>OMKS01001820.1_pt1 | contig 18467 bp, 12 predicted proteins | sample 1674721 | NCBI WGS metagenome assembly OMKS01 (sample SAMN06264996, study PRJEB25208) | sediment metagenome | isolation source: hot spring sediment | place: USA: California | collected 2014-09-02
CGGTTAATACAACTTGGGCTAGTGCAAACTGACTAGCTTGTGTGGGCTATTATAAGCCAACCTCCGGGAATTGCTGATCCAGGACTACATCCACCCTGGCATTTACGACCTGGCGCAACAGACGCGGGCGGAACGCCAGATTATGCTCTACGAGGATTACCAGGCGCGCTACGACAGACTGTTCGCGTGGCAGATGGCGGAGTTGGGTGAGATCGATCCCGTCATCGATTGCCACGCGATGACCGAAGTCCACATCCAGACCTACCGTGCGCCGGAGTACCTGCTCAGTTGCGCGCAGGACTACCGCCCCGGCAAGCCCGGCTACCAGCAGCACACCTGGCAGGCTACGCTCGGCATTGACGCGGTCGTGTTTACCAATCATCCCGGTGCGGATGATGAGATTTCGCGCCCCAACTTCTGGGCGGGCAACGGTGTGATGCCCCGCGCGGCGCAGCACCGTAATGTCCTCGTCTGCATCTATCACGCCCCGCCGGATGACGCTTTCCCGTTCTCGCACGCCTACTTCCCGCGCGCCGCCTTCGATGAAGTTGTCGAGCGTGGCAATTGGACTTTCGCCCGCAAGGATGACGGCTATCTGGCGCTGTACAGCCAACATCCCGTGCGCTGGCTGGCGGACAAGGATGGCACGATCGTCGAGGCGCGGGCCGGGTCGCCGGACAACGTCTGGCTGGTCGAGATGGGCCGTCGCGCCGACTGGGGCGACTTTGCAACCTTCGTGGAAGCGGTTGCCGCGAGCGCGGTGACTTGTAACGGGCTAGATGTCAGTTACAATTCCCCTTCGCAGGGATGGCTTGAGTTTGGTTGGACTGAGCCGCTGCGGGTTGCGGGAGAAGAAATCGCATTGCACGATTATCCGCGTTTCGATAATCCTTACTGCCAATGCACGTTCGCCGCGCCGGAGATTCACATTCAGCGTGGAGATGAAAGCCTGACGCTGAATTTCCGTTAAGGGGTGAAATGGACCACGGCGTCATTCGAATCATTCGTGCGCAGTTGGCGCAAGCCGCAACCGGTGCTGCCAACCTCAAAGAAGGGACTCGCTTGGCGACGCCGGTCGTGCGAGCGATCTCACGCGACGCGTTTGCCCAGGTGCGCCAATACGATAAAGCGCGCATCTTCGAGCTGTGTGAGATGTTGCTGGCTTCGCGTTCTGCGAACGAGCGCACTATTGCCTTTGATTGGGCGTACCGCTGCCGCAAATCTTACGAAGAAGGCGACTTTGCGCGCTTCGAGGGCTGGCTGAGGGACTACGTCGCAGACTGGGGCGGTTGCGATGACTTTTGCACGCATGCATTTGGCCGGTTCATTTACCAGTATCCGGTGCTGTCATCCCAGGCGCTGTCGTGGACTGCGTCGTCCAATCGCTGGTTCAGACGTGCTGCTGCCGTGGTGCTGATCTATGGAATTAGAAGGGATGCGTTTTTTGACACTGCTTTCGAGACCGCCGATGCGCTCCTTACCGATGGTGACGATATGGTGCAGAAAGGGTACGGATGGATGCTGAAAGAAGTGAGTAACCGTGCGCCCTTACGGGTTTTCGACTACGTGATGGCGCACAAGCAGACCATGCCGCGCACGGCGTTGCGGTATGCGATTGAGAAACTGGAACCATCTCTGCGCCGGCAAGCCATGCGCAGAGATGGATGAGTGCTGCATGAACAGGTTGTGATGAGCAATGAGAGCGACTTTTGCCCTGCTTGCCGATCTAGACGTCTCGAACGTTGTGCGAAAGCTGGCCTGGGAGATTCATCAGGCTTATTGTACCGGAACCAGCGTGTGTCGCCTGCTGCCACATGTGTCGCTCAAGCAGCTTTTTGAGATTGAGGATTTGGCTCGGCTCGAAGCCTATATGGACGAGTTCGCGCAAACGATTCATCCCTTCACCATAAGGTGTACGGAACTTCAGCTTGTCCCCACGATTTTGGAGGGCATGGAAACCGGCATTCTGTGGTTGGACGTTGAAGAATCCGTTGACTTGCGCCAGTTGCACGACCGGCTCAACCGGGAGTTGGCGCAGCGTTTCGGGAATACCCAGGCTGCTTTCGATGGGCCGGCGTACCATTTCCACATGACGGTGATGATGGGCGGGCAACCTATCGAGGTGTACCGTAGGGTGTACGCTGAAATTGCTGAACGGACGGTCAATCTAAAATTCGAGGCGAACACACTCGCCATGTTCGTGTATGATGAACCGTTGTGCTTGAACGGCAACTATATGACTTACAAAATCTTGCCTGTGGGGTCGGTAGACAATAAACGGTAGACGCGGGAAAGGGTTTCGCTGTCTACTTTGCCCGTCATCGGTGTAGGTGTGGCCGGGCTTTCGGCTATCTGCCGACCAAAAAAGGAAAAACGATGCAACCTTTACCTCTGCCACAAAACTTTAACCCCGAAACCTTGATGCTCGCCAAAGCTACCGAGAACGGCGTCTTTCACGAGTCGCGGCAGGGCGCGAGTTTTGCGGCGCGTCTGGTCGCCAACGGCGCGCCGGAGGACCTGGAACTGGCGCACAAGGTCCTCGACGTCGTGCTCGGTTGCCAGGAGCGCCGCGAGAACGATCCGCACTTCGGCAACTTCTTCTGGATGCTCGAAGACGACGTGGTGATGGACCTCAACGCCGTCGAATTCAACCTGGAATATCTCATCCCGATGATGCTGCAACACGCCTGTCGCCTGTCGCCGGAGACGCAGGCGCGCGTGCTGGACGCTATCCGCCTGGGCCTGGACGAAATCCGCCGCCTCGACGTGCTGCCGGTCTACACGAACATCACGCTGCTCGACATCCTCAACACCTGCCTGGGCGGGGAACTGCTCAACGACGCGACCATTGCCCAGCGCGGCTATAACAAGCTCGTCCTGTGGATGGCGTTGACCGACCAGCAAGGCCATCCCTTTGAATACAACAGCCCGACGTACAGCGCCGTCACGATTCGTGCGCTGGCCCAATTGGCGTCGTTAACCCGGCACAACGATACCCGCATCCGCGCGCGGACGGCGCTGGCGCGCGTGGGATTGAGCGCCGCGCTCCACATCCACGCGGGGACGGGGCGCTGGGCCGGACCGCACAGCCGCGCCTACCATCCGAGCGTCGTCTGCGAGACGGAGGCCGAAATCGCCATGCTGAGCCGCTGGATCGATGAGGGCGTGCTGCCCGCGTGGATCGCGGACGTACTCGATGCGCGCCCAGCAACGTTCCAGGTGGACGAGACGGCCTTCGCCGAGCGACAGTTGGGCCTTACCACGTATCACAGCTCGTCGTTTGCGCTTGGCGTCTCGGTCAAGGAGGCGGGCGGGCAATCAAATGTGATCATGGCGCATTACGCCCGTTCTGGCGCAGATAAACCCGGCGTCCTTTACACCCGCTATCTGACCAACGACAAATGGCTCGGCGACTTCTACCACGCCACCGACCGCACCAAATCACGCAATCTCATCGAGGAGGGAGAATTCTACGGTGTGCAGCAGGGCAATCGCGCCATCGGGCTGTACACGTTGGGCAGGACCGGCACGCTGCACAGCGCCAAAGCCGCCTTCATCTGGACGCAGTGCGAATGGATTGACGAAATCTGGATCGGCGACCGGCGGGTAGGGGCTTTGCCGGTGGACGTCCCGCCCGGCGAAGTGATTGTCATCGGCAGTGGAAACGTGTTGTTCGCGGTGTTGCCTCTCACACGCACGGATTTGGGCCGTGATGCGCCGATCCGCCTGGAGGAGCGCGAGGGGGACCTGGTGTTGGAGCTGTACAACTACCTCGGCATGGAAAAAGGCTTCTGGGAGCTGAACTGGCCCGGCGCGTTCTACAAGGGCAAGCCGCAGTGTGGCGTCTACCTGGAAGTGGCTGAGCGTTCTGCGTATCCCGACGGGCGCGCCTTTGGGCAGGCGGTGGCCTCCGGCGCGGTGGTGGATAAGACGGCAGCCCCGTTCACCTACGCCGCCGCTGGCGAGCGCCTGTGGACGGTCGAATACAGCCGCGATGGACAAACGCTAGGTATTGAGGTAGACTTGATGGCCTGGGCGCTCAAACGGCGTTGGACGCAGGAGGGCGAACTCGGTTGGCCGCAGCTTGAGAGTCCGCTGGCGCGGCAATCGTGCACCGGTCATATCGAAGTCGGCGGCGCGATACTCGACTGCGGCAAAGAGAGCGCGTGGCTCTTCGCCAGCCCTGCGACCGGGCGCTATGTTGCTGCGTATCATGGCTTGCTGCCCGCGCCGCTCACGCTGACCGTGCCCGGCGACAAGATTGAGATCGCAGCGACGGGGACGGGGACTGTCGTGTGGAACAACGGCGAAATCATGGTAGAGGCTGTGAGTGTTTTGGAAGAAGCACTGATATAATTCTGAATAATGCGGCTACTTGGGAATAAGTTTAGGCGAGTTTTGAAATGCGAGATATCGATAAACCAAAAGCGCAACTTGTAGAGGAACTGGTGCGATTGCGCCGGCAGGTTGCCGCCTGGGAAGCCGCAGAGGCCGAGCGTGTGGAGACTCAAGAGGCTTTGCGCCAGTCGTTAGAGGAAACGGCCCGCAATAAGCGGCTGTTGTTGGCGCTCAACCAGGCGGCTCAGGCTGTGCAACGCGCGCGCACGCTTGAAGCGGTGTACGAGGCCGTTGGCGAGCAGGTTGCCTGTCTGGGGTTTGATGCTGCCATTTTTACGTTGAACGACGAACGCACCTTTTTGACCCTTTCCTACCTTACACTTAAATCCGCTTTGGTTCGGGCGGCTGAGAAGCTAACCGGTCTGTCGGCGGAAGGGTACACAATGCCGCTGTTGCCGGATGGCTTTTTCCAGCAAATCATGACCAGCGGTGAAACCACATTCCTTCAACAACTCGAGAACTCGCCTTTTATTGAGGCGCTGCCCCAATCTGTGCGCCCGCTATCCGGAAAGGTAGTGGCTTTGATCGGTTGGCAGCAGGCTATTTATGCGCCGTTGGTCATTGCCGGTGAAATCGGAGGCTTGTTGGTTGTTGCCGGTACCGATTTGTTGGAGTCTGACACACCAGCCGTGACTGCTTTTGCTAACCAAACCGCGATTGCGATCGAGAATGCGCGATTGTATAGAGAGACGCGGCGCCTTGCGACTTTCACCGAAGGTATTATCGAGAGTATGGTAGAAGGCATCGTTGTACAAGATGCTGAGGGGGTCTTCACTTTCGCCAATCCTGCGGCTGCGACGATGCTTGGGTATACGCTTGATGAATTGATAGGGTTGCATTGGACAGACGTTATTCCACCGGATCAGCGTCCTATTGTCGAAGCGGCCGACGAACGGCGAAAACGCGGCGTAGCCGACCGTTACGAGGTTGACTTACTGCGTAAAGACGGGCAACTGATTTCGAGTTTGACGAGTGGCAGCCCCCGCTTCGATGCCAAAGGGCAGTTCGCCGGTACGATGGCCGTCTTTACCGATATTACCGAACGCAAAAACGCCGAAAAGTTGCTCAAACAAAGCGAGGAGCGCCTACGGCTGATTGTGGAAAGCACACTGGATGTGTTCGTTTTGATGGACCTCGAAGGCCGGTTTCTCTATTATAGTGGTCCGGCATTATATGGATTGACGCCAGACGAATTAGTCGGCAAATCAGCCGTGGATTTTGTGGATCAAGAGACACATGACAAAACCATGGCCGCAGTTGAACGGGTCCTCGCAACCGGCAAGCACGACGCCTACGAAAACAGCGTGGTCTGGCAGGGCCAAACGATATGGTTCCTCGATGAAACCTGGCCGGTCAGAGATGAAAACGGACGCATTGTGGCGGTGTCCCGGATCAGCCGCAACATCACCGAGCGCAAACAGGCCGAAGAGTCGCGCAGGCGTCTGGCTGCTCAGGTGCACGAGCAAGCGCAGCAGATGGAGCAAATTCTGGCTACCGTTCCGACGGGCGTCCTATTGCTCGATGCCGAGGGACGGATTCTGCAAGCCAATCCTACGTCCGCAGCGCATCTGCTGGTGTTGTCCGGCCCGGATGCTGGCGATGCGGTTATGCATCTCGGTGACCGGTCTTTGGCGGAATTACTGACTTCGCCGCCCACCCGTGGATTGTGGCACGAGGTCAAGATGAACGAGCGCACCTTCGAGGTGATTGCCCGTCCGATGGCACCTGCCCTAAGCCAGACAAATGGAAACGGTCCGCAACCAGAGCATTGGGTACTGGTCACCAATGAGGTGACTCGCGAACGACAGATTCAAGCGCAGCTTCAGCAACAGGAGCGGCTGGCGGCGTTGGGGCAACTGGCGGCCGGCGTTGCTCACGATTTCAACAATATCATGGCTTCCATTGTGCTTTATGCGCAAATGCTCGCGCGCTCCCTGACATTATCGCTGCGCGAGCGTGAAAGAGTTGCCGTCATTATCCAGCAGGCCTGGCATGCCACAGCCTTGATCCAGCAGATTCTCGATTTTAGCCGGCGAGCAGTGCTAGAGCGTCACCCTCTCGACCTGCTACCACTCTTCAAGGAACAAGTCAAATTGCTGGAACGCACTTTGCCGGAGAATATCGAAATTACGATGGTCTATGGGCCGGAGGAATACATTGTCCACGCCGACCCGACGCGTATGCAGCAAATGCTTACCAATCTGGCTTTGAATGCGCGGGATGCGATGCCAGAGGGGGGGCACTTGCGCGTTGAGTTGGCACGTCTCGACATTGTGCCGGGCCAAAAACTGCCTTTGCCGGAGTTGACTACAGGGAAATGGATCCGGCTAACAGTGACGGACACAGGCACCGGTATTGCGCCGGATGTGTTGGCGCACCTCTTCGAGCCGTTTTTTACGACCAAAGACCCGGGGGAGGGCGCGGGATTAGGATTGGCGCAAGTGCATGGCATCGTGGGGTTACATGCGGGGCATATTGACGTGCAAACTCGAATTGGAGAAGGAACCACTTTCACCGTCTATTTGCCCGCGCTGGACGTATCTTCACCTCAGCCACCCTTGCGAGATGTTTATACTGTCTTGCAGGGCAATCGCGAGGTGGTTTTGGTGGTGGAGGATGATGCTGCGTTACGGGCCGCGTTGGCGGAAATCCTGGAAACGCTGAACTATCAGACGTTACAGGTAACGAATGGTCGGGAAGCTCTGCTGCTGATGGAAGCACAGGGCGACCAGATCGCCCTGGTGTTGAGCGATGTCGTGATGCCCGGGATGGGTGGTATCGCATTGTTTCACGCGCTGCGTGAGAAGGGCTGGCGGATGCCGGTTATCTTGCTCACCGGTCATCCGATGGACCGGGAGCTTGTCGCGTTGCAGGATCAAGGCCTAAACGCCTGGTTACTCAAACCGCCGGATATTGCGCAACTGGCACAGACAATCGCCACGGCGTTGTCTGCTGTCAGTGACAAAACTTAAAAACGTTGAGGGAAAAAATTAATGGATACACAAACAACAGCAACACCAGAGTCACGTTCCTGGTTTTGGCAACCCAACTTGATCGTTTTCGTTTCGAGTGGCTGCATTATGATTTTGGAATTGGTCGCCGGGCGCATCATCGCACCGAGCGTTGGCGTGTCGCTTTACACATGGACGAGCGTGATCGGCGTCACTTTAGGGGGAATCAGCCTGGGTAACTACCTCGGCGGATTTCTGGCCGACCGCTGGGCGTCACCGCGTTTGTTAGGACTGGTCTTCTTCCTGGGGGGGATGACCTCGTTGGCCGTCCTTGCTATCGATCAACTTGATCCTATGGGGCAGGTACAATGGCCGCTCATCCTGGAGATTCTAGTGCTCATCATCGTGATGTTTTTCATCCCTTGCACGATTCTGGGGACGGTTTCTCCGATTGTGGCGAAGCTGGCGATGCGCGATCTGGCGCGCGCGGGCCGCACGGTGGGTCAAATATACGCTTTTGGCACGGTAGGCAGCATCGTGGGGACGTTCCTCACGGGATTTTGGCTGATTTCGCAGTTCGGCACGTACACGATTGTGGCTGGCGTAGCGATCGTGCTGCTGTTTTTGGGGCTGCTTTTTCTCCTGGGGCGTCGCGGGTGGGGCGCGTTTCTGGCGCTGCCATTGTTGATCGGCGGGGCGGTGTGGGTCGGGGAGCAAGGCTGGCTCGAAGGGCCATGTCTGTACGAGACCAACTATTTCTGCATCAAGGTGAAGGAGGAGGAGAGGGACGGTGAAACCGTGCGTACATTGATCCTTGACCGCCTCGTTCATAGCTACACGTCCCTTGACAACCCAGCGAAACTGGTGTACGGCTACGAGAAGCTTTATGCTGAACTGACGGCCTACCAGGCCGTGCGCCACGATGCGCTACGCACGCTCTTTATCGGCGGGGGCGGGTATACGTTCCCCAAGTACATGGAAGCGATTTATCCCGACAGCATCCTCGACGTGATCGAGATCGATCCCGGCGTGACGGAGGTGGCTTACAACCACCTGGGATTATCGCGCGACACGCGCATCGCCAGTTTCAACGAGGACGCGCGCATGTTCTTGCACCGCGAACCGACCGAGCGTTACGACTTGATCATGGGCGATGCCTTCAACGACTTCTCCGTCCCTTACCATCTCACCACGCAGGAGTTCAACGAGCGCGTCCATGCCTGGTTGAAACCCGATGGCCTCTATATGGTCAATATCATCGACGGGGCTTACGGGCGTTTTTTGCGCGCTTACGTTCACACGCTACGGCAGACTTTCGCCTACGTCTACGTTGCGTCGACGAGTGCAGATTGGCGCGGGGCGTCGCGCAACACCATCGTCATCGTCGGGACGGATACGCCGTTGGATCCGGATGCCTTCGGTGCCGTGTCGTTGTGGCGGCAGTGGCTGTTGCCTGAGGAAGAAGTAGCGGCGCTGCTGGCGGAGGACGTCGCCGTACTGCTGACCGATCGCTATGCTCCTGTCGAGCAAATGTTGGCTCCTGTCTTTCTCGGCAAGGGGCCGGAATAGAGCTTCTGACTGGTTGCGCTATGAACAAGACAAAAGCCAGTAAACGTCCTCAAAAGAAACGTCCCCAAAAGCGTATCCTCTCCCGCCGCACGAATACGCTCTGGCGTTTGGGCGCGTTGACGGTGTTGTGGCTGATGGTGTTCGGGCGAGGTTGTGTTTTTCGCCCTAAATCGACTTATCCCGGCGCGCACTTCAACAAGGGAAGTAATGCCGCGTGGCTCAGCGTGGAATGGGTGAGCCAGCCGCACAGTGCTGACGAGGTGATGACCCTCGCGGTGGCCTTGGCCGAACGGCAGATCACCACGGTCTACGTCTATACGAGCTATTACAAGCCGGAGGGAATTTTCAATCCTACCTACGCTTACGCGGAAGAATTCGTTTCTGCACTGAAGAGTTTTGCCCCCGAGCTTACCGTGCAGGCGTGGATTGGGCTGCCGCTTGATACAATGAACCTCAACAATCGTGCAGTCCGGCGGGAGGTTGTGGACTTCTGCGCCGCTATCGTGCAGGATGCGGGCTTCGATGGGCTGCACGTCGATCCTGAACCGGTCAAAGACGGCGATAATTCTGTGTTGGCGCTGCTCGATGAGTTGCGCCAGGCACTTGATCCTGAGGCCGTGCTTTCCATCGCCGGGCGGCGCATCTGGCCGATCTTTCCGGTCGTGCGTTGGCCGTTTGTGGGGCAGTGGAGTTGGCGTACGGCCTATTATCAAAAAGTGGCCCGGCACGTGGATGAAATTGCGGTGATGGTTTATGACAGCGCGATGCCTACGGCCGGCTTGTATCGCCAGTGGACGAAATTCCAGGTCGTTGCGCTCAGCCGCGCGCTGGCCTACAGCGATGTGCGAGTTTTCATCGGCATTCCTACGTCTGAAGAGATCACGCCCACGCATAAACCTAGAGCAGAGAACATGCGCAGTGGCTTGCGCGGAACGATTGATGGCCTTAACGACTGGGCCACGTGGGCGAATGTTGTCACCGGGGTAGCGATCTATCCGTATTGGGAGACGGATGCGCGTGAGTGGAAAATCTACCAAAGTCTCTGGCTAGGCGAATGATAAAAAATACGCCCCATCCTTGCTAGAAATGGAGCGTGTTACGTTGTTGATCTCCTGGTCATCAGCTAAGTGCATCCACAACCTGTTGGTACATTTCTGCGATTTCGGGACCGACCAGCATTAGTACGGCGGCTATAACCACTGCGATCAAGACCAGGATTAGGCCGTACTCGGCTAAACCCTGCCCCTCTTCTCTCGGCAAATAAACCATACTCACACCTCCTTACAAATCTCTACCATCATTCTAACCCATTCAAACGACAATTACAATAGGAGGGTGGTACTATGCGCGGGTTTTCATCAAGCGGGCAAGGTTCTCGGTGAACGGCGGGTAAACGACCCCGCGCTCGGTGATGATCGCCGTGATGTACGCTGCGGGCGTCACATCGAAGGCCAGGTTGGTCGCGGGCGCGCCTGCGGGCGCGATCTGGCACGCCTCGAAGCGCGTGATTTCGTCGGCAGGCCGCTGCTCGATGGCAATCTCGTCGCCGGTCGCCAAGGCCATGTCGATGGTACTAGTTGGTCCGGCGACGTAGAACGGCACATTGTGCGCCTTCGCTGCCAGCGCCAGGCTGTACGTTCCGATCTTGTTTGCTGTATCGCCGTTAGCGGCAATGCGGTCACAGCCGACCACGCACAGGTCGATGCCCACTGTGCGCATGATGTGCGCGGCGGCTCCATCGACGATGATGGTGTAGGGTACCTCCCACTGTTCCAGTTCCCATGCGGTAAGGCGCGCGCCTTGCAGTCGTGGGCGGGTTTCGTCGACGTAAGCATATACGCCTTTCCCGGCCTCGTGTGCGGCAGTGATCACCCGCAGCGCGGTGCCATATTCGCCGGTCGCCAACGGACCGGTGTTGCAATGGTGGATGATGCGCGCGTTTTCCGGCACCAATGGCAGCGCGTTCTGTCCAATGGCGAAGTTGGACGCCTCCTCCAAGGCGTAAATCGCGTGCGCTTCCGCCAACACGGCTTCACGGATGGCGGCTACTGAGTCCAACTCGGGGGCCGTTGCGCGTTGCCATACCCGGTCTAGCGCCCAAAAAAGGTTGACGGCAGTAGGCCGCGCCGCGCGTAGCACGGCGTCGGCGGTCTGTAATGCTGCGCGCAGCGTGTCTACGTCGTCGGCGGGGCTATGGAGCGCCGCCAGCGCCATCCCGTAGCCGGCTGTAATCCCAATCGCCGGAGCGCCGCGCACCACCATCTCGCGGATGGCGACGGCGACCTCGTGGTAGTCCGTATAATCGCAATACGTCAATTCCTGCGGTAACCGGCGCTGATCGATCAAGCGCAACTTACCCTCTGCCAACCATTCTATCGCGTGATATGTCTTCATCGGTACTCCTTTCAGGCTATTCTAAAACGCAAAAGAGATCTTCACGTTTTACGCATCACGCATCACGCATCACGTTTCACGTTTTATGGTATCGTGTTATAATGTCGCCGTTGCCCCTGTAGTTCAATCGGATAGAACGCAGGTTTCCTAAACCTGTTATCAAGGTTCAAGTCCTTGCAGGGGTACTCGCAAACCCCATACAGGCTGTGCGAGGCGCGTCCATACGAAGAGTATAGCTATTCCCCGCATTGCGTCAAATTAACCTGTGGAGCATTCCCGGCGGAGGCTGCATTGACCAAACGCGAATTCACCATGGAAAATGAATACCGTTATAACCGCACCGGCCCGGTGCGGTGGGTCCTTTCACATATGATGCGCTACCCGCTCTTCCCAGTGCTTCTGGTTGTGAGTGCGATCCTAAACAACACGGCCTACAGCTACATCCAGGTCTTTGTCGGACAGGGCTTCGACGTGATTACAACGCCGGGATGGACGTCGACGGCGCTGTTGGCGGTGGCGGTAGGCGCGTTCGGTGCGGCGGTGAGTCAGGGCGTGACGGGGCTGTTCCGTAACTACGCTTCGTCGTTCATTGCGCAGCGTATCGAGCGCGACGCCCGCGATGAACTCTACGTCAGCTTGCTTGGCAAGAGTCAGACTTTCCACGGGCGACAACGCATCGGCGACATTATGGCGCGCGCTACCAACGACGTGCGTATGCTCAACGCGATGTTCAGTCCTGGTGTTATGCTCCTCATCGACTCGCTGATGGGCCTGGTTATCCCGGTGGTCATGATCGGCCTGCTCGATGCGCGCCTGTTGATCGTTCCGGCTCTCTTCACCGTCGTGCTGGCAATCACGGTCTACGATTACAACCGGCGGCTCAAACCGGTGAGCATGGCGCAGCGTGAGCAGTTCGGTGTAATGAACGCGGGGCTGGCGGAAGCCGTCTCCGGCATCGAGGTTGTCAAGGCGAACGCCCAGGAAAAGCAGGAGTGGCAGAGCTTCGCCCGCAATGCACGATTGTTTCGTGATTACTATGTCCTACAGGGCATCATCGAGGCCCGTTACTGGCCGATGTTGATGTTTGGTTTTGCCTGGGCCGGCGGTCTGCTGCACGCGCTGCTGTTGTGGCAAGATAACACCCTCACGATGGGACAGGTTGTCACCTTTATGGGGCTTTTGGGCACGTTACGCTTCCCTACGTTCATCTCCATTTTCACCTTCAACCTGGTGCAGATGGGCATCGCTGGCGCCGAACGTATCCTGGAACTGATTAACACGGAAACGGACCTGGATGAGAACGTTGGCGGCCTTGCGCAGCCTATGCACGGCGAAGTTGCCTTCGAGAACGTGTGCTTTGGTTACAACGACACCTGCATGCTCAACAATCTTAACTTCCGCGTCAATCCCGGTGAGACCATCGCCATTGTCGGCCAAACCGGTTCCGGCAAGACGACGCTGACGCAGTTGATCAACCGCATCTTCGACGCGGACACGGGGCGCGTGTTGGTGGATGGTGTGGACGTGCGCGAGTGGAGTCTGGAGGCGTTACGTTCACAAATTTCCACCATCGAGCAGGACGTCTTCCTTTTCTCTCGCACCCTGGCCGAAAACATCGCCTTTGGCTGCACCGATGCCTCTCCGGCGGACATCGAACAGGCGGCGCGTGAGGCTCAGGCGCACGACTTCATTATGAGCTTTCCCAAGGGCTACGACACCGAGGTTGGTGAGCGCGGGGTAACGCTCTCCGGTGGTCAACGCCAGCGCATCGCCATCGCCCGCGCCTTCCTCACCGACCCGCGCATCCTCATCCTCGACGACAGCACCAGCGCCATCGACAGTGCCACCGAGGACGAAATCCAGCGCGCTATGCGCCGCATCAGCCGCCAGCGTACCACGTTTATCATCACCCACCGGCTCAGCCAGATTCGTTGGGCCGATCGCATCCTGGTGCTGCGACGCGGTCAACTGATTGACCAGGGCAAACACGACGAATTGATGGAACGCTGCGCGCCGTACCGGCAAATCTTTGTCAGGTATGATTGAAAGGATTGGAGATTGGCTGATTGAAGATCGTGTGGTTTTTCGTGAAATCTCCAAATCTTCAATCACAAAACCTGAAATCTGGAGGGAAAATGGGCTTCATACTAGACGGCCTAGACACCGAAAGCTACGACCGTAATTACAGCGACAAGGACCTCCTGAAGCGCATTATGGATTATTTTCGTCCATACAGTGCGCAGATGCTTCTCGTGGGTTTTCTGCTGCTGCTTAACTCGGCAGCCAGCACCGCTTCACCCATTCTCATTGCGCAGGGGATTGACCTGGTGGGGCTAACCCCAACGTTGAATATGATCGTGTTGCTCACTGTGGGCGTATTGCTGCTCAACGTCATCGCGTGGATTGCCAACTACGTTCGCCGCATGGCCTCCGCCAAGATCATCGGTGACGTCGTACTCAAAGTCCGCGAGGACGTCTTCGACGCCACCGTAAAGCATGACCTGTCCTTCTACGACGAACACTCATCGGGCCGCATCGTCAGTCGCGTTACCTCCGACACCCAGGACTTCTCCGCCGTCGTCACGCTTGTGACGGACCTCATCAGCCAGGTGTTGCTGGTCGCCATTCTGGTTGTGTGGCTCTTCAACATCAACATCTGGCTTACACTGTTGCTGATCGGCATCACCCCGCTAGCCGTCGCCATCGCCTTGAGCTTCCGGCGCATTGCGCGCAAGGTGACACAGCAATCGCGCCGTGTGACGGCGACCATCAACGCGCAAATCCAGGAGTCCATCAGCGGCATTGTTGTCGCCAAGGGTTTCCGTCAGGAACGCGCCATCTACGCCACCTTTGCTGAAAACAACAAGCAAGCCTACCGCGTTGGCCTCAAGCGTGACATTACCATGAGTTCCATCTTCCCGGTTATGGCGATGGCATCCGGTTTGGGGACGGCGCTCGTTCTTTATGCCAGCGGCCTGGCGACGCGCAGCAATGTAAGTCCCGGCAACTGGTATCTCTTTATGCAGGCCGTCGGTTTCTTCTGGTGGCCCATCATCAACATTGCCTCATTCTGGAGCCAGTTTCAGGATGGCCTCTCCGCAGCAGAGCGGGTTTTTGCCCTGATTGACGCCGAGCCAAAAGTTGTCCAAACGGCAGCGGAGCCGGTTGACGCCGTCGCCGGGCGCATCGAGTTTCGCAACCTGCGCTTCAGCTACACCGGCGATGAAACTGTGCTACCCGATTTTTCGCTGGAAATTGCTCCCCGAGAGACGCTGGCGCTGGTAGGGCACACGGGCGCGGGCAAGAGCAGCCTCGCCCGGCTGGTCACGCGCTTCTACGAATTTCAGGGCGGGCGGCTGTTGGTTGACGGGCGTGACATTCGAACACTCGACCTGGCACAGTATCGCCGCCACATTGGTTTGGTTCCGCAGGAGCCGTTCCTCTTCTCTGGCAGCGTGCGGGATAACATCCGCTATGGGTTGCCGGAGGCTGCCGATGCGCAAGTATTAGCCGCCGCGCAGCGCATCAGTCACGGCGATTGGCTCGTCGATCTGCCCGACGGCCTGGATACCGATGTTGGTGAGCGCGGCGCAAATCTTTCAATGGGACAGCGGCAGTTGGTCGCGCTGGCGCGTGTGCTGCTCAAAGCGCCCTCGATCTTCGTACTGGACGAGGCTACTGCCAGCGTGGACCCCTTCACCGAGGTGCAAATCCAGGAAGGACTGGAGACGTTGATGCACGACCGTACTGCTATCATCATCGCGCACCGTCTCTCCACCATCAAGCACGCCGACCGCATCATCGTGATGGATCACGGGCGCATCATTGAGGAGGGCACTCACGATCACCTGATGTCCCAAGGCGGGCATTATGCAGAGCTGTATAACACCTATTTCCGGCATCAGTCGCCGGATTACAAGCCCCCTGTAGATGTATGAGAACATCCTTTGTGTTACTTGACAAGAAAACGGCTCGTGGTAAAATCTAGCCCTGTGTGAGGGGATAGTTTAAGCTATTCTACGCACACGAAAAGCAACTTGACAAAAAGTCGAAACTGTAGTAAACTAAAAATCATCAAGACAATAGCTAGAGGCAAGACTGGCGGGGGTACCGCCAAGTTGTCGGAGCCGATGCGAGAGTGCGCGGGCACAGCATCGGCTTTACTGTCGGAGCACCTTAACAATTGCAGAGTGACAGGAAAGACGGAAGCGGGAAACGGTCAATGGAAAAGCCGTGGTTGGAAGACCACGGGAGTAACAACGGAGAGTTTGATCGTGGCTCAGGATGAACGCTAGCGGCGCGCTTAATGCATGCAAGTCGAGCGATGAGTTATCGTGCTTGCACGACGACATCAGCGGCAGACGGGTGAGTAACACGTGGATGACCTGCCCTCAAGACCGGGATAACGGCTGGAAACAGGCGCTAATACCGGATAGGCTGTCGGGGTCAGAGCCGGCAGTAAAGCTACGGTGCTTGGGGAGGGGTCCGCGGCCCATCAGCTAGTTGGTAGGGTAACGGCCTACCAAGGCGAAGACGGGTAGGGGGTGTGAGAGCACGGCCCCCCACAATGGGACTGAGAGACGGCCCATACTCCTACGGGAGGCAGCAGCAGGGAATATTGCACAATGGACGGAAGTCTGATGCAGCGACGCCGCGTGGATGACGAAGGCCTTCGGGTTGTAAAATCCTTTTCGGGGGGAAGAGGAAGGACGGTACCCCCGGAATAAGCGTCGGCTAACTACGTGCCAGCAGCCGCGGTAATACGTAGGACGCAAGCGTTATCCGGATTTACTGGGCGTAAAGCGTCTGTAGGCGGTTTGGTAAGTTGGACGTGAAAGCTCCGGGCTTAACCCGGAGAGGCCGTTCAATACTGCGAGACTAGAGGGCGTGAGAGGGGAGCGGAATTCCCGGTGTAGCGGTAAAATGCGCAGATATCGGGAGGAACACCAGTGGCGCAGGCGGCTCCCTGGTGCGCACCTGACGCTGAGAGACGAAAGCTAGGGGAGCGAACAGGATTAGAGACCCTGGTAGTCCTAGCTGTAAACGATGGATGCTAGGTGTGGGGCCGATAGGCTCTGTGCCGCAGCTAACGCGATAAGCATCCCGCCTGGGGAGTACGGCCGCAAGGCTAAAACTCAAACGAATTGACGGGGCCCCGCACAAGCAGCGGAGCGTGTGGTTTAATTCGATGCTACACGAAGAACCTTACCTGGGTTTGACATGAAGGTGGTAGTGAAGCGAAAGCGGAGCGACTCTTCGGAGAGCCTTCACAGGTGCTGCATGGCTGTCGTCAGCTCGTGCCGTGAGGTGTCGGGTTAAGTCCCGTAACGAGCGCAACCCTTGCCCTTAGTTATACGTGTCTAAGGGGACTGCCGGCGGGAAGCCGGAGGAAGGTGGGGATGACGTCAAGTCAGCATGGCCCTTATGTCCAGGGCTACACACACGCTACAATGGGGGGTACAAAGGGCAGCGAAGCCGCGAGGTGGAGCGAATCCCAACAAAGCCCGCCTAAGTACGGATTGCAGGCTGCAACCCGCCTGCATGAAGCTGGAGTTGCTAGTAACCGCGCGTCAGCATAGTGCGGTGAATACGTTCCCGGGGCTTGTACACACCGCCCGTCACGTCATGGGAGTCGGTAACGCCTGAAGCCGGTAGCCTAACGCGCAAGCGAGGGCGCTGTCGAAGGCGGGGCTGGCGACTGGGACGAAGTCGTAACAAGGTAGCGGTACCGGAAGGTGCGGCTGGATCACCTCCTTTCTAAAGGGAAGTGGAGGGCAACGCGAGTTGTTCTCCCAGACAATCTCGTCTTCCCTTTCCTGTCACTCTTCAGTTGTTAAGGGTATCCTTAAGGGCCTGTAGCTCAGTCGGTTAGAGCACACCTCTGATAAGGGTGGGGTCCGTGGTTCGAATCCACGCAGGCCCACAGTATGATGCGGGGATGTAGCTCAGGTGGGAGAGCGCCTCCCTTGCACGGAGGAGGCCAGGGGTTCGAGTCCCCTCATCTCCACCTGTTCTTTTGGACTGCGCGAGGTGCATTTGACCATTTTTGTAGTGTATTCTGACGGCTAGTTATTTGCTGGTATGCGGGTGGTGTAAAACCGACCTGTGTGCTAGGCCGGTTTTTTTGTTGCTCTTTAAGGGATTAGGTGAACAGTTGGCGGCTGGTGCGCGACATGGGTGTGCGCTTCAGCCGCCAGGGGTTGACCTGGAAGAGGATGTTCGCATCCTCGGTACATTAACAAGCGCATAGGCACAAGAGCAAGTAGAAGACGAAGAACGCGTAAGTGAGAACATCAAGGTCTCCGTATCACGGAGAAGCGAATAAGGGCGCTTGGGGGATGCCTAGGCGACAAGAGCCGAAGAAGGGCGCGGTACACTGCGAAAAGCCTCGGTAAGCCGTGTGCAGGCGAAGAGCCGGGGATACCCGAATGGGGAAACCCCCCTGGAGAGGTCCAGGGACCCAGCACTGAACACATAGGTGCTGTGGGGGGAACGCGGGGAACTGAAACATCTTAGTACCCGCAGGAAAAGAGAATATTCCCTGAGTAGTGGCGAGCGAAAGGGGAGCAGCCCAAACCTGATCTGTGGAGAAACCTGCCAGTGTTGCAGGTCAGGGGTAGTAGGAACTGGGAGGTGGCGTGGCAGCGTCACACAGGAGTGAGCAAGATCGCGGCTAGTCGAAAGACACTGGAAAGGTCTGCCAGAGACGGTGACAGCCCGGTAGGCGAAAGCGGCGATCCTTCTGCCAGATTCCTGAGTACCACGGGACACGAGAAACCCTGTGGGAAGCTGGGTCGACCACGGCCCAAGGCTAAATACTCTTGACGACCGATAGCGAACGAGTACCGTGAGGGAAAGGTGAAAAGAACCCCGGTGAGGGGAGTGAAAGAGAATCTGAAACCAAGCGTCTACAAGCGGTCGGAGCACGATACCTTTTTCGGAAGGAATGTGCGACGGCGTGCCTTTTGGAGAATGAACCAGCGAGTTACTCTTGGTTGCGAGGTTAAGGCAGGGACAGCCGGAGCCGTAGGGAAACCGAGTCTGAAGAGGGCGTGCCACGGAGACGTGGCCTAGTAGCCAGGAGTAGACACGAAACCAGGTGAGCTACCCATGTCCAGGCTGAAGCGGGGCTAAACCCCCGTGGAGGGCCGAACC
>OMKS01001821.1_pt1 | contig 18462 bp, 21 predicted proteins | sample 1674721 | NCBI WGS metagenome assembly OMKS01 (sample SAMN06264996, study PRJEB25208) | sediment metagenome | isolation source: hot spring sediment | place: USA: California | collected 2014-09-02
ACAAGCTTTTCTCGTCACCTTCGGGTTCGCTCCAAAACCTCGACCAAAACAACCTTTTAAGAAAATCTTGACCAAAATCTGATAGCGGTCTGGTCCGCTTTGTTAAAACAGGAAAATTAATCCACTCTTTTTATCGCGGACTTCCTGACGGGGACATCATCTGTTGAAATCATTCTTTCCCCTTTCTCATTCCGGATTTTTAGCTCATACCTGCTTCCTGGAAGTTTGATAATGCTACCGTCCCTATCCACAATTCCGGGTTCAAGCTCATACACTTTAACAACGGTATACAGTTTTTCAACTCCTTCTTCTTTCACAAAAACTGAGTCTCCCTTCCTGTAACTGCCCGCCACGCCATCACCTCACTGTGCTCCCGGGCCCGTTTCTTTTGACTTGCTGTCCACGAAATTTCCGCATTGCAAATCATCTGATGTTGAAGGAGGCTCAAACCTGTAAAACACACAGTGCCAGTCCCTCTTGAAAAACCTACAATCCTTACACTGTCTGGTTTCCATATCCTCACAACTTCCAGACGCCTTCAAACAACCTGTCCATGGTCTTGGCGGTGTGGGCACTTGCTACGCATACACCTGCGTCAAAGCTGTGATGGACTTCGTCGGGGTCCACGAACAAAAGCATGGCCTCCTTGCTATCCACAATCACGGCCCGTGTGGTGGGGCCGTTGTGTTCTTTGACCTCGGCGTATTTGGCCAGCTCCCCGCTATCCGTGCCTTCCGGCACAATGACCCTGACATGGGTTCCGCGGGACTTAGCGTCTTTGAAGGAATCCAGATAAAATCTGTTGATTTCGGCGACGTCTGATTTGGTAAGCATTAGCCGGGCTTCATCGTTGGCTCTTCCCAGCAGGGTGGCCAGCTGGGCGAAAACATTATTTTTCTCACGCACCAGACCAGTGGTTTCTGACATTTCCATGATCTGCTCGCCCTTTTTGTAAATGTCCTTGAGCTGGGCGGCTATTTTGGACCCTTTCAGGGTGGTCAGGGCATCCTTTCTGTTTTCGGCGGTCATTTCATAATACTTTTTGAGGTTATCAACCCCTGCTTCAGGGGGGACTGCGGAGTATTTGAGGGGGCGACCTTCGTCCTTGACAATCACCAGACCTTTCTGGCTCAGGCTCTCCAGCACATCATAACTGCGGGAACGTGGCACACCCGCCGCTTCAGCCAGCTCTCCGGCAGTGGAAACGCCATGGTTGAGAAGGGCCAGCCAAAGCCGGGTCTCATACAGGTTGGTCCCAAGAAAGTGACGGGCACGATCCACCAGCTGCTTTTGGATTATCACTTAATCACCACACTTAAATCATAACACGAACAGAGCTATTTAAAGGTTTGCCAACTTCCGCAAAGCTCTAACCGAAAATCCTCATAAAAGCACTCTGATTGGTGCGGGCCTTGAACTTTTCCGCAAGGTCCCCTTCCCAGGGGCGACCAAAACTCTCGGTATGAATGAAAGTGTTAATGGGTGCCCTCTTGATTTCCGGGTAGGCACCACTATAACCCAGACCGACCACCAGCAGAGGCAGAACACCTTGCGGACAATCCACGAACTTTTTCAACTCCTCCTCGTCAAAATTACCATTCACACTGGTGGCCACTCCGTGGTCCCGGGACGCCACCACCAAATTCTGGGCCAGAGCGGCGCATTCAATCAGAGACAGACGCTCCCCTGCCGCCCCCATGGCAAAGCTGGCTCGCTCCTGATTGGAGGCCACTACCAGAAGCACTGACGCCCGTTTGAGCTCCCCCTGCTTCAGGAGTTCACTCAGTTGCTGTTTGCGGTCTTTATCCTTGACTATGATGACCTCCCAGCTTTGCATGCCCTGAAAGGACATGGCCCATCGGGAGGCATCCAGGATGTCAAGCAACACGGCAGTTGAAATATCCTTACCATTAAAATTTTCAACCAGCCGGGTCTTCCGGAGGGCCAGCAGGGTTTCCACGTCACCATCCCCTGTGGAAACTTATAAACTTGTAGGTCTTCTCCTCCCCATGCGTTACCATGAGCTGGTTGGGGTTTTTGCCGGATTGGAGGCCGAAAGTTCCACTCTGAAGAAAGCCGACCTACTGGCAGGTCTGCTCAGCCGGACTCCGCCCGACCTGCTCAAACCCGTGGTCTACATGACCACCGGCAACATTTTCCCCCCTTGGATGAACCGCGAAATCAATGTCGGGGATAAGACTGTCATTTCGGCCATTGTTATGGCCACTGGGGCCACCAAAATACAGGTGCAGAACCTTTTGCGGGAGCAGGGGGACCTGGGTTCCGTGGCCACTCTTCTGCTCACCAGTCGTGCCCAGCACACCCTTTTCAGGCAGGAACTGACAGTCGCCCATGTCCACCAGACTTTTCAGAAAATCGCAGGTATGGACGGGTCGGGTAGCCAGGATGCCAAAATATCCTCGGTGGCAGAGCTCATCAGCAACGCCCGGCCGGAAAGTGCCCGCTACATTATCCGCACCGCTCTGGGCCAGCTCCGTATGGGAGTTGGTGATGGTATTATGCGGGATGCCATATCCTCCGCATTCACAGTGAATAAGGAAGTGGTGGAGAAGGCCAACGCCGTCCTGAATGATTACGGTGAAGTGGCCGTGCTGGCCAGTCGGGGGGAATCGGAACTCACTGACCTGAAACTTCGGCTTTTCCGCCCCATCAAGGTAATGCTTTATCCCAAAGCTGAAAAAGTGGATGATGCCCTGGCTTCCGCGGGCCAGCCGGCCCAGTTTGAGTTCAAGTATGACGGCTTCCGCACACAAATTCACAAAAAGGGGGAGGAGGTCCGCATCTACACCCGTCGGCTGGACGACATAACTTTTCAGTTCCCTGATGTTGTGACTGCTGTCCGTCGCGGTATTCGGGCCAGGGAGGCCATCATAGACAGTGAAACTATTGGCATAGACCCCGCGACTGGCAGGTGGGTGCCCTTCCAGAATATCAGCCAGCGCATCAGGCGCAAATATGACATTGAAAAACTGGTTCAGACTCTGCCTGTTGAGACCCATGTCTTTGACCTTCTCTTTCTGGACGGCAGGAGTTTGCTGGATATGCCTCTGGCTGAACGTTTCAGACGGGTGCAAGATGTGGTGACTCCCGACCCTTCCGACGGCATCAGAGTGGCTGAACACCTGGTCACCGCCGACCCGGCTCAGGCCAGGGCCTTTTACCAGACTGCTTTGGACCGGGGTTTGGAAGGCATCATGGTCAAAAACCTCCAGGCCGGCTACAAGCCCGGTCAAAGAGTGGGTTTGGGCTATAAGGTCAAGCCCGAGACTGAGACCCTGGACCTGGTGATAGTCGGGGCCGATTGGGGGGAAGGTCGTCGCACTTCCTGGCTCAGTTCCTTTGAACTGGCCGTGGTGGGCCCGGACGGGGGCTTCTTGCCTGCAGGCAAAATGGGCACCGGCATGACTGATTCCGACCTGACCAACTTGACCGAAACCCTGAAGCCGGACATCACCCGACAACATGGCAAACAGGTTCAGCTCAAACCCCGCATGGTGGTTGAAGTGGGCTATCAGGAAATCCAGAAAAGCCCCACTTATGCCAGCGGGTTCGCCCTGAGGTTTCCACGGTTGGTCCGCATACGTGATGACCGCAAACCCGAAGATGCTGACACCCTGGACCGACTGAAGACCATTTATGCCAAACAGTTCAGCAGGGGAGAAAAGCCCTGAGCCCCGTCGGGTCAAACAGATAGACTGCGTCCCCCGGATACAGCTTCATGTGAAAGGTTCTGTCCGCGCCCGGGCCTAAACCTCCTTCCAGTTCAACAACACCCCGCCCCCGGTTTTCAACCCAGACTGTTTCCAGCCTTTCTTCACTTTCACAAAAATTTCTGATGGTAACCCATTCACCCTGACAATCCGCTTTCACTATCCGGATGCAATCATTCACTGCGCGACTGAAAAGACACCCCCTGCCTCCCATAATGGCTTCCACCTCCTTCTGCATGAGCAGATCGCAGTAGGCATAATTGGGGAAAATGCACAGAGCCTTGGCGTGACCTTCCGCCACCATGATTTCGGAGACCAACACCTCCCCGATTTTCAGATGTCTTAGGGCCCTGCCATACTTGTCCCGGCCACCCAACTCCCGGACCATGCTGACCTCCCTTCCCAAAACCAGAGTTTTCAGGGCTTCAGTGCTCTCCCTGAAGCATCTGTCCCCTCTTTCAGGAGTGTTGATGCCCAACAATCTGACCAGTTCGTCCCCCACCTCCACAGTATCCCCATCAATCACTCTTTCCACCACGGTCGGCCTTCCTGGCAGGAGTAAAAGCAAAGTGCCGAGAACGGCCAGAATTTGTGAATTCATGACTCTAAATTTGGCAGGGCAGGTTGAGACTTTCAAAAAATTCACAAACGTGCCCCCAAGTCTCATCACGGTATTCGATAGTCAGGTGGGACGCCATCACCTCGTAAAATTGATAGACTTTTCCACTCCGGTTGAGGGCATCCGCCATGAGTTCTGACTGTGAGAAAGGCACGATGGCGTCTGACCTACTATGAACAAGAATTACCGGGGCCGTTATTTTCTCCACCAGATATGCCGGGGACCTGTCCTGGTAACACCCGGGCACTTCACTCGGGAGGCCTCCGCATTCGTTGGCGGTCATCTTAATCAAAGGTGAGAATGATAGGGGCAAGTAAAGGTTCTGAAGTGAAAACTCCTCCATCTCCATCAGGCTGGTGGGCCCGGCCAGACTGACCACTCCGGAACAGTTCGTTCGGGTGGCGGTCATCAATGCCAGATAGCCTCCATGGGATTTGCCTATCAGATAGACGGCTCGCCCCCGGTTCTGGAAATACTCAACGGCATTCACTGCATCAATCAGTTCATCCCCGCCAAAACCGCTCTGGCGGTATTTGAAGGAAGCCGTGGTGATGGAACTGAAATGGCCCGCCTGCTCAAACAACATTTTTTTGGCAGCACTGGCACTGCCATAACCGCCATTGAAAAACAGCACCACAGGTCCCCTGGCCCCCCCCCTTTCCTGCAGGTAAATCTCGGTTCCGTTATAGGTGACGGTGTAATAGGTTTGGGGCAAATGGTTGAAGATGTAGATGCCTGTCACCAGTAGGACAGCTATGATGAAAGGCGCAGCTTTCGTCTTCTTCCCCTCCCTGCCACTTCTTCTTCGGTAATGAATTTCCAGTCAATGAGTTGTCGGACATATTTGCGGAAGGTGCGTTCGGCTATCTGACCCCCGCCCCTCAGATAGCTGGTGAATAAATCGTTGGAGAATGCTTCACCTTTGAGACCCTTTAGAGTGTCCAGAATTTTTTGATGATCGGCTTCAATCTCATGCTGTCTAGCCTCCTGCTTGGGACTCTGGCCGACATCAAAGTGTTTCACAGTTTCAGCAGTGAGCACGTCTCCCGTTCTTTCTGCAGCCCTGCCCGCCTTGAGTAGCAGACTCAGACCATACCGGACATCCGACCGGTTCTTGAAAGCGAAACGGGCAGCCACTTTGATGGCCAGCTCCTGGGCGTCCAGTCGGGCCAGATTAACTCTCTCCTGAAGAATGTCCACCAGTTCCTCCACGGTATAAGATTTGAACTCCAGAGGGGTGAGAGCCAGAGAACTGACCGCCCGGGAGTCAAACTTGCGGGTGGCGAAGGGGTCGTTGGAGATGAGTATCACCCCCAGAGTTGCGGATGCCCGGCTCAATTCGTAAAGCACTTCAGGGGTTTCCAACAGGTCAACCTCATCCAGCACCACCAGCAGTTTCTCCTGACGCACCCTTTCCACGAATTCGGCGATGAGCTCATCCACACCCCGCCCCTTGCGCGGGAAGGGCACTGCCATCTGCCGCAAAATTTCGGAGAGCAGGGCGACTTCCGTTCTGTGATACCAGCAGTTGATATAGACGGGGACCACACCCTCCGTCTGGATTTCCCGGAGCACCAGCTTAGCCACAGCGGTCTTGCCGATGCCGGGGCCCCCATGAATGAAAAGGTTGGAGGGCCGGCCCCCCCTGACCAAGGGACTTACCATCTCAAAAACCGCCGACACCTCCCCCTCCCGATGAGGCAGGACTTCCGGCAGATAATCAGGGTCAAGATATTCCTCTAACACACTTACCCCTGAGCTCAAACTCATTTATGTTTTTGCTTTCTCCAGCTGGCAGGGTAAGCATTCCGGGCCATGACCACCCCATCTGCAGTGGCGGCATCACCCTCCCAGGTATCCTTAATCTGGTGGCCGTCCAGCAGGGCCGTGCCCAGAGCCACCAGCTCCCCCTTAAGGGTCAGCAGGGCCACCCGTCCGTCCGCCACCACCGTTTCATCCACCTTGCTCACTCCATTCACTCCCAATCTGGAGCCGTGGCATACATTATTCACCGCACTGTCTTTCATGACTATTTTCGGCAGGTGGGCAACGGCGTCCTCCACCGGCCGAACCACCTTCCGGAGCAACTTTTCGTCACCACTTTCCTTAAACCAGTTCCAAGCCTCGCTCAGTTCCTGTAGGGTGACTGCATCCTCTTCAGTGAATGGCCCTGCCAGGGTTCTTCTTAACTCCGCCATGTGAGCCCCCTCTCCAAGTTTTTGGCCCAGGTCGTGACACAGTTTCCTGATGTAGGTTCCCGCCTCCACTTTGGTTTCAAACAGCACCAGTCGGCCGTCCGCCTCCAGTATCTGAAATGAATAAACCTCCCGCTCCCGCTCCTCCCGTTTGACTGCACTCTTGACGGGGGGCGTCTGTTTGATTTTGCCCACGAAGCCGGCCGCCACCTTCCGGACCCCTTCCAATCCGTAATCCCCGTGGAGCTTCATAACCCCCACGTAGGTCTTCGGGGCTCCCTTCAGAGCTTCCACGACTTTGGTGGCCCGATTGAGAAAGATGGGGAGCACCCCTGTCACTCCGGGGTCCAGAGTGCCGGAATGGCCCGCCCGGGTGGCTCCCAGCATGTTTTTGGCCCATCCGGCGACCTCATGGCTGGTGTGGCCTGAGGGTTTGTCCAGCACCACAAAGCCCAGCTCCAGCAGGTCAGGAACTGGCCTTTCTATGGGCTTTTTCCCGTATTCCGGGTCCGTTTCCGCCTTCTCCCTGATAAGCACACCCCTAACCCCCCAGTAGATTTAATACTATGATTTACCACAAGTTAATCGTAACATATATAATTCTCACTTCATATGCTCTCCATGTCTGAAATAGTTTTTGAGAAGGCCCAAGCTTCCATTGAGGGGGAATACCAATACTCTGAGGACCTGTCCTACAAACAGGTCAAGGTAGACTGGAACAATCCTGCCAGCATTCAGGAGGGTCTCAAGACTGCTTTTGAGGAGACCGAGGGCACCATATACTTCTATCTCAAGGACACCGAAGACATGGCCGTTTTGGCTAAAGCGTTTGACCAAGTTTTTCGCGGGATAAAGCTGGACCGTCTGGAAACCACCAACGAAAAAGTTCTGATTGAGCAGTATGCCACCCGAATCCTGCCCGGTAAACTTGATCGCTATGACTTTGGTATTGGAAGCTTGGGGGACCTGGACATAAACGGGGTGGTCTTCAAGGATGTGCTCAAGGGTGACGGATCATGGGAAGTGGGTTATCTCCGGTTTGCGGATGCCTACACTTTCCGCATTGAAGTGGAGAACGCTCACGAAAAGGAGGTCATATTCCCTACCGATCTGCCCGCCAATCCCACCGAGCACACCCTTTATGTGGTGTTCGCTCGGGACGGTAGCTACCGTTTCCTCATCAACTTCTCCAAACCCTGGAGCCCCCAGGTGTTTGAGATTTCAGATACGCCCTATTCCGGCCTTTATCTGGAGCTTGAGCACCAAACATATCAAGACAGTCCCGCCATCCCTGCCCTGATTAATGCCAAACAACAGGGGCAGGTTCTGGGTGTCCGCAACCCGGTCGGGACTTATGAGACTGGTCTGCAGGCTTTCAAAGCTTACATTCTTGACCAAAAAGAAACTGTCGGTTCTGACTTTGACCCGTTTGAAGGATTGAGGATTTTTGAATGATGGTCAGCTGGCCGGCCGAACCACCAGCAGGTACTCCCCTTCCCACCACTCCCCGCACTCCTTGGCCCACTCTGCACTTTCGTGCAGAATGATGTAGTCAATTCCCACTTTCAGCTCTTCACAACTTTCAGGTTCGTAGAACCACCACTCCGGGTCGGCGTATTCCCAGGTGGTGCAGGCGGGGGTGGGGTTGCCCCGGTAGGCCAGATAATTGGTGGCGAAAGTCCTGTGTTCCCGATAACCCTGGGGAAAGCTGGTTGACAGGACGGAGCCATTCACCCGGTCCAATATGGGAAAATCCGTGGCAGTGGGCCCTTCCCAAGGGAGGGGGATGGCCAGGATTATCAGGGTGGCCCAGGCCACCCATCTCCACACCTTGCGGTTGTGGCGAAGCAACAGGAAGGAAAACAAAGGAAAACAGGTGATAGGGATAACCTGATTAAAACCGGGTAGGTGAGTTGGTAGCAGATTGCCATAATAAACCATAAGCGTGGAAACAAGGGTTATCAGAAAGCTTGGAAAAGCGTAGCGCCCTTCCTTGCCCAGCAACAGGACCAGCAGGCTCATGGCCACCAATCCCCACAATATGGCATCCAGAACCCCGGGGGGCATGAGCGAAGTGGTGACGGTGGCCTTGATATCCAGAACAATTACCTCCAACCTGCTGACCTGCCAGCCCGCGGCATCCATTGAAAACGGGATATAAACCCCCAACCAGGGTAGGAGTAGAAGGCCCCAGAAGGCCAGATGATCCAGCATCCGCCGGTTCCACAATTTGAACAGTATGATGGGTAAATAAAACAAGGCGGTGGGCAGGTGCGTGGTGGCTCCCAGGGCGAACAGCAAGGTGGTCATGTATTTGCTCTTGCCATCATCCAGGTAGGCCACCAGCAGAAGCAGGGGCAGATGGGCCGCCAGCTCCAGAATTCTGCCTATCCTGAAAAAAAAGAAAGCCGACAGGGGGAAAAGCACGGCCAGCACCGGGTCCCACCGATAGGGCTTGCGGAGAATTTTGCCGTTGGCGTAGGTAACCGCCAACATCAGAAAGAAGGTTGAGAGGTAGGCTACTGCCGGCGGTAGCACCCAGGCCAGCATGAGGAAGGGAATGAAAAACGGCGGGATGAATATCTTCAGGTCTATGTTGCCCAGTTCGGGCCACCTTTCAAAGCCGTGTTTGGCGAACAGCTCGTATTTCAGGATGTGGAAACTGTGGTCCACGTGGTAGGGGCCTGAGGGCATGCCGGGAAAGTGAAGGAAGTCCCAGAGTATGAGGAGGCAGGCTACCACCATAAAAACTTTGTCAGGATTCCGGAGGGCTTTTTTCCATTCAAGCTTCAAGTCACACACCTGTCATATTCACAATTATTATGTGATTGCCCTCCAGGTAAGGCCTGTCACAACTTTTCACCCACTGGTCTGTTTTATAAACAATTACATAGTCCAGGCCGGCTTCCAGGGCCTCACAACTTCCGGGCTGGTAATGCCACCACTCCGGCTCCGAATACTCCCAGGTGGAACAGTAGGGGGTGGGCATGCCCCGCGAAGCCAGATAATGGGTGATAAAATGCCTGCCCGTCCGTTGCCCCACGGGGAAGGCCACCACGTAGGAGCCGTTTATCTGGTCCAGCACCGGGAAATCCTCTGAGAGCGGGCCCTCCCAGGGCACGGGCCAGACCAACACCAGAGCGGTGGCCAGAGTCAGACCCCACCAAAGCTTCGGAACTCTGCGGTAGAGCAGGTAGGCGAACAACGGCAGGCCCGTTATGGGCAGAACCTGGTTGAGGCCCGGCACCCGGGTGAGCAGGTTCACTCCCACATACATCAGAACCGGGTTGAAGTTGACTGCCAGAAAAGCCGGAAAGGCCATGCGCCCCTCCCGCCCCAGCCACCAGGTGGCCAGGGCCGTCCCCATCAGGAAAGCCAGCAGGGGCCAGATAATCCAGGTCAGGTCCGCCTGCCGAATCAGATTTATGATAGTGGGTATCAGGGCCTCGGTGCGGGAGACCGTCCAGCCCGTCACCCTTATGGATTTGGGGATGTAGATGCCCAGCCAGGGTAAAAGTGAAAGAGCCCAGAATATCAGATGGTCCAGCTTCCGCCTGTCCCATAATTTCAGGCCCAGGGGTATCAGGTAGAACAACAAAGTGGGCAGGTGAGAGGTGGCTCCCAGAAAGAAGAGCAGAGTGGTCACCCATTTTTTGTCCCCTTCATCCAGGTAGATGAAGAGCATAAGCAGGGGCAGATGGGCCGCCAGCTCCAGAATGCGACCGAACCGAAACAGGAAGTAGGCCGCCGGCGGGAAGAGCACGGCCAGAAGAGGTTCCCGCCTTCGGTTATGAAACAACCGGTCCCCCGCCCAGTAGGCCACCCCGGCTAGAAAAAAGTAGGAGCCGAAATAAGCTATTTTGGGCGGGATGAGATAGGACAGGAAAACCAGGGGCAGGAGACCTACGGGCAACAACAGTTTCAGCGATACATTCCCAAGTTCCGGAAAAGCTGTCAGGCCGTGCACCTTCACCATCTGGAACTTCAGCAGGTGAAAGCCGTGGTCGGAATGAAGAGGGGAGGTCACCACCCCCGGGAACTGCAGGAAGTCCAGCAGGATGAAATAAAGTGCCAGAATTATGAAAACCTTTTCCCAGTTGGTCTGTCGGAGCAGGTTGACGGCCCGGTCCTTCCAGACCGTGGGGTTTTCCATCACCCAAGAGCTTTCCTCTCATTTTATTTATGGCTTTGCCGGTTGCGGTTACTGGCACAAACTTATTAAATACTGAGTCTGGGCCTTCAGATGCTTTCGCACTTGCCCGACCAGTTCTATTTCAGGAACTTCACAGAGGCAGAAGTTTGTTTGGACGACCTGACAGAACTGGAACCCGGTAGCTATCTGGTTGAGAGCCGAACCCTCCAGCCAGTGGTTGCCCATAACTGTCGGGACTGCATCCTGAGGAAGCCGGGCGAAAATCCGGATTTTTACGTGCCTGTTGAAACCCCATGGGTTTACGAGCTTTCTGAGAACCCCTCCCCCCTGAAGATGCTGAAAGCTAAACTGGAACACCACCGGGAGGGTAACTCCTCCGAGCCCTATGTTATTGTTTTTTCCGGCCGGACTCTGGCTTTGACAAGGGTTGAGTCATGGACTGCTTCCGGACTCGCTCAAGCCATCCGAAGTGAAGACCGGCCAGAAACACCAGCAGGCGGAACGGGTAGAGCAGACCCCCTACCAGCCCAGCCATACTGAACTGGCGGTATAGCCCATAGACCGCCCCCGCCAGCCAGGGTAGCACCAGCAAAACCGGGAAAAATGAAGAGGCCACCATCCAGCCATACAGGCCGGCCACCAGGACGCCCACCTTTCTGCCATACCAGGTGTTTAGTTTAACTCCCGCCCGGCCGTCCCCGTAGCCATACAGGTAAAACTGCTTCAGCCACTTTTTCAGGGTGGTTCTCATCTTCCAATTCACCATGGCTCCCGGGGCGAAGACAAACTTAGCCCCTGCCTCTTTCATTCTGGCGTTGAACAGGGTGTCCTCCCCCGTGTATAGTTTTTCAGGGTAGCCTCCCGCCTTTTTCCAGATTTTTTTCCTGAACATGACGGAGCGCGAGCTGGGGTTGTCCCGGGCGGAAATTCTTGCAAAGACCCCTTGGATTTTTTCCGGAAAGGTTTCGGCGGTAGCCCGGAAGTTGCCACTGACCACATCTGCGTGGCTTTCTTCGGCCTTTTTGGCCATCTGTTCCAGCCAGGTCTTCTCGGCAACACAACCACCGTCTATACCTGCAATCCATTCGTGGCTGGCCCGTTCCACTGCCAGGTTGCGACCCCGGGCTATGTTGGCCCCTTTAGCCTGGGCCAGCTTCAGCACTATGTCTGCGGTCTCAAACTTGGGTTTCCATTGGGCCAGCTTTTCCAGAGTGCCGTCGGTGGAGCCTCCATCAACGACCACCATCTCTTCCGGCTTCCGCGTCTGTTGCAAAACCGAGGCCATCAGGCCGTTCAGGTTATCCCCTTCATTCAGGAGGGTGGTGATTACTGTGATTTTCACGGGGAGAGGAGGCGAGTTTATTTAAAAACCCAATACACTACTATTTAGTGGATAAACAACCGGAAACCGGCCGTTTAATCTGGTATCCCCACGCCGGGGATGATTTCAGGACGCCCCAGACTTATCAGCGGATGGAGGACCTGATTATCTGCACAGATGTTGTTTATCTTTCCGACCTGCGGAAAATTGAACGAGGGCTTTTCGCCCTTAAGCGTGATGACCTGGCGCTTTGGACTCCCGAGCAGTACTGTCTTGTTGACCCTGCATCAGAAAAAATCCCTCAGTTTGATGTAATTCTGTTCAAGCATCTTTATGTTAAGGGTTTCAACTGGGACAACCTGGACCTGCTTAAGGGCGAGGGTGAGCTTTGGGTGCATCGTGCGGATGATTGTAGAAATATCATACCCCCCAAGGTCTGCCGGAAATACGGACTGGGACGGGTTGATGAAACCTACGACGGGGACTTCAAAATTTACAGGAAAATCCTGAAACCTGTTCCTGTTCCGGAAACTATATGATGCCGTAACCAATCAACCGCCACTTGTTGCCAAACTTCCTGCTGATGACCACCCGGTCCTCCTTGTCGGCACAGACAGGCCTTTTGAGCACCACATCTACTTCATTCCCGTTCACTCCCCGCACTACACCTACCGTTACGGAGGTATTCACATTTATGACTAAAGGTTCATTCACTTTCAGTGATTCCACCTTCACTCTTTTTCCTTCAATTCCAAGCACCTGTTCAAACAAAGTGACTTTCATTTTTAGTGAATGATGAACCGGAGGCATTCTTCCGGACAGACCCACCACTGACCCCAGCATGGAGTCCCGTTTGGTCTGGCTGTTGTCCAGCAGGGTGCCTATGGCCAGGTTTCCGCCCGGCGTTGCCTCTTTCAGTTTTTCCTTTTCGGTGACCAGTTGGGTGATTTCAGTTCTTACGGGCGCCCATTCCCCGTTTTCCATTTTCAGGCCCGGTAGGATTTCAACTTCATCTCCGACTTTGAGTTTGCCTCTCACCAAAGCCCCCCCTAACACCCCACCCACCAATTCTTCCGGGGTCCTGCCGGGTTTGTTCACATCAAAGCTCCGGACCACCAGAAACTTGGGGTTGGCCTTGGGATCCCTGTCTGGAGTCGGCACTACCTCCTCTATGGCCTGCAACAGCAAATCCACATTCACTTTATGCAACGCGGAAACAGGAATGATGGGTGCTTTTATGTCAAACTCCTTCAGGAACTGCTGGATTTCTTCATAGTTCTTCTTGGCATCCTCCTTACTGACGGCATCCACTTTGTTCTGAACCACAATCAGCCTGTTGATGCCTGCAATCTTGGCGGCCATGGCGTGTTCCCGGGTCTGGGCCCTTATGCCCTCACGGGCATCAACCAGCAGGAGGGCCCCGTCCATAATGGCACTGGCAGTAAGCATGACGGTCATGAGGGCCTCGTGGCCCGGGGCGTCAACGAAACTGATGCATCTCTGAAAATCGCCCTTACCCTCAACATTGTACCCCTCGCCGGGGGCTTTCCCGTCTTTGAAAATTTCAGTGTTGGCGTAACCCAGCTTGATGGTGATGCCCTTCTTCAGCTCCTCGCTGAAGGTGTCAGTCCACTTGCCGGTCAGGGCCTTGGTCAGAGTGGTTTTGCCGTGGTCAACGTGACCAATCATGCCTATATTGACTTCGGGTTTGTGCCGGCCTTTACTCACGGAGGGGGTTGTTATAGGGATTTATAAGACCTGTCCAATTATTCAACCCGTTTCTTCATGGTCAGAATTTCAGGACAACCCTGCGATCTTTCAAGGACATAATCTCCGACCTCCACTGACCAAACGGGGGTCCGCCTTTGAGTTATACGGAAATGAACCAGATATTTTCCACCCGCTTCCACTTTTTTGATGAAGTCCTGGTGACCCATCTCTGAATCATAAACTTCAAGCTTTTTGATGAGTGTCTTGCCCGTGCCCAGTGGAAATCTCTGGTAAGGGGTGCCTTCAAAAAATAAATTTGCGCAAGCTTCAAGGGCCATGTTGGGGGTTCTGACAATTTCAAAAACGACGTCGGGTCTGTCCTCTGTTTTAATCTCTCCACCGAGCATGATATATCTTTCTTGGTTGATTTTCATTTCAACTGCAAAGCCGAGTTCATTTTGAGACAGAACATCTTTTTCCTCCGCATATGCCTTGGAGATGTTATAGATGCCGATGATGTCTTTCTCCTCTAAACTTGCATCCTCCCCAGGCTTTGTGAAATTTGCGACCAAAAGGTCTCCCACTGAATCAGAGAAGTTTATCATAAATATGCCTTTAATATCCCCGCCTTCCCTATTCACGGCTTCAAGCTTCTCTTTCAGGTACTCAACCTCAACCTGCTTGTTTTCCTTAAAATAGCTGAGTGGGACAACCATGGAGTAGCTATATCATTTCCGCTTTATAATTTTTTTCCAGCCTACTCTGTTTTTTCGCCTTCTCCGGCCTTTTCGGCTCCCAAAAGCTTTTCCAGAGGCTGTCCGCCCGTCTTGACCACCACCACATTCAACTGGGCGATGTCCTCGTCTATGGTGTTGCCCCTTATCATCTTGCGGTGGCGGATGCCGGGCTCAGTGGGTTTGTAGCCGGGACCATCTGACAGCAACAGGGGTTTTTTGGTTACACCGGGCAGGTCCGACCTCAGGGGGTTGCCGTTGATGTCGGTGCCACCTGTGATTTTGAACTCGTAGCCAGCCACGCCCACCAGGTCGCCGGGGAAGGTGTCACCGATTTTTTTGCCTCTAAGCTTGCTGATTTCCCCTTCAGGTAAAACTACTTTGAACGACGGACCCTTTTCGGTCCCTATGACTACGCGGGTTTCTGCCATACTCCTGACAGCCCGACCCCGTTTTTAAGTCTTGCTGATTTTTCGGCTCTTCAAACCTCAAGCATGCCCCAATTCTTCTTTTCTTTCCGCTTGATAGCCACTATCTCTTCCAGAATACCTCTCTCATCCTCACCCAACAAATCCAGAAACTGCTTCAGCTGGCCATACTGCCTTTCATTCATGGAAACGAACAGAAAGTCCCCTTCGTTTATCTGGCGCCCCACGGTGGGCCCGTCTATGGAAACCGCCAGCTTGGCCCCCCGACCGGCCTCTTTGACGGCTTCACCTTGCATCTGGAGCTGTTTGACCTCACCCACTTCCTTGCCATCATCTTTCATGACCTCAACGTGATTCCGGAGGGTGCCTCCCACTACCTCCACCCCCACCACGGCGGGCTTGGAGGCCCGAAACACGAAGTTTGGCAGAAACTGGAACTTGGCGGGGCGGGGCAGGTGTTCCATCTCCTTCTCCCGCACCCGGGTTTTTTCTGTCTCAACCCATCCCTGATATTCCTCCAGAATTTTGTAAATTATAGTCCCTGTGACAATTTTGATACCTCTTTCAGTGGCCAACTCGCCCTCAAGGTTTTTGACATTGAAACCCAGCACGGCTCCGAGGAAGGGGTCGTGGAGTTTGACCTCGTCTGCCTCACAGATGTCCTTGCGGGTGATGTCGCCGATGTCGGCCTTGCGGACGGTTACCCCTCCATCCTTGAGTAACTTGACCATGGCCTCCAGAGTGCCCAGAGTATCTGCTTTTACAATCACTCCCAGGTCGTCTGTGCTGAATTCCACGGCCTCCATTTCTTTCCTGACCGCCTCAACGGCCTCATGAAGCCTGTCCGGAGTGGCTACCACCAGAGGACCTCCCGGTAGCACCCCTTCCAGATTGGGGGCGAAAATTTTAACTCCGCTGGCCGCCACCACCTCCCCGACCCGTCTGAATTTCTTCTCGGCCCGGATTTCCTTGAGGGGTTCCGGCTTCAGCAGGGCCCGGACCTTGGTGACCACAGGTTCCTCTCTTCCGGCCAGCACCACAGTGTCTCCGTCGTGGAGCACCCCGTCGTAGATGATGACATCCACCGTGGTGCTCAGACCCTTCTCCTGCTTGACCTCCAGGACATTGCCCCGGGTTATGCCGGTGGTCTGGAGTTTTTTGGTCAGGTATCTCTGGGCCAGCCCGGCCAGAATGGCCAGCAGGTCCACGATGCCCTCTCCGGTCAGGGCCGAGGTCGGCACCAAACAGATTTGTTTTGAAAAATCCTCAAGCCGGTCAATCCTGTCAGCCTCAAAACCCGCCTGGGCCAGCCTGTTCACTATCTCATAGGTTTTCATCTCAAGCTGTGAAGTGGCTTGGGGGTTTTGCCTTTTCACGTTCTCCATGAAACTCCCGGGACGACTCTCATAACCGTCAATCAAATCCACTTTGTTGGCTGCTATGATGAAGGGCACCTTAAAGTGCTTCAGAATTTCAATACTCTCCAGAGTCTGGGGCTGGATGCCCGACATGATGTCAATCACCAGAATGGCCAGGTCGGCCACGCTACCCCCTCTCTTCCTCAGGTTGGTGAAGGCGGCGTGACCGGGGGTGTCTATGAACAGCAATTCCGGGACTGTGACTTTAATCCCCAATTTTTCCAAGGTTGGCTTACAGAACTTGCAGATGTAGTCCGCCGGCACCTCTGTGGCCCCTATGTGCTGGGTGATACCGCCAGCCTCTCCGGCCTGAACGTGGCTCTTGCGGATGAAGTCAAGTAGCATGGTCTTGCCGTGGTCAACGTGGCCCAGGACCACCACTATGGGCTGGCGCATTAAAACACCCTTTAAGGGGGTTTATTAAGCTGTCTTTTCTGCATCAAGCTTTCTCATTTTCCACCGGCATGGCCCCTCTTAACATGGCATCCAAGGTGGCCCTCAGTTTGAGGTCGGGCACCAAATTCACAATCCGGTTCTGGTGTTCCTCCCCCAGGTCGTGGACGGCTTCGTGAATGGCCTCAGCCACTGACAGAATGTCTTCAGGTAACACCTTAAGATAGGTTTCCTGGCCGTATTCAAAAGACCTGGCCAGTCGCTCGGCCCGCTTGTTCCTGTTGGTTTCCTGACCCAGCCTGCAACAGAGTTCCTTCACAAAACGGGCCCTGTCCCGCATGATGTCCGCCTCGCGGTCGGGCAGAAAAACCACCGGGCCCTGGACCATGGAGGCTGACCTTTGCACAACAGTAGAAACCACAGGATATATTTTTACTTTTCATCCGCCAGCTTGCGGACCCTTTCCAGAGTATCATAAATTCTGGCGAGGTCCTTCGTTTTGAAATTTTTCAGGTTTTCCCGGGTTTTAATCTCGAGCAGAAGGTCCCACATTTTCCTTAGTTCATCGGATGGCAGCGTGTTCCGCTTGCTCCAGATTATTTCAAGATCTTCTTCTATCGAAGCAAGGTAAATTTTACGTTGTGCTTCTTCTTCCTCTTCATACTGTTGCTTGAGTTCCCTGTTTTCCTTCACATCTTCCTTGATGTCCTTCTACTCTTCCTCACGTTTCTCCATGGAGGTCTTGTCCCCCTTGGAATTGTCTTTAGATTGGGCTTCCTGCTGTTTCCTAGTCAACTTAGTCAACCAGCTTTTCAGGTTCTTCGCTTTCGACTTGGAATTGTCTTTAGATTGGGCTTCTCGCTGTTCCCGGGATGTGTCCGCCCGCCGGGACTCCTCATGCTCCTCGATAATGGGTCTCACCTGCCGGATGTAGGCCTGTAAATCCTCCCTGCTGATGGTTTCGGGTTCCGGAGCTGAAGGTGGCGTGGCGTCCGAAACCTGCCCGGTTTTCAGGTCCTGGACATAGCCCTTGATGAAATCCAGTTGCTGCATGGTGCCCCGCCCAAATTCTTTTTCAACTTTATCGTGCATCTGTTGCCGCTTGATATGCTCTTCCACCTCTTTGTTTCCGGTGGTGGCGTTCACTTTTTTTATCACGGGATTTTTTCCGGTTTGCGGGTCCACCCTGGTCTGTTGGGCGACCGGGATGGGCATCTGGAAGCCTGTGGGGGGTTCCTGCTGAAGCTTTTCTGTGGCGTAAGGGGCCTGAACTGAAGATGCGCTACTCTGAGACAACGAAGGGTCAGATTTTATGTTAGCTTCAATATCCCGTCGTTTTTCTTTTAAACGGTCTATCGTACCCCTCTGCATAGTACCTTCAAAGCGGTCGGGGTTATCTAAAACTGATTTGAACACTTTTTTATCTTCCTCACTCAATTTTTCAAAAGCGCCCTTCACTTTACCCGATGTGTAAGACCCCCCAATATGACCTGCTTGTGTTAAAACTTCTATCACTTTTTCTGAAACTTTTGTGAGCGGCATTTGATTTTTTTCAGTCATTGTGGATTTTTTAATTGGCGGTTCTTTTGATAAACCCCTCTTTTGAGCGCTTAAGGGATCACTAACTGGAGCGATCGGTACTTGCGAGTCAGTAACAAGGTAACCTTCTGCCATTCCAGCACCTCCCTCATCGGGGGGAGGTTCTTGTCTGTCTCTTATACACATCTGACGCTGCCGACGAAGAGGATAGTGTAGATCTC
>OMKS01001822.1_pt1 | contig 18460 bp, 23 predicted proteins | sample 1674721 | NCBI WGS metagenome assembly OMKS01 (sample SAMN06264996, study PRJEB25208) | sediment metagenome | isolation source: hot spring sediment | place: USA: California | collected 2014-09-02
TGCCATCCGCGACATCATCCGGCGGGCCTTCGGTTATCGAAACTTCGGCAACTTTCGTTTGCAAGTTCTTGTAGAGTGTGCTGGCGGCGGCTGATTTACCCCACAAATCTGTGGAGAGCCATCTAAATTTAGCCCGCGTGCGCCATAACCTGGGGATGATTTACACGTATGCTGAGAAGTGGGAAGAAGCCGAACGTTGTTTCCTGTGGGCTGCGGAACACTGGCAAAGCCGACAGGACATCTGGAATTTGGCTAACACTATGGGTGAATTAGCCGGTATGTACATCGCCTGGGAAAAGCGGGAGCAGGCGCAACACTATCTCGATGCTGTCGCGCAACGCATCGAGCATCGTACAGATTCATCTTATCAAGGGTTGCAGCGTGAACTGGCGGAGCGACGGGAAAAGTTAGCCGCGCTGGGCACCGGCTAATCCGCTATCCATCGCATCACATATCCAGCACCCTTGCCCAATACTGCAACGCCTCCGCCAGATGATGCGTCTGGATGCCCTCCGTCCCTTCCAGATCCGCAGGCGAAGATTCGCCCATCGTGCGCGATACCTCCAAGATGCGGTGATATGCCTGTGCGTTCAAGCACATCTGGCGCACCGCGGCGCGCATCCCGGCCAAAACCCGCTCTGCCGGCGATAAGCGCGGTCATCTCGAGTTGTTCCCAATCTATGGATATGTCGTACTCTCGCGTCAAGTCTTCTGGCATACTTACACCATCCACAAGATTACACGTTGAACTGAGCTTACCAGATTCCCACTTTCGAGTACTGAACGATTTACACCTCTCGTGGATCCGCAATCACCCCCGCCAGCGCCGACGCCGCCACCGTCGCTGGACTGCCCAGGTAGGTGAATGCCTCCTTCGATCCCATCCGCCCCTTGAAGTTGCGGTTCGCCGTCGAAATCGTCACCTCGCCGGGGGCCATACAGCCCTCATGCGCGCCCAGACACGGGCCACACCCGGGATTGAGCAACGTCGCGCCTGCCTTTACCAGGTCGGCGATGAGGCCGCGTCCCAGCGCTTCTAGCAGGACTTCGCGCGAGGCCGGCAACACCAACAACCGCACGCCCGGCGCGATGTGCTTGCCGCGCAAGATATCTGCGGCGACTTCAAGGTCTTCCAGCCGCCCGTTGGTGCAGGTGCCGATGAGCGCCTGATCGATCTTCGTGCCCACAACGTCTGTGATCGGAACGACGTTATCGACGGTATGCGGCTTTGCCACTTGCGGCGCAAGGTCACTCACGTCGTACTCAATGACGCGAGCGTAGGCTGCGTCTGGGTCGGCGTGGAACTCAGCAGCCCAATGGCGCAGCTTCTCGGCATCCCAGGACGTGCGGCCGGCCAGCCATTTCAGCGTCGTTTCGTCCGCTTCGACGACGGCGTTCTTTGCCCCCATCTCGGCGGCCATGTTGCAGAGGACCATCCGCCCGGCGATGCTCATCGAGCGAATCGCCTCACCCGCAAACTCCACGGAGCAGTAATCCGCCCCGTCGGCGCGCAGATCGCCGATGATGTGCAGGATCACGTCTTTGGCGGAGACGCGCGGCAGCAGCGCGCCGTGGAGCACAATGCGCAGCGTTTCCGGCACGCGCAGCCAGATCGAGCCGGTCGCCGTCACTGCGGCGGCCTCCGTGCGTCCGATGCCCGCCGCGAACGCGCCAAATGCGCCGTGCGTCGGCGTGTGCGAGTCGCTGCCGACGATCAGCGCGCCAGGCCAGGCGTGACCCTTCTCCGGTAGGACCTGGTGGCAGATGCCCTCGCCGATGTCGTAGAACGCCTCGATGCCCTGTTCGGCGACAAACGCGCGCGTGGCTTTGTGGCTAATCGCGTATGTTTCGTTCGCCGCCGGTGTGACGTGATCGAACACGATGACGTGCATCGCGGGGTCGGCGACTTTCGCCACGCCGATCTCGCGGAACTTGGCGGCAATCGCCGACGTATTGTCGTGGGTGAGCAGCTTGTCGGGCCGCACCGTCACAATCTGCCCCGGTACGACGCTTTCCAGCCCGGCTTTACGGGCGAGCACTTTTTCGGCAAAGGTATGTCCCATCGTCTGACTCCTAAAATAGTCTACGGATTTAACGGATGAAACGGATTAGAAATGCGAAATCGGCAACATTGACAAATACAAGAACAAACATTACAATATGTACAAATTGTACAATTCGTTATCCGGGAGAACACGATGTGTCCCACTGTAAGCATATCTGATGCGCGTGAAAAGCTGAGCAACGTGATAAACGAAGTCGCCTACGGGCATGAACGCTACACGGTCGAGCGTCGAGGGCAACCGTTGGTAACCATTATCCCCGCATCCGAGTACAACGATCTGGTCACGTTGTTGTCCGAAAACGGCGTGCTTAGCGAAATACAAGGCATCCCCGTAACGATTCGCTTTACCGGCCAGGGATACTTTATCTCCGATGATGTCTTCGACCTTTACGGCGAGGGCAATACCCTGGAATCCGCCCGCCAGGATTACCGGATCGCTATACAGGAATATCGAACCGACCTGGAAGCCCACGCCGACCGCTTAGCGCCCTATCTGGCAGAGCACCTGACCCAATTGCGCGCAATTGAATCGACCCCAGATAACCTATGACGACACTCCCTGCTCGCAAAGTCGCTGCGGCGCTGGCCGGAAAGTTCGCCTTCGAGGTTGAGGATTCGCACCATCGCATTTACCGGTTGTTCCTGGACGGTCAGCTTGTGGCGCGCACCTTTATGTCGCACGGCGCGCGTGAGTTGAGCGATTTCCACATCCAGAAAATGGCGCAGCAAATGCGCCTCTCCCGTAAAGAATTTCTAGCGGCTGTTGAATGTACACTGGATCAAGCGACTTATTACGCACTGCTTCGGGAAAGATTGTAGCCGCGATTTCCAAATCGCGCTCTTGTTGATTCCATTTCTTCGTGGTATGGGAACCGCGCCTACATAACGTGCTCACCGTAGGCGAACAGATCCCCCGCCTGGTAAATGTCCATCTGCACCTGCGAAAACGGCTGCGCGGCGAAAGTCTGCGCGCCGTTGAGGATCACCGTCCCCGTCTCAAAATCCACGCTGACAATGTCGCCGTTGTGAAAACCGTCTGCATTTCCGGTCAAACCGGGCAGGCTCACAATCGGCAAGCCGCTATTGATCGCGTTGCGCTTGTAGATCGCGCCGAAACTCTCTGCGACAATCGCCGCGATGCCAAGCGCGCGGAAGCACTCCACCGCCTGCTGCCGCGACGATCCCGCCCCGAAATTACGGCCCGCCATCACGATGTCGCCGGGTTGCGCGCGTTTGGCGAAATCCTCCCACCCGCGCAGGTTGTCGAGCGCGTACTGCCCCATCTGCGCCACGTCGGTGATGTGCAGGTAGCGGTTGTGGAAGATCATGTCGGTGTCGATGTCGTCGTAAAGCGCGCCATCCGGTGCGGTGAGCACCCATAAACGCCCTGTTATCCGTGTCGGTTTCATCGTCTACCCCAGTTCGAATCCGTTTTGCGCGTAATAGTCCAGCAAGGAAGGCGGTAATAGACGTTGCACCTTCTCTGCACGCTCAAGGACACGGCGCATCCACTGCGTGCTCAAATCGGTCGCCGTGAGAAGCGTGCCGGCCTCCTGCGCCGTAACCCAGCGCAGCACATCGTGTTCGGCGCTGAGGCGCACGGCATCCGCGTTGTCTACGGCGCAAAGGTAGACCACACCGATGATCTCGTTATCCGCCGTGGGCACGCCCCGGTAGAAGTGCGTCGTCCCCAGGATGCACAGCACGCGCACTGTGACGCCCAACTCTTCTCGCACCTCGCGGTGCAGCGCGTCCTCGAAACCTTCGCCCTGCTCCACGCGCCCGGTCACACATTCCCACACACCCGGTGCGAAATCTTTATCTGCCGCCCGGCGCAGCAGCAGGTAACGCTGTTTTTCCGGGGACCAGATGACGGCGCCGATGCCGCCGTAGAAGCATCCGATCGTCATCGCAACTCCCGTCACAAAAACTCAATATCGAAGTAAAACCGAATCCGCTCAGTCACCTAATTTCTCACGAAGTACGGATGCGTAGTGTGGACGCAGCTCATATACAAACGTGGCTTCGTCCTCAAAGTCGGACTCGATCTCAGCCTTATGATCAAAATAGTAAGCTAATGCTGCGTGAACATCTGCCAGCGTTAGCCCTGGATACAAATCCAGAATCTCATCGGGGGATAACCCACGCTTTTCGTGCCAGGTTACAATATCCATCACGCGAATACGATGACCGTCGATGCGTGGTTTTCCACCAAAAACGTCAGGCGTGCTGACAATGTGTTGTACCGGAACATTTTCCATTCCTGTCTCCTAATCGTTACTAAACCGGCGATGCAATCTCTCCCTCGAGCGCGCACCACGCCGCCGTGACGGGGCTTGCCAGATACGTCTCGCCCGCGCCCTGTTTGCCGGGGAAGTTGCGATTGCTGGTACTGACCTGCACTTCACCTTTGCCCGTCATCCCCAGGTGGCCCGATGCGCAGCCGCCGCAGCCGGGGTTGCTGATGATGAACCCGGCATCGAACAACGTCTGCAGCACGCCCGATGCAAGCATCTGCGCGTAGACGCGCCGCGTCGCCGGGACGACGGTCGCCATCACGTGTGAGGCGATGCGCTTGCCGCGCACGATCTCCGCGACGGCGGCAAAATCCTCGAAGCGCCCGTTGGTGCAGGAGCCGAGGAAGACGCTGTCGATGCGCCGCCCGGCAACCTCGCGCACGGGCTTCACGTTCGTCGGACTCGGCGGGCAGGCGATAAGCGGCGTTAAGTCGCTGATGTCGATTTCGATAGTTTCGATGTAGTCTGCGTCGGGGTCAGGGAGTAGGGAGTAAGGAGTAAGGAGTAAGGAGTAGGAATGATTGGCCAATTCGCTGATTCGCTGATTCGCTGATTCGCTGATTGGGAAACCGATGATGCCGCCCATTTCCGTGATCTGGCTGGCGAGGGTGATGCGGCCCGCAAGGTCGAGAGCGTCAATCGCCGGGCCGTAGAATTCAATCGCGCGGCCCAACGCACCGCTGGAACCAAGAGCGCCCATAACGGCTAACGTGAGATCGCGGGCAGTGCAAGGGGGGCGCAACGCGCCCTTGAGAATCATCTTCATCGTCGGCGGGACCTCGAACCAGGTGCGCCCGGTCTTGAAGGCGAAAGCGATGTCCTGATCGCCCATCCCCTGCCCAAACGCCCCCACCGCGCCGAGGATGTTGAGGTGGCTATCGGTACCGACGAAGGTGCTGCCGGGATTGACCAGCCCTTCTTCGAGAGCGACGTGGGAGCCTATGCCCGCGTTCACGTCAAAAATGCGGATTCCCTGCGTCCGCGCCCACTCGCGGCAGAGCTGCTGATTGTTGGCGTAGGGAATGTTGCTTGGCGGCACAACCAGATCGAAAGTGAAGAATGTCCTGGCAGGATCGGCGACCGGCGCGTCGCCGTAGTGCTCGCGGTAGTTCTTGACCACATTCGCGCCGCCGAAATCGCGCGCTGTGCGCACGTCCAGGTCGAGCCAGATGATGTCGCCGGGATTCACCGGCGCGTCGTGCGGGGCGTGCGCGCGCGCAGTATGCGCCGCGAAGATTTTTTGGATGAGCGTTTGTCCCGGCATGTGCCTATGCGTCCTCAAGCTCATCAAGCATTTGAGCGACCGTCTGCGCAAGGGCGTCTACTTCATTGGCCACCACATCCCAGACAATGATGTAATCCACACCGAAATAGCCGTGAATCAGATAATCGCGCATCCCGGCAATGGCGCGCCATTCGACTTCCGGATACGTCTGCCGCACGGTTTCCGGGATATGTTTGACCGCTTCCCCAATAATTTCGATACTGCGCACGAAGGCGCGCTTCAAGGTCGCATCTTCCAAAAAGGTCTCGCGGCTGATGCGTTGCGCCATGTCCATCAAATAGCGCGTCTCATCCAGAATATGATGCAGGTATTCACGCACCGAGAGTGACATATTCCACTTCCTGCAAAATATGGGGGCCGATGTACGGACTCAACGATTCGACTGTAATCAAATCCACTTTTCTGCCGAGAATTTCCTCAAGAAAAAACGCCAGTTGCATAAAATTCTTGAAGGTCTTCTGCTCCGGGATGAATTCAACCAGAATATCCACATCGCTTTGCGGAGTGGATTTCTCGCGCACGAATGAACCAAAGAGGCCGCATCGTTTGACACCTAAAGCTTTTAGTTGGTGTCGCTGTTCACTGAGACGCTCAAGCAAATCAGTTTTCGTTTGCACCACTGCCATTTTTGCCTCCAAATCGCAAACTTCAATGCGCCGGCGCCAGGTACAACAACACGGCAAGATAGTGGCACACGCTGCCAAGCAGCACGAAAAGGTGCCAGACGCCATGCATGTACGGGACTTTCTTCAGCGCGTAGAAGATGACGCCAATGGTGTACGCCGCGCCGCCCACCGCGAGCCAGACCAGCCCGCCCACGGGAATGTTCACCAGCAAAGTCCTGATCACCAGGACGCCCAACCACCCCATCAGGATGTACATCAGGACAGACAGCTTTTGCAGGCGGTTGATGAATAACGCCTTGAAACTCACGCCCAAAATCGCCAGCCCCCAGATGAGGATGAGAAACGTCCACCCCCACGCGCCTTGCACGCCGAGCAGCAGAAACGGCGTGTACGTCCCGGCGATGAGGAAGAAGATCGAAGCGTGATCGAGGATGCGGAAGACGCGCTTGACCTTTGGGTTTTGGAAGCTATGGTAGAGCGTCGAAGCCACGTACAGCGTCACCAGCGACGCGCCGTAGATGCTGAAGCTCACCACCTGCGTCACGTTGCCGTAGAGGACGGCCAACACCACCAGCACCGTCAGCCCGGCGACGCTCAGCCCCGCGCCGATCCCGTGGGTGACGCCGTTCATGATTTCCTCGCCCAGGGAATAAAAACGGGCCAGCGTGCGATCTTTCAAGTCTCTCAATTGGTCAGACGTCATACAACCTCACTCACTGTGGAATATACCCGCATCCCTCACACACATACGGATGCGTGCAGCACCCGACGACGGTGTACGCATACACCAGCGTGTGCTCCTGCCCTTCAATTACGCCGCAAAGCCGGCACTCTCGCCGCCAGCAGTAGACGGCGTCCGTGCCCAAGTCTATCCATTGATGCTCACACGGCGCTTGTAGTTCAGCGGGATTGCGATTCGCTGATTCTTGACTCAAGATTCTTTCCTTGCCCCAACCGCAGCACGGCGTGGAAACTGATGAAGTCCGCGTGATGCACAATCGTTGCTTCCGTCGTGCGCTTCACCTTGTCGCCCTCTTCAGCATGGGCGGCGATGATGTGCTGCACTTCGACGGGCAACCCGCACCGTGCGGCCAATTCCACGCCGGTGAACGGGTGCCGCAGCATCTTCCCCGCCGCCGTCTGGATGAAAACGCCCGGCTCGCGCTCCTCGTACTCCACCAGCTTCCCTACATCCCGTAGGATACCACCGGAAATGAGAATGTCCATATTTACCGGCACCCGCTCGCCGTACAACTCGACAATGACTTCGGCAGACCTTATCGCCATCTGCGCCACGACCCGCGTGTGCTCGATGAAGTTCACCGGGCACGGATTGATGAGCAGCGAGAACGGCATCCGCGCCAGCGCCGCCAGCGTCCACCCACCCTCGCGCATCCCCAGTTCCCACGTCTGGATCGTCTTTTCCCGCAAATCCGCGCCAGCAATCAAGTTGAATTCAGGGATTGTGTTGAGTAATTCGTCACGCATTGTATCCTCCGGTTGTAAGTTATGGGTTGCGGGTTTATGAACGAATCAACCCGCAACTATAAAGCCCTTTCCTCCGGCCCATCATACACGTGCGCTGTCGGGGAAATTTGCCGCATCGGGCGCTGATTCACGATTTCGTCGAAAACGTGCGCGGTAAGGCCGACGGTGCGGGCGATCGCGAAGAGGCCATTGCCCATCTCCGGCGGGAAATCCATCTCGCACAGCACCGCCGCGACAGCGCCGTCCACGTTGAGCGGCAGTTCCTTGCCCAACGTCTCCTTCATCGCCTGCTGGATCGTACGTGCCATCGCCACGTAGTCTCCGGCGACGCCCGCTTCCTCGGCGATGGCGAACAGCCGCGCTGTGCGGGGATCGTCCGTGTGGATGCGATGCCCGTAACCGGGAACGCGCTTTTTCTGCGTGCGGTAGTCCGTCATCAGCGCGCGCGCCGTCGTCAGGGCGTCATCGCCGGATGCGCGCTGCCGCGCCACAGCTTCGAGCAAGACCTGCATACATCCTTCGATTGCGCCGCCGTGATGCCGGTTGATCGCCATCACGCCCGCCGCGATGCCCGCCGAGAGTGACGCGCCGCCGGAAGCCACCGTCCGCGCCGCCAGCGCCGAGGGCGGCGTGGCCCCGTGATCCACGCTGGCGACGAGCAGCGCGTCCATCACACGACCTTGCGCCTCCGTGGGCAACTCGCCTTTGAGCACCAGATACACCACGTGCGCAAACGGCACGCGCCCCATCAGCTCATCGATCCGGTACCCGCGCACCACCACCTTGTTCGGCTCAATCTTCGTAATCGGTTGCGTCCATGTCTGTTCAGCCATCTCCATCTCCTTCCAGGTAGACGGTAGACAGTAGACGGTAGACGGAGGGGAAACCTGTCTACTGTCTACAGCTTTGCCAATACCGCCTTCGTTGCTTCCGGCAGGTCCATGAATTGCTCCACCACCGTCGCGCCGACTTCACGCAGGCGGGCTACCTTGCCTTCGTAGGTGCCGCGTCCGCCTTCGACGATTGCGCCCGCGTGCGAGAAGCGCGTGCCGCTCTTCGCCGCTTTGCCGCCGATGTAGGCGATCAACGGCTTGGTGAACGCGCCCGCTTCGATAAGGTCGGCGACGCGCTCCTCCTGGCTCGTGCCGATCTCGCCAAACATGACGACGGCCTTTGTGTCGGGGTCGCGCTCGAATTCGAGCATCACGTCGGGATGCGGCAGGCCCACCACCGCGTCGCCGCCCACGTGGACGAGCGTCGTCGCGCCGATGCCCGCGCGCGCCAGGTAGTACGCCATCGACGACGTGATCCCGCCGCTGCGTGACGCCACACCCACAGGGCCGGGGAAGAACCATTCCCGCGCCGCTGCGGCGCGCCCGCCGATCATCCCCAACACAGCCTTGTCCGGGCTAAGCACACCGAGCGTATTTGGCCCGATGAAGCGCGCTCCGGCGGATTTGGCGCGCTTGGCAATCGCCAGCACGTCGTAAATCGGCACGCGGTCGGGGACGATGACGAGCAGTTTCACGCCCGCATCGATCGCTTCCAGCGCCGCACTCCGCACCAACGGCGCAGGGATGAACAACACGCTGATGTCAATTGGGCCGGCCTGTTCCCAGGCTTCCGTTACCGTGTCGTACACCGGGATGCCCTCTACATCTCCACCGCCGCGTCCCGGCGTCACACCGGCGACGACATGCGTACCATACTCTACCATTAGCTTTGTCCGCGCCGCACCCTCGCGACCGGTAATCCCCTGCACGAGTACACGTTTTGTATCGTCTATGAGAATTGCCACGAAATGCCTCCTATCGATAGAAAAAGAAAATGCCAGGTCTTGCCGACCACGAATTTTTACACGAATAAACGAATGGCGTACTTGCTACAACGCCAGTTTTGCATCAACGTGGAACCGATTCGTTTATTCGTTTCCCCATTCGTGGTCGGCTTCACGGTCTCAAGCCTCTAATCCTGGAATGGGCAAGGCAACATGTCCGCCCCCCGCGCCGTAGAGCAAGCAATCGACTTCGCACCCCAAACACTCCGAGCAACGCCCTTTCTTCGCATCCGCCGCGGCGATGTTGAGCACAGGGCATCCCGCATCATTGAGCGTCAGAATCTTCATTGCACACGCCTCGATGCAGACCTTGCTCTCGCACGTCGCGCAAATCGCGTGATCATAAGTGACGGTGCCACCGGTAACGGTCTCGAAGGTGTAGGGTTGTGATGCGTGATGCGTGATACGTGATGCGTCGCTTGCTGATTCGCTGATTCGCTGATTCGCTGATTCTTTAATCAACGCATCCAACCGCGCCGCGCAAAAGTCCGGTGAATCATCCTTCTTGTACCCCTCGACCTTCGCGGGGATACGCCCGTTGAGCGCCTCAAGGATTTCCACGGCCTTGTCTTCCGCATTGCCGCCCAGGCGAATGACGGCAGGCACATCCAACTGCGCTTCGAGGAACGCCTTGAACAGCCCGCGCGCCGAGTAAAACTGCTCCTGGCTGGCGACGCCGGAACCGGAGCCGAAGTAGCCGTCGATTGGCCCGGTGGCGAGGATGATCTTCGCCGCGCGGTAGACTTTGCTCGCGGGCGGATTGCCGCTGGTGTCCACGAAGGTCGCCAGCTTGTAGCCCTGGCGCAGCACGGCGTCCATACTCATCATTGAACCGCCGCCGCCCGCGCCGTGGAAGCCGATGTAGCCCTGGCCCTTCTCAAAATCCTCCGCCATCTGGATAAAGTAGAACGTGCCGCGATAATCGCCCGCTTCCACGTCGTAGGCGATTTTCTCCAGCTTCGTCGGCGGGCGGTCGTACTCGCGGGCAATGGCGATGCCCAAATCCTTGTGGCGGAATACGGCATAATCGTCCACGGTGACGCGGCAATCGGCGGCGACGAGCTTGCCGGCGGCGGTCAGCGCCAGCGGGTTGATTTCGGCGGCGCGCGCCTCGTACGTGCGCGCCACGTCGTAGAGTTGCACCAGCAATGCGCCCAAGTCGCGCTGCAACCTCCCGCCGATACCGGTTTTGCGGACGAGATCGCGGGCCTGGTAGTCTTGCAGGCCAAACTCAATGTCCACGTGCGTCGTGGCGACTTTGTCGGGATGCTCCCTGGCGATGTCCTCGATGCCCGTGCCGCCGACGCTGGCGAACATCACCAGCGGAGCCTGCGCCCGGTCGTCCACGATGACGCCGGCGTAGAACTCGCGGGCAATGTCGATCTGCTCCTCCACCAGCACTTGCTCCACGGTGAAGCCCTTCACTTTGAGGCCGAGAATGGCCCGCGCCGCCTCCGCCGCCTCGCCGGGCGTGGCAGCCTTGCGAATACCGCCGACGCTCGCCCGCCCCGTGATCCACGCCTGCGCCTTCACCATCACCGGCTTGCCGATTTCGGCGGCGATCGTGCGGGCCTCTTCCGGCGTCGTCGCGACACGGCCTTGGGGAACCGTCACCTTAAACTGTTTGAGCAAAGCTTTGCCCTGATACTCGTGCAATCGCGCCATGCATACCCTCCCGGTAGAATCGAAATAAAAATGGGCAAAGCTGCAAGCAATTCTGGAGCTTACAGTTTACCCATCTACAAAAGGCCAAATTGAGCTATTGCCATGCTCACAGTTTACGGGAAAACCGGGATCAATGGCAAGTGACACTTCACATCGAAAGCCTTGCGAAGGTTCAGAACCCTTTGCAAGGCTGAACGTTACCCCTCCGGCGGCTGAAGAATCCGCGCCTCAATCCCCGCGCGGTCCGAGACGCGGGCCAGCGCCAGACACTCTACAAGTAGTTGGGTGGCCTCAAGATAATCCTCCAGTTTTATAACCTGTGCATCGCTCAAGACAAACTTATGATGCAGGTCACGGTGTACTAACGCGCCGTTCAACGCTAACGCGAAAGTATCCCAAGCACGCCGCGGCGCGTTTGAATCAGGTATATGTATTGTGGCTAATGCTTCGGCCAGCGCGGGTACCCCCGCTTGTTGCGCAAGAACCACGACCTCTTGTAAATATGCTACGAACGTAGGAATACGTTTTGTTACATATCCTCTATACTTATTTGCTAAACGGAAAATTTTCGTAAAATAAATCGCGTCCACGAGACAAGCATCTACTCTGAGCCTTGGGAGGGAAACACTGGTGTAGACGCGTGTCCGTGCGCGAGAGAGAATGCGCGCGCGCTTGCGTGCGTGCGCCAGGTCAAGGCCACGAGCGCGGATGCGAGTGAGAGCACGGGCAAGATCAAGGGCAAGGTCGAGATCGTTCACACGATCGCAGGCGCGGTCACGGGCATGATCAAGACCATGATCAAGGTCGAGTTCAAGAACGAGGTCGAGGTCAAAGTCAAGGTCAAGGATAGAAGCGAAGTCAAGAGCGAGGGCAAAATAGATATAGGCCTCACGCATTGCGCTAATCTTGTAATCGCCCGCAAAAGGACATGCTTTGGCGTCGACCCACTGCAACAGAGCCAACAATTTTGTATCCTCACGCACACTATCGTTCAGCGCGCGGTAGAAATGCTCGAAGAAAGCATCGGCGTTATAGAGCAGGCTGGCAGTTTGCAAGATCACTTCGCGCCAGCGGCGGTCTCGAATATGCTCCACGGTCAGCAGGCGCGCTAAAGCGTTGTTTTCCACCACGTACTTGGCGGTGAAGTATTCCTGGAAGCTCAGATGCGCAAAGGCATGGATACGGTGAGCACGCTCTACCAGGATGCCGTGTCGTGCCTCTATTGCCTTGAGCACAGCCTCGCCGTCGATGTCCTCGTCCACATCGGCGGGCGGAAGGGTGCGCAAATAGGCCACAATGCGCTTTTCAAGGTCTTCCTGGGCGAAGAAAAGCTCGCCCTTCTCGAACGTCTCCGCCGCCAGCGTCGCCAGCAGCTCGCGCTTGCGTCCTAGCGAGAGCTTGCGGTACACCTCGTCGCGGCGGATGTTGCGCGAGGCATCCCACTTCTTGAGCAGCGCGTCCAGCGCCTCCTCGTACAACTCCACGCGCCGTTGGGGGGAAAGTCTGCGTCTCCTCGAAGTGCAGGCACAGCATCGCCAACAGCAGCGGCGTGCGGCCCATCTCACGCAGGCGGCGGTGTTCGGCTTTGTCGAAGAAGTCGGCCTCAAATGCCTTACTCTTTTTCACGTCGTCACCGAACCACTTCCGCGCGTAGGCCCGCATCTGGTCTTCCGTGAAATCAGCCAGTTCCACGTAGGTGAACTTGTCACTCAACTCGTACTCGGTGGCGGCGACGCGGCAGGTCACGACCACCTGGCTTTTGAGATACTGGTTGCTGAAGTCGCGGATGACCTTAACCACCTTCGCTCGCTGCTCTCCTTCCTGGCGCACTTCATCCAGTCCATCGAAGAGCACGAGAGCGTCACCTTCTTCCAGGATATGCTCGATAAAAGCGAGGGCATCAGGAAAGGCGCAAATCTCGAACTGGCGTGCGATGAAAGGCAATAACTCCAAATCGCTTTCGCCCCACTCGTTGAGGCCAACGAAGATCGGGATTTTGTCCAGCTTACCCCGAGCAGCTTGCAATGTCAGGTATTTGAGGAACGTCGTCTTGCCCGCGCCGGGCGACCCCAAGATAAAGAGGCGGTGAGACTCTGGTTGTGTGACCCGACGTAGGCCGCTTACACGCTCAGCTTGCCGGCTTGACAAAGGGCCTGAGTCTTCACGCAACTGCGCCATATTGAAACGCCGAAAAGCGCTGGGCCTGTCAAGAATAAAGACGTCGGTGAAGACACCTTCAAGGGATACCGGTTTCGGCTTGCCGAGCACGCGCAACGTGCCGTGGAGTTCGAGCATCCGCGCGCGGTACTTCTGCGCGGCCTCAACCCATTGCACCTCGGCCCACTTTTTCTTGAGGTTTTCGGCGGCCGTATCAGCCAGCGCCTTGCCGTACTTGTCCCACAGCCAAGCGACGGCTTTGCCGCCCGCAATGACGGCTTCGGCGGGAATGGTCATCGTGTACCTCCTTAAGACATGCGCTGAGTTATGGCTGTTCGGTCCCGTAGAATTTGTATTGTTCGTATGCTTCGATAGAGATGATGACGGCTACCACTTCCCCATCACACTCGACCATCACAGGCTCCTGCTGCTCGCTGACATACTTCAACACCTCGTCGAAGTGCGCCTGCACCTCCGCCGCGCTCATTCGTCGTTCCATAACTCACCTCCAATCAAACACCCAATCTGCCGTCCCGAATCCAGGCCACGAACACACAAGTCCTCTCATCGTGCCTTCACCATTCGTTTATTCGTTCGTCAATTCGTTGTCGGCAGTCGTGGTCGGCGGTCGTGGTCGGCAGTTTCAGCTACTTCTTAAATTCCGCGCTGCGGATATTCAACCCATACCCCACCGAGCCGGTGCTGAACTCGCGGGCGGGGACGGCTTCGTCCACAAGGACGTTCTCCGGGTCGGCAGTATCTACGATGAGGATGCGCACTTTGTCCACGGCAAGCGCCTTTTCCTGCTGCGCCGCCGTCATCTTCTTGCTGCCAACCAGAATGACGTTCACGCCAACGGAGAATTGCGGCTTGGTAGGGCCGGATTCGGTATTGCGAATGATAGGCATAGTAGGACCTCCTGAGAATTACGAATTACGAATTTCGAGTTCGTCGAGCATTTCTGCGAGCAAATCGAACCCACCCTGCCAGAAGTTCGGTGACGTCATATCGAAACCCGCCTCGCTGATGATGTGATGCGGGCTGGCGGAGCCACCGTAGGCGAGGATGTGCAGGTAGTCCGGCTCGAACGCTTTGCCCAGTTCCTTGTACTTGCGGTAGAGCGCCAGCACGAGCAGATTGCCGAAGGCGTAGGCGTAACAATAGAAGGGCCGGTCGTAGATGTGGGGGATTGCCAGCCACTCGTAGCGGAAATCGTCGCTCACGTCCAGCGCGTCGCCGAACTGCTCGCGCAGGTTGGCGAGGTACGCCGCGTAGAGGTCGTCGGGCTTTGCGCCATCGACGATCATCTGGTGCGCCTGCTTCTCAAAGATGACGAAGTATCCCTGCCGGACGATCGTGGCGTAGGCGTCGTCCAGCAGCGTGCTGATGAGCGCGCGCCGCACGGCGGGATCGGTTTCCTCCGCCAGCAGCTTGTCGTTGAGCAGCATCTCGCCGAAGACGGACGCCGTCTCCGCCATCGGCAGCGACGAGTGGAAGGTGAGCGGTGAGTGATCCGCCGCCATCATCGCGTGGACGGCGTGCCCTAGCTCGTGCGCCAGCGTCGAAACGTCCTGGATCTTGCCCTGGAAGTTCACCTGCACCCAGGGCGTGAGCGTGGGCAGCGGGCCATAGCAGAACGCGCCGTCCATCTTGCGCGGGCGGATTTCGCCGTCGAGGTGCTCGGCTTCCAGCACGCGCATCGCGTGATCGGCGAGCGTAGGCGAGAACGCGCGGTACGCCGCGTCCACCATCCGCACGGCGGCATCGAAGGCGTATGTCTTCTCCACCTCGGCGAGCGGCGCGTACAGGTCGTAGCGGCGCAGACGCTCCACGCCCAACGCCCGCGCCTTGAAGCGGAAGAACCGCTGAAAGAGCGTCACGTTGCGGCGGATGACGTCCAGCAGCGTCTCCACCACCGCGTCGGGGATGTCGTTTTCGAGATTACGCACGCTGATCGGACTGGCGAACGCGCGCAGTTTCAGGTTCTCGGCCTGCCAGTCGCGCACGCGCGCGGCGTAGACGTAGGCCAGCACATCGGCCTGGGTTTCATAGACGCGGTACAACTCCTGGTACGCTGCCGCGCGCAGGTTGGGGTTAGGACTGGTGGTGTAGAACGACAACTGCCCGCGCGTCAACTCCTTCTCCTCGCCATCGATGGTGAGGTGGAACTTGAACGCATTGGTCAGCATATCGTAGAGCGTTTTCACCGCCTGGATGCCGTTGACGTTCTTGATGTTGATGATCTTCTCCTCGGCCTCGCTGAGCGTGTGTGGCTTGAAGAGGCGCAGGCTTTCCAGATAGTAGCGCAGATCGCCGCTGTTCGCCATCAGCCGCGCCGCTGCGTCGTCGTCCAGCGCCTTCCACCACAGCTCGAAGAAGAGCAGGCGATTTTGCAAGTCCGCGCCGAACTGCTGCACCCGCGCGCGAAAGGCCAGCGCATCCTGGTTGGCGATGTCCTCGGAGAACCAGAGATAGGCGTGGGCCATCACCCGCCCGGCGTCGGCGTAAAGCTGCTCGAGGCGGGCGAGGATATCGTGGAACGTCGCCTCGACCATGTCCGGCGCGAGTTGATCGCGCAGCGCCTCGACTTCACTGAGTTGGGTTTCGATATTCACAAAAATCTGCTCCGCTTCCGGCGTCCCGGCCGGTACGAGCAAATCGGTCAATTTCCAACGTTGGGGTTCGTATGTCATAGCTTGTTCTCCTAGAAAATGGTCAACGGATTAAGAGGAAAAAAATCCGTTCTAATCCGTTCAATCCGTTGACAGAATAATGAAACCAACTTGCCAACCTGCTTTATGCCGCCTTTTTACGCCCGGCCACAAGCGCGATGCACGCGAGAAAGAGCAGAGTCAGGAGCAGATCGCGGGGCCACAAGCTGCGGGCATACTCAGAGCGGTAGCCGATCAGCTTGATGATCCACAAAATGACCTGATACGCCACCGCCAGGCCGAGCGCGCCGCCGGTGCTTTTGCGCCGCCAGGTGATGATCGCCGCCGCGAGGAAAATCAGGCCCCACAGCCCGTACACTGCGCCCAAAAACGGCAGCGACAGAGATGTCGGGTACTCGACAAGCGCGGGGGCAATGTACACTGACATCCCCGCGCGGATCAGATTCGCCGCGCCGAACACACTCCACAGTATGACTATAATAAGCACACGCCATTGTTTCAACACATCGGCATTGTACAACAAGATACGCGAAAAGCGAGAGCGTAGGGCGACAGGGTCTTGTCATTCTCGCTTTAAGGGGATCGTCAGATCCCCTTTTTACGACGTAACGCGCCACAAGACGCGGATCTGGCCGGATGCTACGCATCCGCATTCGCTCCAAGCAAAAGACGGAAGCGTAACGAGAATGATAAAGCCCTGGCAGGGCGAATACCAATTCGCCCTACGCCGCGAGTTGCCAACTCGCGCTACATCAGGATTTACGACAAACGAAGAACAAATACGCACCTTGCTCTGGCAAGGGTTCATCGTAGTAACGACGTAGGAAAGCAGCAGTGAGAGCTAGATTCCAGCGTGCTGGGACGAGCAGCCAGCGCCCGGTGAGTTTCTTCGCCAGGACGCAGGGCAATCCGAGCGGATGCCCCCATTCGAGCGCCGCCAGCGCTGCCGGGGAGAAGTAGCCCCACCAGCGTTCTACACGCAAGCCAATGCGGGAAAGGCGCTCGGCCCATTCTTCGGGCGTGTTGTAGTAGTGGTGGCGCGTGATCCGGTCGAAGAGACGACGGTAAGCTTCGGCCAGACCGCGCAGGCGCAGCGCATCCAGCACCCGCGCCACAGAGAGAAACTGCCGGAAGTTCGGTCCCGGCACGCAGAAGTAGAAAGCGCCGCCCGGTTGGAGCACGCGGGCCGCCTCGCGCACCACCGGCTCCACCTCGGGGATGTGCTCCAGCACAGAGTTGCTCACAATGGTGGCGAAGTGCGCGTCCGGGAAGGGCATCCGCGCGCCGTCGGCGTGCGTGAGGATGCGATACACGTCGCGGGCGCGCGCTTCACGCAGCGGTCCCGCCCACGGATCCAACCCTACGTCCAGCTTGCACTCGAACGCGACTGTGGCGAAATGCCCATCGCCGCATCCCAGATCGAGCACCGGGGCACGCATCGGCAAATCAGCGTAAAAATCCACTTCCACCGCCCGCAGCAATGCACGGAAGGCAGGCAGTTCTTGCAATTGTTGGTCAAAGGTATCACGCGGCATCCGTATCTCCTCCCAAAAATCATGTCAACGGATTGAACGGATGAAACGGGTTAAAGAAGGAAAAATCCGTTAAAATCCGTTCAATCCGTTGACAAAAACGGGCACAGGTCATCCCAGGTATACGTCGGATTCCCGTACCCGAAGCTATTGAGAAAATCCAGTATCTCTTGCGCCTCCGGTGTGCGGATCGCCTCCGCGCAGGCGAGGGCCATATCGCCACGCGTGCTGTAGCTGTCCCCAAACCGCCGCGCCATCGCGGCGACGGCGTATCCCGCAGTCCCCGGTGAAAAGCTGTCCAGCAAGTGATCATAATAGATTTGGGCGTTCGATGAATTCTGCAACCGGAGTTCCAGCAGTAGCAATCGCCAATCGACGAGCGCCGCAAACAAGTGCTCTTCCTCATCACGGCTGACGTGTGCGGCCCAGGCTTTCAACGTTTGGCTGTTGCGCACCCGCAGGTAAGCATCGAGCGCGTGCGCGTATTTCCCGGCGAACAGCGCTTCGTCTCCATCGCGGAAAACGTGATAGCGGTAGACCGCCGGCCCCGCGACGGTCGCCGTAACAGTCAACCCATCGCCGGCCCAGGCCAGGGTGGTCGTGACCGGGCGCTGCGGGCCGGCATCGACAGTGCCACTTCCCTCGCTGCCAACAAAAATCTGCCCGTCCTGCAAAGTAAAGGCCGCGTCGACGAACGTAAACGTCTCCCCCACGCGCTCCTGGAAATCCCGGCCCATCCACGACCAAACGTGCAGCGTGTGCAGCAATTCCCGGAGCTTGATTCCTAAGCACCTGACGTAACTCAAAATAGCGTCCCATAGCCCTCTGTTGGCAGC
>OMKS01001823.1_pt1 | contig 18450 bp, 15 predicted proteins | sample 1674721 | NCBI WGS metagenome assembly OMKS01 (sample SAMN06264996, study PRJEB25208) | sediment metagenome | isolation source: hot spring sediment | place: USA: California | collected 2014-09-02
ATCCCCACCGACATCATCATCTGCGATTGGCACTACGAGCTGTGCGACGGCTATCCCTCGATCCCGCTGTTCCTGGAGAAAGGCTTTCGTGTGCTGCCCGGTGGTTGGCGCAACGTCGAAGCCACGGAGCGGCTGATCGATTACGCGCAACAGCATCGCGGCGAGCGGATGTTGGGCCATCTGTGTACCGTGTGGGGTGCAGCACAGCCTGGCGCATTGGCAGAATTCCCGCCCGTCCGCGCGGCGCTGGCAAAGCTGACCTGAATTTTCTCAACGGATTGAACGGATTTTAACGGATTCTTTCCGTTTTATCCGTTGAATCCGTTGAGATAATCCGATCCTGCACAAGGTCGCGCGCCAGATAAACATCGGCGGCTTCGCGGACGAGGGCGGCGGTCAATGGGGCATCGAACTCCTGCTCCAGACGTTCCGCCAACGCGAGCAGTTCGCGGTACGTCGTGCGGCCGGGCCGGAGCGTGTTGTACATCGCCAGCACTTCCTCGTTGGAGATGCCGGTCAGTTCGGCGGCGCGGCGGAAATTCTCTGCCAGAGGAGCATAACCCGCAGCCTCGGCGGCTTCAGCCTGCGCGCGCAGCGTCTCCGCGCTGATGCGGAAGTCTTCGGTGGTCAACTGCCCCTTGAGAACGGCTTCCATATTCAAGGCATCGAGTGCCCGACCTGTCGCACTATAGATCGTCTTCTGTTTCATACGTTTCCCCTGTGGCGCAGGCGTTCCCCCCTCTAACTCCCCCCGACGGGGGGAGGATATGAGTCCCTTCGGTGGGAGAATCTGAAGTCTCCCCCCATCGGGGGAAATCCGAAATCTCCCCCCCACCGGGGGGGATTAAGGGGGGGAGCTTCCCCGGTTATCACACCTTGTGCCGGATGATCGCCCCCTTATCCGCCGACTCCGCCAGACGGCTGTAGAGCGCCAGGTAGCCCCGCTTGATCTTCGGCTCTGGACGCTGCCATTGCGCCAGCCGCGCGGCGATCTCCTCGCCGGTGACGTGCAGGTGTAGCCCGCGGTTGGGGATGTCGATAGTGATCGTGTCGCCGTCCTCGACGACCGCGAGCGGCCCGCCCTCGGCGGCTTCCGGCGAGACGTGGCCCACGAAGCAACCGTTGTTCGTCCCGGAGAAGCGCCCGTCCGTGACCACCGCCGTCGTGAGCGCCAGGCCGCGCCCGTAGAGCAGCTTCATGGCGATGTACATCTCGCGCATCCCCGGCCCGCCCTTCGGGCCTTCATAGCGGATGACGACGACTTCCCCCGGCTGCACCTTGCCGTCAAGGATGGCGTGGTTGGCCGCTTCCTCGGAATCGAAGCAGCGCGCCTTGCCGGTGAACGTGTGCATCTCCGGCTTGATGGCCGCCGGTTTGGTGATGGCGGTATTCGGCGCGAGGTTGCCGCGCAAGACAGCAACGCCGCCCATCCCCCACGGTTCCTCGAACGTCTTGATTATGCGCGGATCGTGTGTTGCGGCATCCGCGACGTTCTCCGCCACCGTCTTGGCACTCACGGTCAGGGCGTCGCCGTGCAGCAGGGGGAGCAATTCCTTCATAACCGCCGGGACGCCGCCCGCCGCGTGGAAGTCGGGGACGTTGAGCGGGGCTGCCGGGTTCATCTTGGCGATGTGCGGCGTGGAGCGCGCCAACGCCTCGAAATGGTCCATCGTCAGGTCAACGTCGGCCTCGTAAGCAATCGCGGGAAGGTGCAGCGCCATATTGGTCGAGCCGCCGATGGCCGTTGCCAGGCGCAAGGCGTTCTCGATGCCCTTCTGGTTGATGATCATCCGCGCGGTGATGCCCTGCTCCACCAAAGCGACGATCTGCCGGCCCGCCGCCTGCGCCGAACGCAGCCGGTCGGCGTGCGTCGCCGGGATCGTGGCGCTGCCCGGCAGGCACATCCCCACCGCCTCGGCGATGCAGCACATCGTGTTCGCCGTCCCCAGGAACGAGCACGAGCCGCAGGTGGGCGCGGCGGCGTCTTCCAGTTGGATGTAGGTCTGCGCGTCGATTTTGCCGGCCCGCAACATACCCAACCCTTCGGTGAGCGAGGTCGTGTCCGCCGGGCGATTGTCGAAGATGCAGCCGCCTTCCATCGGCCCGCCGACGACGACAATCGCGGGCACATCCAGGCGCGCCGCCGCCATCAACATGCCCGGCACGATCTTGTCGCACGAGCATAGCAACACCACGGCGTCGAACTGGTGCGCCTGCACCATCATCTCCACGTCGTTGGCGATCAGGTCGCGGCTCGGCAGGATATAGTGCATCCCGATGTGTCCCTGCGCAATGCCGTCGCACGGGGCCATCACGCCGAACTCAACTGGCGTTCCGCCAGTTTGGAAAATCCCCTGCTTGACGTACTCCGACACCAGATTCAGGTTATAATGCCCCGGCACGACGCGGTTCCACGAGTTAGCAATACCGATGAGCGGGCGTTCCAGGTCGTAGTCGCTGTAGCCCATCGATTTGTACAGCGCGCGGTGCATCGAAAATTCGGGACGTTGCAAAACAGCTTTGCTGCGAGATACCATAATATTTTCTCCTTGTTGATGGCGCATTGCACTTTCCGAAGTGCGACGCACCTATTTCAACTATTAACGGAAAACTGATCGCTACGCCACGCCCGGCCCGCGATAGGTGCGCCCAAACGGCAAACCGAACGGCTCCTCGAACGGGCGGAACGGCACCATCGCCGCGATGTCGTCCAGGCGGTCGAGGACGTCGTCCGGCAATGGCCCCTTCTCCACTGAGGCGACGTTCTGCTCCACCTCCTGCGCCGAGCGCGCGCCCATCAAGGTGCAAGCCACGTCGGGATTCGAGAGCACAAAGCGCAGCGCCAACTCCGGTAAAGCCATCCCCAGTTCGTCGACGAAGGCGTAGAGCGCCTGGAACTGCTTCTGGCGCGGCGGGCTGAGCCAGCGCGCGCCGGTCTCGACCTCGGCGTACTTGCGGGCCAACGCGCCCTGTTGCAGCGGCGAGCCGATGATGACGCCCATCCCCAATTGCTTCGCCGTGGGCAGCACGGCGACCTCCGCTTCGCGCCACAGCAAGCTGTAATTGAACGCCGTCAGCACCACGTCGAACCATCCGGTTTCGAGGATCGGCACAATTTCGTAGGCCGTCGTCCCGCCCAGGCCGATGGACTTGACGATGCCCTGACGCTTGAGGTCGTGCAGCACGTCCATCACCGGCGCGCCGGCGTAGGTCGTCAGATCAGGCCACCAATCGTATTGACCGGGCCGGTCGGGTTCGTGGATCATCAGAATGTCGATCACGTCGCGCCCCAGCAACCGCAGGCTCTCCTCGACAGACTGCATCAAGCAATCGACATCCTGCGGCTTGAAGGGCTTGGGCCGTCCGCCAAGTTTGGTAGACATAACGAGCGGCGCACTGACACCATCCAGCGCCTTGCCGATGACCTCCTCGCTGTTGGCGTAGCCCGGCGCGGTATCGATGTAATTCACGCCCAGTTCCAGCGCGCGGTGAATCGCTTGCCGTCCCTGCTCGAACTCTCCGCCGACAGACGACACAAACAGCCCACCCAGGGCCAACTCGCTGACCTCCAATCCCGTTTTGCCAAGTTTCCGTGTCCTCATAGCTCTCCTTGATGCTGGATGCTGGATGCTGGATGCTGGATGCTGGATGCTGGATGCTGGATGCTGGATGCTGGATGCTGGATACTCGTGATTCGCTATTCGTAATCCGCCTCCCCATACTCCGTACTCCCTACTCCGTACTCCTGACCCGAAGCTCCGTCGGTGCCTTGTCCTCTACCATCTCCGTCTCGCGGTGGTGCAGCAGCGTCGTCTGCACGATGAGGCGCAGGCGCGCGGTGTTGTCGATTTTCACGGGCGCGGGCGATGTGGGTTTGCGCTGCGCGTAGCGCGCGGCATTGCGCCCGATCTGGCGGTACGTCTCCAACGTCATATTCGGCGCCATCGAGAACAGTTCCAGGTTCTCCAACGGCGCCAGGTCGCGCTGGTGGATGACCGTCGTGCCCTTCGACTGGATGCCGATAGCGACGCCGGAGCCGCTCAGTTGCGCCCCTGCGTGCCCGATAAAGGCGCAGTCCGACGTGTGGTGAACGCGCACAACCCGCGCAGGCACACCTTCCTCGGCGATGCCTTCCAACAGCGCCTCAAGCACATCGCGCAAATCCAACCCGCTGATCGCCGCCTGAATCGCCACCCCAAACGCCGGACCGACGGCGATCACGACTTCGGGTTCCGCGCCAGTCTGCGCCGGGCCAACCTCTGCAAGCCAGGTTGGTAATCGGTAACTGGGGATTGGTAATCCGTGATTCGTAATTTGTAATTCTTGATTCGCCGATTCGCCGATTCGCTGATTCTCCATTCGCCATTCGCCATTCGCCATTTGCCATTCTCTCGGGTCCCACGCCTGCGGAAGGTTCTGCAACTGCTCCCATCGCTCGCCTTCCACGCGGTAACCTGTGCCGGGACCGGCGTAGTCGTTGGGATCGGTGAGCGCGCTGAGGACGCGGAATCCGCCGCCGAAGGCGGTCGCGAAGATACCCGCCGGTTGCAGGTAATCGCCGGTGACGCGCTGGCGCTGCATTTCCAACAGGTTCGACGCGGCGTCGTGATAGCCGGTCTCCGCCAGCGCCCTGATGACCTCCAAGACCGTAATCGGCCCGTTGAGCAACATCTGCGCGGCCTTGATGTCCGCCACCTTGTCGCGGTCGGGCATATCCTCGCTGGTGAAGGCCGTAATGGCAGCCTGCACCTCCACCTCGCTGATGCTGGCGAAGTCGAAGGCGTCGAAGACGGCCTGCACGGCCCGCGCCGCGCGCTCGCGCACGCGCAAGATGTCCGGTTCCGCCAGGGGATGGATGCCGCCATCGACCTGCATATCACGCTGGATCACATACCAGTCGTCCAGCTCGGTCGTGTCGAAGTTGCCGCCGCCGAACATATTGTCGTAGCGCGGGATCGAGCCGTAGCCCGACGTGACGAAGTCCGCGCCGGGGATGAATTGCAGCATCAGTTTGGCGCTCTTGCGCATCTCCGAGTGCGACGCCAGCGCGTCGTTGCCCGCCGCCACTTCAAGGCCGAGCATCATCGCGATGAGGTTCTCCGCGAGCACCGCGCGCACGCCGCCCGGCAGCGCTTCGGGCAGCGCGATGCAACTGATCGAGCCGTTCTGCGTCCCCTGGCTGCCCGCGCCGCGCGTAACGAGCAAACAGCGCGCTTCCAGGTAGAGCATGGATTTGCCCTCCGCGTGGCCCATCAGCGCCTCGGAGCCGGTGCCGGAGGTGAAGCGCGTCTTGACGCCCCGGCTGGCATAAGCGGCGTTGAGGAACGCCTTCGACCAGGGCGTATCGTCGCCATCGGCGAAGGCGCGCTCGGTGCCGTAGACGGAGAGCGTCTCCGAGTAGGTGGTCAACCCGCGAAAGCCCAGGCGCAGGTTGGTGGCCTCTTCAACAGAACACTGCGTCAGCACCCCACCCCGCCCGATCTGCGACCCGACGAGAATTGCCAGCGCGTTGAGCGGCGCGTAACGGCTGACGCCCACCGTCGTCTCGACTTCGGCAAAGCCGCGCAGCGCCGCTTCGGCGGCATCGGCGGCGAGGAGCGCGGGATGTTCCTTGCGGTTGGTGACGTGGGCCTGGTTCGCGGGCGTGCGGCGGGCGCGCAGCTTCGTGAGGCCCATCATCATTTCGAGGACGTTCAAATGGCGGACGATGTCCACAAGCTTGGCGGCAGTGCAACCGCGCGTGAGATGCAGCACGTCGTCGCGGCTCACGTCGATATCCACCAGCATCCGCGCGATGTCGTGGGAGGGCGTCGCCATCGCGTCTTCGGCCACATCGAGGTCGAGGCTATGGGCGACGATGAAGCGGTCGAGCATGTCGAAGTCTTCGCAAGACACGCCGTCCATTTCCACCACCACGCCATCCTCGATAACGAGACTTGGCGCGGGATCGTAGGGGCTGTCGGCGACGATCAGGCCCAGTTCAGGCCACGGGCGGATGAACGTCTCGCGGTTGATGGGGCAGTCGGCGCGTACTTGGGTACGTTTGGTCTGCATCATATCCTCTGTTGCAACTTGACGTTTATCATACTATGCTGTTATAATGCGAGTATAAAAAAGGGCAAGTCAAATGGATACACAAGTCATTTCTAAACCGATTTATCAAATTGTGAGCGACTTAACCCAGGAGCCTCGACTCGAAGTCGCGTTGCCGCTGGCGATCAAAGATTGGCTGCGGCTCAGATTGAAGGAAGCCCGTGACATACAAGTAGATTTCGAGGAACGGTATGGCAAAGACTTCCAGGCATTTCAACGCGCCTGGGACTCTGATGAAATTCCCCAGCGACATTCCTACAAAGTCGAACGTGATTATTGGGAATGGGAAGCGGCCTTCACCGACGAAATACAACTCAAGCAAATGCTCGAAAGTCTACCATGACGTTGATTGAGTTCGAACACGACATTTATGCTGTGGCGACGGCGTCTCCGATTTGCGATATCCCCACTATCCGCCGTTTGACTTCAACTTCTATCAACTTCCGTGTTAATGTCACAATGGGCGGCTTTATTGATGCGTTCTACAACGCCTATACAGGAACCGTCGCCTTCGCCTGGATTTACAGTGGGCAGCGCGCATTTGGAGCCGATAACACCGGTGGATGGCATATGCACCCATTTGAAGACCCCGAATATCACAAGGCGCTATCGAGGCCAATGACTTTCGCTGACTTTGTGGCACAGCTTGAGAAACACGCCATCACCAAGTGAAGGTATACACGATGCTAGGAGATCTCTACACATGAAACCTACCATTCTCAATCAACGTTACCGTCTCGTCGAGCTGGTCGGCGCGGGGGGGATGGCGACCGTTTACCGGGGCGAGGATTTGTTACTAGAGCGCACCGTCGCGGTGAAGTTCCTGCGTGAGCCGTTCGCCAGCGACCCCGCTTTCCGCGAGCGGTTCCTGGGCGAGGCACGGGCGGCGGCGCGGCTGGACCATCCCAACATCGTGCGCATCTACGACGTGGGCGAGGACGAGGGCAACCACCCATACATCGTTATGGAAATCGTCGAAGGCGAAGACCTCAAAACGGCCATCCGCCGCGACGGCCCGCTTTCCGTGAGCCAGGCGCTCAATCTGACGCACCAGATTTGCGCAGGGGTCGGGCTGGCCCATCGCGCGGGCATCGTCCACTGCGACCTGAAGCCACACAATATCCTGGTGACATACCAGGGCCGGGCCAAAGTGGCCGATTTCGGCATCGCGCGGGCATTCCAGAGTGAAGAACGCGCGCCCCAAGAGGAGCCGGAGGACGTCGTGTGGGGCAGCCCCCATTACATCGCGCCGGAACAGGCGATGGGGAAGATGCCCACGCCTGCCACCGACGTCTACAGCATCGGCGTGATGCTGTACGAGATGCTGACCGGCGTGCCACCCTTCCACGATCCCGATCCCACCACGCTGGCGCTCAAACACTTGCAGGAAGAGCCGGTTTCGCTGCGGTCTCTGAACCCGCGTGTGCCGCCCGGCCTCGAACTGCTGGTCCGCAGAGCACTCTCCAAAGACCCAACCGCCCGTTACCACAACGCGGATCAACTCGGTATGGCCGTCGGGGCGTACATGCAGCAGGGCACAGAACACACCCAAACACATGCTGCGGTCAGCGCGGCGCACACCAACGCACTGTACACGCCGCCACCCGGCGTGGAACCGGAGAGTACGCAACCCGTCGCCGTGCACAATGGGCCGGATTTCCAGCTATGGGCGCTTATCGGCGTGACTGCCCTCCTCGTCATCGGACTGATCCCCCTGTGGATATTGGTCTACCGGGCGTATATGCAACCGGTGGACGTGTCCATAGAAAGCATCATCCCACCGACAGCCACCCTCGCCGCCGATGTGGAGATCGTCAGCGTGCCGAATCTCACAGGATTGAGCGCGCCGGATGCACAGCGGTTGGTCGAGAGCCTGGGACTGCGTATGGAAATCCTCGGCGAACAGGAGAGTGCTGACGCTCGCCCCGGCGCGGTCCTGGAACAGACGCCCGCACCCGGCAACCGCGTCGCGATGGATACGACCGTGAGCGTGGTGCTGGCAGCCGGTCGTGCTCTCATCCTGCCAGATGTCGTCGGCCTGAACCTCAACGATCAAAATGTCCAGGTACAAGCCGGGTTGGAGGCTGATGGGCTGATCATCTCTATCGAAGAGATTTGGAGCACCGAACCGGCCGGCGTCATCCTCGCACAGATGCCGGATCCCGATACTGAAGTGCGCGCCGGCAATATCATCACACTCACCGTCAGTGGGGGAACCAATTTACCGATCCCCATGGGGGTGAATTTGAACAACCAGGTGATGTTGGAAGATGCACGCGTCTCCCAACTGACCTACCGCCCCGGCGACACCGTGGGGATCACACTCCGTTGGCGGGCGCTGGAGGCCATCCCGTCCTCCTACAAAGTCTTCATCCACGTGCTGACGCTCGATTTCGGGACGGCTATCGCGCAACGGGATATCGAACCGATGAACGGTCTCCGTCCTACCAACAGTTGGACCCCTGGCGAGATTATCAATGATCCCCACCAGGTTTCGATCCCCCAGAATACGCCCGCGGGCACGTACCAGATTCGCGCGGGCCTCTACAATCCTGAAGGACGGATGCCGGTGGTCGATCCTGGCCAGACGCAAGTTACCGATGACACCATTTTCATCATCACAATCCAGGTGCGTCCATAGCCGAGGCGTCAAAGACTGCAAAAGTCTCAATCCATACTACACTGTGCAGGTGTTTTGTTCATAGCGGATATTTGTTCAATCAGGTAACGCATGAGACCTTTGTACTGGGCCTCAGTTTTTTCGTGGTTTTCTGGTATAATACCCTGGCAAAAGGTCCGAGGCGGTGTGTAGCACAACAACACGTCGCAGAATAGTGTGGGTTATGGTGAGGTACAAAGGCCCGCAAAGGGCTGAGGAGGTTTTCGATTATGAAATCTAAACAAGGTAACGGCAATTTTGTTTACCTTATTGTAGTTGCAGCGGTTTTATTCCTTGTCTACAGTTATCTGGCAGGTGGGACGAATGGTCCGACCGTTTCACTCAACCAAATCGCCGATGATATCGATGCCGGGAAGATCGCCAGCATTACGGTACGCGGCGATATGTTGCATGTGATTTACAAACAACCAACGGCTTCCGACAATGCCGGGACACTGGAACAGCCTATCATCTCGCGGAAGGGCCGCGAGACGTCATTGGTGGAGCAATTGCAAGCTCTGGGCGTGAACGAAGAGATGCTCCGGCAAACCACCATCGAGTTCGCCGAGCCAACCGATTGGAGTACGCTGGTCAACCTGGGTATCACCGTCGTGGGGATGATCGTGCTCGGGGTGCTGTTCTTCTTTTTCATCCGCCAATTCCAGGGCGCGAACAACCAGGCGCTCTCATTTGGCAAGAGCCGCGCGCGGATGTTCTCCGGCGACCGGCCCACCGTCACTTTTGAGGACGTGGCGGGTATCGAGGAATCCAAAGAAGAACTCAAAGAAATCGTGGAATTCCTTAAGGAACCCCAGAAATTCATCAACCTCGGGGCGCGCATTCCCAAAGGTATGCTGCTGATGGGATCGCCGGGCACCGGGAAGACGCTCCTCGCCAAGGCCGTCGCCGGAGAAGCGGGCGTCCCCTTCTTCAGCATCTCCGGTTCCGAGTTCGTCGAGATGTTCGTCGGTGTTGGGGCCAGTCGCGTGCGCGATCTTTTCGACCAGGCCAAGCGGCACAGCCCGTGCATCGTCTTCGTGGATGAGATCGACGCGGTGGGACGCTATCGTGGCGCGGGGTTGGGCGGTTCGCACGATGAGCGCGAGCAAACGCTCAACCAGATTCTCGTGGAAATGGACGGTTTCGACACCGACACCAACGTTATCGTCGTCGCTGCCACCAATCGGCCCGACATCCTCGATCCGGCACTGCTGCGCCCGGGGCGTTTCGACCGGCGCATCATCCTGGATCAGCCCGACATACGCGGGCGCGAAGCAATTTTCCGCGTCCACACGCGCGGCAAACCCGTCGCCGCCGAAGTCGATCTGGCCGAATTGGCGCAATCCACGCCGGGGCTGGTTGGCGCGGACATTGAGAACGTGGTCAACGAGGCCGCCATTCTCGCCGCACGACGGGGACGAAAACGTATCGGTATGAGCGAGTTCAACGAAGCGGTAGAGCGTGTCATCGCCGGGCCGGAACGGCGCAGCCGGTTGATCTCCCAAGAGGAGCTGCGTGTGTTCGCCTACCACGAGACCGGGCACGCGCTGGTCGCGCACGTACTGCCCAAATGCGATCCGGTGCGCAAGGTATCGATTGTGGCGCGCGGCATGGCCGGTGGATACACCATCGCCTTGCCGGAAGAAGACCGCTACGTGCTGTTGCGCAGTAAAATCGAAGACGACATCGCCTACGGGCTTGGCGGGCGCGCTGCCGAGGAAATCATTTTTGGCGAGGCCAGCACGGGTGCTTCCAGCGATTTGGAAAAAATCACCAAGATGGCGCGCTCGATGGTCACGCGCTTTGGGATGAGCGATAAGCTCGGCCCACTGGTCTACGGGCGCAAGGAAGAGTTAGTGTTCCTGGGCAAAGAGATCGGCGAGCAGCGCGACTATAGCGAGGCCGTGGCTCACCAAATCGACGAGGAAGTACGCCAGATCATCACGCGGGCTTACGACCGTGCCAAAACGGTCATCCAGGAACACCGCGTGCAGATGGATCGTATCGTAAAAAACCTGATGGAGCGCGAAACACTATCCGCGACAGAATTCACGGCAGCTTTCGAAGGACAGCCACTACCCAAGCGGGTCAACAAACCCACACCACCGCCGGCAGCAGAAGCCACCGAGCCAGCGGTGCTCAAAGCCGCCCCAGTAGCGGCCTAAAGTCACAAAAACAGCGCGCGTCCCGATTCACGCAAGGTCGGGACGCTTTTTTATTACACAAGGCTTGTAAAGTACACAAGGCTTGTAAAGTACACAAAGCTTGTAAAGTACACAAGGCTTGTAAAATCGTTCACTTATGCTATAATCCACGCACTCGTGGAGAGGTAGCATAGTCCGGCCGAATGCGCGCGCCTGGAGAGCGCGTGAGCCGAAAGGCTCCATGGGTTCAAATCCCATCCTCTCCGCCAATAAAAAAGGCTCCTGGTGCAGGAGCCTTTTTTTTATTGTCCAGACTACAAAAGTCTCGCACGATTCAGACCTGAACGGGGACTTTTGTAGTCTTTACTGTAATTCAAGTGCCTTCGGCGTAGCGTTGCACAAAGCGATAGGTGGCCTCGGCGACGGTTTCCCATTCCCGGTCGGCGACGACGGCATGGCCGGAGCCGTGCAAAATCATGGCTTCGACAGGGACCTGCTGCGAGAGACGGCGCACCGTCTCCGGCCCGCTGCGCGGGTGAATCGAACGATCCCCTTCCGAATAGATCACCAGGGCTGGCGTCCGCACGCGCGACACATTACGCAGCACGTGGCGGCGCAGATACCATAACTCCGCCGCTGCCCTTACCGGATAACGCCCGAACCCCCCCATCCATTGTGCGGCTTCGGGATCGTGCAAATCCGACTCACCAGATTGCCGGTAACTGCGCACAAAGGGTCTAAGCAATGGTGTCAGGTTAAGACGCCAATCCGCTACCCATAAGGCAGGCGCATAGAGCGCAATTCCGGCGATGTCGTCGTGGTGTGCGGCCATCCACAGCGTCAGCAATGATCCCATCGAGAACCCAGCGATAAACCACTGCGTAGTTTTTTGTTTGAGGTTAGCGTAAGCAGCCTCCACGCCTGCCACCCAGTCGCGCCAGTTCACGCGGTTGATCTCCGCAAGGGTGTTGCCGTGACCGGGCAACAGCGGCGCGCTGACGGTGAGACCGCGCGCGTGCAAATACGATCCCAAAGGCCACATCTCTTTCGGCGTGCCGGCGAACCCGTGCAGGAGCAAAACGCCAACGGGACCGGCTTTCAGAAAGAACGGGGCTGGATCATCCTGTAATACTTTGAAATCCGCTTCTGATGTCATCACATTAGCCCAATGTCCCTTCCAAGAACCGCAACGTCAGCGCTGCCACATCCTCCCATTCTTGATCGAGCAGGATGCAGTGGGTCGAGTGCTCGAACCAGTGCACGTGCTTTTCGGTCGAACGGACGCTGCGGTAGATCAGGTCCGGCACTGCGGCATCGACCGTGGTATCCAGCCGGCCCTGCACGATCAAAATGGGCTGTGTGATTTCGGATAGCCGCGCGCGGGTAGCAGCTTGCAGTGCGAACAATTGCTGCGTCGCGCGCAATGGATCGTGATCGTACCCCTGCCAGCGCGCGTCGGCAGCGCTCGGCGCGCTCTGCCCTTTCGGCAAAATGACGCCAAACGAGGCCAGAATGGGCAACAGAAAGGTTCGAGTAAAGCTCGACGGCACAACAACCGCCGCCGCGTAACTCATCACGCCGGCAATTTCAGGATGATGGCTCGCCAGGTAAAGCGCCAGCAGGCCGCCCATCGATTCGCCGCCCACGAAAACGCGCTCACAGCGCATCGCCAGGTCACGGTAGGCGGATTCGAACGCCTCCGCCCACGTCTGCCAACGGTAACGGTTCATCTCCTGTGGCGTCGTGCCGTGACCGGGTAGCAATCGCCCGGAGACAGTGTAACCGCGCTCGTGCAAGAAACGACCGAGCGGACGGACTTCCGCGGTCGTTGCCGTGTAGCCGTGTGAGAGCAGCACGCCCACTGGCCCGCCCTCCCAGAAAAATGAGTCCCCTTCCAGATGGGGATTAACCAATGTGTAGGTCATAGCGCCTCCTCAAAGGTCAGCAGATTTAGCAGATTTAAAGAAACAAACCTATCTGCTTAATCCGCTAAATCTGCTGACGAAAATGTCGAGTCATAACCGCAACTAGGTGAGGAACCAGTGTAGGATTTGTGGTCCCCAGAGCAAGGTGGCCACACAGCCCAGGATGATGAACGGCCCGTAAGGGATCGCCGTCTTGAGCGAGCCTTTGCGGGCGATGACGACGCCGGCAGCCCCGATGCCGCCAAAGACGATCATCAGCAGCAGGGAGATGATCACCAGCGGGAAACCCACGACCACGCCGGTATAGGTCGCCAGGGTGATGTCGCCTTCCCCCATCGCGCCAGGGCCAAAAGCGGCCACGCCTGCCGTCACAAAGATACGCAAGACGATGAAGGCCACCAGACCGCCGGCCGGTGCATACCACCATTCCCAAGTCTTGAGCGTGGGCAGCGCCGGGCCAAAAAGCGTCCCCAACACGAAAATGACGCCGATAGCCGGCAGTATGATGAGGTTGGGCACGCGCCTGGTTTCGAGGTCTGTCACCATAATCATCGTGAGGGGGATCACGGTGAGCATAGCGAAGACCACCCGCAGGTGTAGGCCGTTCAATCCCACCAACAGCCCCCAACTGAGCGCGGTAAAGAGTTCCCCGATGAGGCGCGGCCAGCGGAAGAATTTACCACACGTGTGGCAGTGCCCCTGCCCGGTGACGAGGGCGAGTGTGGCGCTCCACTGCACCGGAGAGTACGATGCTGTACAAAACGGGCAGAAGGGCTTTGCCAGGGGTCGTTTCACCATCACCGCTTCGGCGACGTGAGACGCCAATGCACCGACGAACAGACCGAGTAAAGCGAGGAGGATAGGCATATTCACAGCTCCTAAATGCGCATAGCATTTGTCTTGATTTGATTGTAACACAGACAACAAACTGTGCAAAATCGATAGTGCTCAATAACAATTCAATCCTTGATCTGATAAACGTCAGATTATCAAAGGGTTTACGTAAGGTTAGCGTCAAGTACTGATGTGGACAAGGTGATATGATAAAGACGGTTAAAGAGAGTCTATCTTCCTCCTTGTGTGAAGCCGGGGGCATTTCAACCCCCGGCTTTTTTGTGTGTCCTCAACCGTTTCTCAGGTGCAGGTCGGCAAATTCGAGATAACGCTCCCAATCGTAAGCGGTGACGTCGTGCTTGCCGGAGCGGATGTGGTAGCCGATTGTCCCCATCGCCGGTTGTTCGAGATTGGGCATTTGGTCGGTAGGCAAGCCTTTATGACCGAGCAAACGATAGACCGGACCGGCATGCACAGCAGCAAGGAATTCGCCATGCGGATCGGACCACCGGTCCTCGACGGCGCTGGCGACGTAGAGCGGGCGCGGGGCCACGAGCGCGAGGAGCATGTGCTGATCGACCGGCAAGGCGTCCTCGTTATCGTTGTAATACTTGAAGTTACTGCAAAACCAGTGCGGAAACTTGCCGTTGATGATGCCCACCGTCTCGCCGTAGCACCGCCGCGAGAGCGCCGCCCCACCGCAGCCAGAGTTGTTCGAGATGACCAGGGCAAAGCGCGGATCGGCAGCCCCGGCCCAGACCGCGGCCTTGCCGAGCCGCGAGTGCCCGATGACGGCGACGCGCCCGGCGTCGATGTCGCCATCCGTCTCGAAATAGTCCAGCGCCCGGTGCAGGCCCCACGCCCACGCGCCAAGCGTGGCCCAGGCATCGCCCGCACTGTCGTCACGCGGTAACAGCGCGTGGACGCCGTTTTGAAAGCCGTCGTCGAAATCCGGGTCGAGGTCGCCACAGTATATCGTTGCCAGGCCGTAGCCGCGTTCGAGGATGCGCTCCACGGCCCAGCGGGAGGCCGCTTTGCCCCGCGCAGCATCGGTCGCCTGGTTGTTCTCAATCCCCATAGCCGGGAAGAAAGCCGGCACCCAGCGTGTCGAGAGCGCAATGCCGGGATCAGAATGAATGGTGTGGTTGCCCATGAAGTTCAGACCGGCGAAAATCGGTGTGGGCCGGGTATGGTCATTCGGCAAATAGATGAGGATGTCCATGCTGGCGGTGTTGCCATTGCCCGCGAAGTGTACGGTGACTTGTTTGCGGGTCGCCGCGCCGGACAAGGCACTTTCGTCCACCGAAACAACCTCAAAGGACATGCGCTCCGGCTTGCCGGGAAGCACACCGTAGACGTGGCGCTCGAACAGCGCGAGAATTTCACACCGCCGCGCGGCCCACGCGGCCACCGTCGTAACCGGCGCAGCATCAGCAAAGGTCAGCGGATCAGGTAAGACGTAATTCGGAACTTCAGCTTCGTCGTAGATAACGTCCATACAAAACCTCCTGTGATGTAGTCAGTAATCTCAGTAGATCGAAAAAGGCAAAAATATGCTCTTAAAACGCCGCGCTGAAACCAAGCAGGCTTACCGTGAGGATCACCAGGCTGATGACCATACTCGCCGAAATCAGCATCGCCGCCAGCCGCGGATTGAGGCCCTGTTCCACAGAGTAGAGCAGCGACGAGAGCGCGGACGGCATCAGCGGAAAGAGGAACATCACCGCGCGCAGCGGGCCGCGATAGGGCAACAACCACAACACCAGCACGGCAACGAGCGCGCCCACCACGTAGCGGTACCCCATATTCACCGCGACGATATGGCGTTCCTCCCGCGAGATGTCCAGTTCGAGATAGATGCCCAGGCCGAGCAGCATCAACGGCGAGTTGATCGAGGCCAGCGCGTTGACGAGATCGGCGGGCAACCCGCGCAACGGTACGCCGCCCACGTTGAGCAAAAAGCCAAGCGCAAAGGCGTGCATCGGGAAGAACAGTAGCACCTTCTTCACCGCATCGAGCGCCTTGAATTGTCCGGTCGCAGCGTAGCGGAAGGAGACGTAATACCCCACGCCGAAGATGGCAATGGCGTTCCCCAAGTCGCAGATCGCCGTCGCCTGGATGCCCAAATCGCTATAGACGGCCTCGATGAAGGGATAGAGCAACACCCCCATAAACCCGCACGAGGCCACCATAAACGTGCCCTCGTCACGGCGTGAAAGGTTCAGCCACCGCGCGGGAAAAACGCCGAACAAGCACATCGCCGTCCCAACGACGAGCAAAATGAGCGGCAACAAAAGCAGATGCCACGACAGCGTCGTGTTCATCACCGCTTTCAGGTTCATCATCGGCAGCGTCAGGTACAGGACGAGGCGATTGAGGATGCGCCCGTCGTCCCGCGAGACTACGCCGAGCTTTTTGATGAGGTAGCCGACGGCGATCAGGAGTAAGTTGACGAAAATTCGGTTGGCTATCGTTGGATCAGGCATAAACGTAAATCATGACTCCAGCATATTATCCACGACAAAACCAGCGAGGCATCCCCAGAATAGCTTTGGTCAATCATTCTTGGTGCAAACCCGTAATCTTTTTCAAGCGAACGCCTATCGCGGGATGCCTCGCCCCTACAACAATCCATCTGCAAACTGCACATACCGCTCGTATTTTACCTGCATTTCCGCCAGCCACCCGTCAGGCCATTCGACCAGGCGCGCATCGAGGCCACGGGGCATTTCGTAGAGGTAGCGCGCCATGCGCACGGCCCACCACACGGCCATGATCGTGTAGTAAGCCCAAATGCGCGTGGAGGCCGTGTCGTCATCCACCAGCGCGCAATACCGCTCCGCCACCCACTCCCAGCGCGACGCGGGCACGTCGAGATACGCCGCGTGCGTCATCAGGTTAGCCACGTCGAAGGCCGGATCGCCCCACCCGCTGTTCTCCCAATCGACCGAGAGCCAGCCGTCCGCGCGGCGAACGTAGTTGAGCATGTTGTGATCCAGCCGGATGAGCACCACGTGTTTTTCATCCCAATCGGGCAAAATCGCCGTTTCGAATCGCTGCAACAACTCGCGCAAGGTCTCGGGGCGCTCTTCGGGCGGAATTGGAGCCACCGACTCGCGGATAAGCTGGCGGCCTTCGGTCACGTTGTAGGCGTTGATCGTCGCGGTGGGCAAGTCTACTTCCACGGCCTCCGGCGTAACGCTGTGCACCGCGACCAGGTGGCGCAGTAGAAGCTCCCATTCGTCATCCGAGGCGGGGATAGCATCCACGACCTCGCCCTCCAGCCACGTCTGCGCGACGACCGGCAGCGGGTAACGGTCGCGGTCGAGCAGCAGCGGCGAGGGCGCGATCTGCAAGCCGGCCTGGCTTGGAAGCGTAAGCGACTGTAACGCCGTCAGCGCGCCGAACTCCCGCCCGGCGCGGTCCCGCTCGTCGCGGATCGTGAACTTGACCACGATTTCACCCAGGGTACACGCAGCGCGATAGAGCCGGTTGTTGCGCCCGCCATCGATATTGGCGATCTGCCAGATGTTCCACCTGCCATCGGCGCGGCGCTCTGCTCTGGCGAGATAGTCGAGCAATGGGCGCAGCATCGCTTCCCGCGCCGCTGAAGACAGTTTCTCGAAAACGTTCACAGCGATCTTGCGCTTGCCCCTCTAGTGCTCGAACTGATCCAGCGGCGGCTGCAGATCCGGCGGCAGCGGCGATTTGTAGCTCAGGCCTGCCATCCGCCCGTCGAAATCCGCCCGCACCTGCGCCAACGATTCCGGCTGTGCCAGCAGATCGACGACCGTCGCCGCCATCACTTTCGCGGCGAAGAGCGTGGACTTGTGCCCAATGCTCGTCCCGCTGACGGCGGTGTTCTGCCAGGAATGGCCCGGCGATCCCACGACGAACTGCGCGGTATTGAACTCCACCGTCGGCGTGATCCACGAGACTTCGGCGACGTCGGTAGAGCCGCCACCGCCCTTGCGTTCCGCGCCGTAGGGGGCGTAGATGTTCGGATTGATGTCCACGTCCGCCAGCTCGAGCGCGTTGGGCAGCAGGCTGCGCCGCAGCCCGGAAAGCTTCTCCTCGACGGGGATGCTCTTCCCCAACTCGCGGGCGAAAGCCAGTTCCTCTTCCGTGTAAACCGGCGCGCCGACTTCGCGCATATTGGCGACGATCATCTCCGCCAGTGGCTCGTTCGCAATCGTCTGGTGCGCGCCCGCGAGGAAGCGGACGGTGTGCGTCGTGCCCACCATCAGATCGGCGCCGTCGGCGATGCGCAAGACGCGCTCATAGTACTGCTCCACCAAATCGCGGGTGGGCGCGCGGACGTAGTACCAACTGCGCGCGTAGGCCGGGACGACGTTGGGTTCGTGCCCGCCCTCTTCGATGACGTAATGGATGCGCGCTTCCTGGACGACGTGCTCGCGCATGTAGTTCACGCCGGTGTTCATCAGCTCGACGGCATCCAGCGCGCTGATGCCCTGCTCCGGCGAGCCGGCGGCGTGGCTGGCTTTGCCGAAGAATTCGAACTTTACCGAGTCATCACAATAGAACAATTGAGCTATTCCAGATTTTTGAGTTTACGAGATAGAACAATTGTATCTACAACCCAGAGACACGCAAACCAGTGACGGCGGCGGCACAATGACACAGGCCGCTACGTCTGACGATCACAAAAACTTCATACTTTTTCATACTGCCATTCTTGAGCGGTATGAAAAAGTATGGTAACTGTTTAGTTTTATGAGCACGACTGCGAGAGCAGTCCATGTGCAGTGGAGAAGAAATCTTGACCTTGCTGTTC
>OMKS01001824.1_pt1 | contig 18449 bp, 14 predicted proteins | sample 1674721 | NCBI WGS metagenome assembly OMKS01 (sample SAMN06264996, study PRJEB25208) | sediment metagenome | isolation source: hot spring sediment | place: USA: California | collected 2014-09-02
GCCGACGTGAGCTTTCTCACGCTTATACGGCAGATGGGCTTTGCCGACACGATTCTTTTTGTGTTGAACGTCGACATGCAGGAACACGACGGCATGAATGACCTGCTCAAGATCCGTGAACGCGTGAGAGAAGAACTGACGCTTATAAAAGGCGAGCCGAAGCTTTTCGCCTTTTCGTCATTGTACGCCCTTTACGCCCGGCTCGAAGGGTCGCTTCCCGATAAAGAGCACCGACGCTTCAACCTGTGGCAAATGGACGAGGAAATGACGTCGTTTTGCGGTGAGGAAGAAAAACGGTTTCTCGACCTGCTGGAACAGCAGCTTTATCGCGACCGTCGGACTTTTCTGTTGAGGAATCACCTGGCACGGCTGACGGGCGCCGCGGCCGATCTGCGGGAATGGACTGCTTTCAATGAAAAAATTCTTTCCGGGAATACCGAGGAGGCGCGCCGGACGCTGGAATCGGTCAAAACATTACGAGGAAAGCTGGACATTCGGAAACAGGCCATCAAAGATTCTCTGGACGGGCGCGCCGATAAAGTAAAACGTATACTGGCCGACGACACGGATCGGCTGCTCGACGGACGGTTCGGAGAAATATCCCGCGATATTCATGAGTTTGTTGATCGATACGCCGTTGATCTTCGGACCATGATCGGCGACATGGAAGGGGCCGGGTTTTCGGCGCTTCTGTACACACTCTTTCAGGAATTCAGAGAATCGCTTGAACGTTTTATCGTGGAAAAAATCACGCCGCGCCTGGCTGTCTTTATCCGCGAAGAAGAGGAGAAGGTCGAGGACATGTTCCTGTCGATTGCCGAAGTGTATGATGCAATGGTGCAGGACGCCCACGCCCACCACATCGCAATTCTCGAGAAGGCGGGTATCGAACCGACTGAGGATTCGAATCAGGAACCTTTTTCACTCCGGTCCTTTCAGAGGAAAACGCGGCCGCCCGCGCCGTCTTTTCTGTCGGCGCTTCAATTCGGCGCCGAGGTCAGAGCCGGGGCGATTCTGAAACTCGGCATGTACCGGGGAATGCGTTTTGTCCGGAAATTGCTCAAACGACCGGGTGCGAATGACGACGTCGGGCGGGATACCCTGGCGGCGCTTGACGACGCTCTGCGGCGGATTAAAAGGGAAACACGGGGTTCTCTTGTCTCGGCGATCAGCGGCTACAAGGAAAATCTTAAATATCAGCATCTGTACCGTTTCGTCGACGAGACGACCGCTGAAATTCTGGACGTTATGGGCGACCGCTTCAGGGTTTTTTCATCCGATATGTCGGGCCTGGCGGCATTGATCGACAGTGCCCGTGATGAAAAAGAAGAGATGCTCGAGCTTCTGAAGATACTGGAGCGCAAGGCATCCGACATCCTGGAGCGGATCCGCCGCGTGGAGCAGCGAATGAATTCGGACGGCGGCGTTTTCCGGCCGCTTTAGGTTATATACAGATTCGAGGTGGAAAAATTAGGATCGCTGGTGAGGTTGACGCCCAGGCGCCGCAGGCCGGCCTCGTCACCCGGCGTCGGAATATGGGTGATATGGACTTCGCAGCCTTCCAGTTCCTTGAGCTTGTCCATGGCCAGCTGGGCGGCCGAGTTCGCCGACGCCCCTATGCTCAGGGCGATCAAGACTTCGTTGACGTCGAGACTGACAGATTCCTCGTGAAGTACCTGCGTTTTAAGCCGCCTGACTGAATCGGTGATGGCGGGCGTGAGCAGTTTGATTTTCGGCGGTATTTCGGCGAGCTGCTTGATGGCGTGAAGTACAAGACTGGATGCGGCGTGAAGCAGGGGTGAATTGTTCCCCGTCACGATGGTTCCGTCGGGCAGTTCCATGGATGCTCCGCAGAAAATGCCCTTGTTTCCCTTGTTTTTTTTCTGGGCCTTGACGGCCGCGCTCCTTGCCGGTTCGACCACCCGCCGGTATTCCGGCTCAATGCCGAAATCTTTCATGAAAAGTTCCACCCGCTGCACGGCGTCCTTTTCGATAAAACCCATGACATATTCGCACCGGTAACGGAAAAAGCGCCTGATGAGTTCCTGCTTTGCCGCCTCAAGTGTCACCGCGTCATTGGTGATGGCGAAGCCGACCCGGTTTACACCCATATCCGTGGGGGACTGGTAAAATGACTTTCCACCGGTGATTTTTTCCAGGATTCTCTTGAGTACCGGGAACACATCCACATCGCGGTTATAGTTCACGGCCCTGAGGTTGTACGTGTCAAGGTGAAAGGGATCGATCAGGTTGAAATCTTTCAGGTCCGCCGTCGCCGCCTCGTAGGCCACGTTGACGGGATGCTTCAGGGGAAGGTTCCACACGGGAAATGTCTCGAACTTGGCATAGCCCGATTGAATGCCCCGTCGATAATCGTGGTACAACTGCGACAGGCAGGTCGCCAGCTTGCCGCTGCCGGGTCCCGGCCCGGTCACGATGACGAGCGGTTTTGTTGTCTCGATATAGGTGTTCGCTCCATAGCCCCTGTCGCTGACGATCAGGTCCAGGTCTGTGGGGTATCCTGCCGTGTATCGGTGCGTGTAGACACGGATTCCCCTGCGCTCAAGCTTGTTCTTGAACATCGTCGCGGCGGGCTGGTTTTCAAAACGGGTGATGACGACGCCGCTGACGTCGAGGCCCCAGGAACGGATACTGTCGATAAGCTTGAGCGAGTCCGAATCGTACGTTATACCGAAATCGGCCCGGATTTTCTTTCGTTCAATGTCGCCCGCGTAGATGCACAGGATTATGTCGGCCTTGTCTTTCAGCTGTTGCAACAGACGCATTTTCACGTTGGGATCATAGCCGGGCAGCACCCTGGCGGCATGAAAATCGTAGAGGAGCTTCCCGCCGAATTCAAGATAGAGCTTGTTATTGAAGCGCTCGACCCTGCGTATGATCTCGGCGCTTTGTTCCTGTATATATTTTTCGTTGTCGAAGCCGATTTTTTTATTCATATTCCTCCGTCATTCAATGCTTCTTCGACCGGTTTATTCTTCCGGTTTCCACGGTATGGAACGCGGCAATTATACGGACCCCCGCTCGTAAAAGCAACTTTGATCCGGTACGTGACCTTTACGCTACATAAAATTGAGCGGATCCACGTCGATTCTCACCTCCGAGGTTCGCCGTCCGGCCGCTTTCAGAACGTGTTCAGCCGTTTCATGAAGAAAGACGGTATCGGGGCCCTTGAGCAATATCTGCCGACGGTAGCTTCCCTTTATCCTGGCAAGCGGCGGCTCGGCGGGTCCCAGCACGAAGGCTTCCGGCTTACCTTTTCCCGCAGCGATGAAGCGCCGTGCCGCGTCGGTGAGCAAGCGGGCCAGTTCCGCCGCCTTTTCCTCACTCGGCGACGATACACGGATGTTGATAAGCCTTTGAAAAGGAGGGAACCCGAGTTCTCTGCGCGCGGATATTTCATCATGATAGAAACCATCGTAGTCGTGGTTGCGGGCTCGCTGTATGGAGGGGTTGTCCGGATTGATCGTCTGAATAAAAACTTTTCCCGGATCGCTTCCCCTGCCTCCGCGCCCGGAGACCTGCGTCAGGATCTGGAAGGTCCGCTCGGCGGCCCTGAAATCCGGTATGTTGAGGGCTCCGTCGGCTGAAACGACACCTACCAGGGTAACGTGGGGAACATCGTGCCCCTTCGCTATCATCTGCGTACCGACCAGGATGTCGATTTCCCGGCGGTACAGGGCGGACAGTATCATTTCGTAACTGCCCCGTTTCGACGTGACATCACTGTCGAGCCGCGCCGTCCGTGCACTGGGGAACAGGGCTGTTACTTCCCCGAAGAGTTTCTCCGTTCCGGCGCCGAAGCTTAAAATTTTTCCGCTCTTGCAAACGGGACAGAGTGGAGGTGCCTTGATCGAATAATCGCAATAATGGCATTTCAGGAGATTCTGACTCATGTGGTGCGTCATCGTGACGGAACAGTTTGCGCAGGTGAAGATATGGCCGCATTCACCGCAGTACAGAAACGTAGTGAACCCCCGCCTGTTAAGAAGCAGAAGCGACTGGTCTCCCCGAGTAAGCGTTTCTTCGATCGCTGTCGCCAGGGGGGCCGACAGGAGCAGGTCTTTTCCCCGCCGGGCGCCGGGTTGTTTCATGTCCACGATGGTAACGGCGGGCAGGGGACGGTTTTCGACCCGATTCGGAAGTTTCAGGCACGTGAAACCCCGGTGGCGAGTATTGTGATACGTCTGGAGATCGGGAGTGGCCGAACCGAGGACTACGGGCGCATCATGGAGGCGGCCTCGAACAAGCGCGAGATCGCGCGCATTATACGGAAGCCGGTCGTCCTGCTTGTAAGAGGCGTCGTGCTCCTCGTCGACGATAATAAGTCTGAGGTCCCGGATCGGAACAAAGACGGCCGAACGGGTTCCTATGAGAATGCGCGCAGCTCCTCGCTGCATTTTACGCCACTGGTCGTAGCGTTCACCCTCCGAAAGGCCGCTGTGATACAGTGCGATGAGCCGGTCATCAAAACGGCGCCGCACCCGGTCGATCAACTGTCCTGTAAGCGCGATCTCGGGGACCATGAGCAGGGCGTCGCCTCCCGAGTCGAGGACCGAGGCGATCGCCCGCAGGTAGACCTCGGTCTTGCCGCTTCCCGTGACACCGTGCAACAGGAAGGGGGCATAGCCGCGTTTGTCGACCGCACGAAGAATCGCGTCGAGCGCTTTTACCTGGTCCTCGTTCAACTGCAGCGGGCCCGGTTCCCGTCCAAAGGAAGGCGGCGCCGCCGGTTCGCGATAGATTTCACGTTTTTCCGACAGGACCAAACCTTTTTTTTCCAGCCGTTTAACTGTGTCGGCGGCGTTCTTGATGCGGCCTGACAGCAGAGAAAGAGTGCACCGCGGAATCGACTCGATCAGGTCCAGCACGGTGCGCTGCTTTTCCGTCAAGCTCGGTTCCGATGACGCGGAGGGAGCGGCGAGGCGGATGATACGTTCGCTTTTCCGCCGGACCTTGGGTGGCTGGAGCCGTTCTTCCAGGGTAAGAAACCCCCGGCTTGCAAGATGCTTCAGATCTTTTTCAAGGGACGCTCGGCCGCAGGCCTTTTTGAGAGTCTGCAGGGCGCACCCGGCGGGAAATTCAATGAGCGCTTCGAGAAGCCGTCGTTGCTCCCCGGTGAGATGATCCGGCGCGACCGGTTCGCAGCCCGCCGATGTCACCCACTTCGTACTCCGCACGTCGATGCCGGACGGCAGAATGACGCCCAGTGTTTTGCCGGGAGGATACAGGTAGTAACGGGATGTCCAACGGAAGAAAGACAGGTCCCGCTCATCGAACAGCGGTTCCTCGTCGAGGACGCTGATGATGTCCCTGAGTTTTTCACGGGAAGTCTGTTCCGAGATTCCGACGATGCAGCCCGTGTGACGGCGGCTGCCGAGCGGCACGAGCACCCGCTTGCCCGGGCACACTGAAGAACTTAGTTCACGAGGAACAGAGTACGTAAAAATATCCCCCGATCCCTTGCTGATAGCCACATCTGCAAACACAGCCGTGCCTGTCTCCTGGCGAGAAAAAACGTCGTAACGTGTCCGGTGCAAGGAAAGGAAAGCGAAGAAATTCTTCGCCCCGGCGGCAAATTCCCCGGGACGGGGAATGAAGATCCTTGGTGATCACGGTGGGATGAACGTGCCGCCGGCAATCCACCCCGGAATGTAACCTTGAGTCCGTGCGAATTTCTGGGCCGGCCCGACAGAGCAGCAATCGTCAGTCTCCGCGTTGCTTTTCGAGCTCCTCCTGCTTTTTCTTGCAGTCAATGCACAGCAACGTCACGGGCCGGGCCATAAGTCTCTTTTCAGAGATCTTTTTGCCGCAGGAAACACAGATTCCGAACGTGCCGTTGTCGATCCGTTCGAGTGCCTCCCGCATTTTTTTTATAAGTTTCCGTTCGCGGTCCCGAATCCTCAGTTCGAAATCCCTGTCCGATTCCTGCGAGGCGCGATCGGTAAGATCGGGAAAACTTTCCGTCGTCCCGGTCATGCCCGATACTGTTTTTCCGGCTTCCCGCAATAATTCATCAATTTTTTGATTGAACAGCGTCCTGAAATATTCCAGTTGCTCGGGCGTCATGGCAGAGGCATCCCCATCCTGTTCCGCGAGTTCAAAAATTGTGTGTCCCATATATACAATAGAAAATCGTTTGTAAAGTAAAATTATCTTTTACTTAGAAGCCTTTCCTCAATGCGGGCGATGATGTCCGTGGTGGATACGCCGACCACCGACGGTACGATGACGACATCTTCGACGATGTCCGAGCCGGCTATGTCCGCCTTCTTCCAGTCTCCCCCCTTCACCAGGACGTGGGGTTGCAGGTAAGCGATCAGGTCCTGCGGCGTGTCTTCTTCAAAGAGTGTAACGAAATCGACCGGCTCGAGAGCTGCCACGATTGCAGCCCGTTCAGCCTCCGGTACAATCGGCCTTGAGGGACCCTTGATCGACGCAACGGAGGTGTCGCTGTTGAGACCGACCACCAGTATATCGCCGTGACGTTTCGCTTCTCGCAGGCAGGCGATATGGCCGACGTGAAGCAGGTCGAAACAGCCGTTGGTGAATACGATCCTTTTTCCCCGCGGCCGTTCCTGGTCGAGGATTTCCTTCAATTCCCGGCGTGACAGAATTTTATTCATCTGTACCATCTCCTTCCGCCTGTCGACCGTGTCCGTCGCTTCGCGTTCGCGCGAGGGCGACAACGGCGACGTCGACCGCGCCGCTTTGTTTTAAAACCCGGGCGCATTCGCGTACAGTGCTCCCCGTGGTGTACACATCGTCCACGAGGAGAACCCGCGTTTTCTGTAATCGACTTTCGTCCGCTACGGCGAAGGTTCCCCTGATGTTGCGTTCCCGACGCTTCCTGCCGAGACCAACCTGAGGGGGGCCCTGGGCGATTTTTTTCAGGGACGTGAAGTTGATCGGACGATCGAACCGCCGCGCTATTTTTCCCGCCAGGACAAGTGCCTGGTTGAATCCCCGTTTTCTGAGCTTTTCAGGATGAAGTGGAACGGGAACAACCACGTCATAGTCGGCGGGATTCAGCAAATCGTAATTGCGGCGTGCCATCATGTTTCCGAGGCGTTCTCCCGCTGCAATGTTTTTCCTGTACTTGAAACTGTGAATCGCCTCGAGAAGCGGCCCTTCATATATTCCGAGAGTCCTGACGCGGGAAAAGGGAGGAGGATGAAGAATACAATCGCCACACACATGCCCGCTGTCGGAGGACGGTGCTTCCAACGGTTTCCCGCAAATTAAACAGAACGATCCCTCCGCCCTGTTTATTCGGGACAGGCAGGCGGGACAGAAAGGTTCCTCCCGTTCTTCCTCGAGAAGTGCGCCGCAGGCGATGCACAGCGGCGGAAAGCACAGGGTCGCCAGGGCAGGTAAAATGCTCGTTTTTTTAAAGATTATCATCGAGCGCGGTCAGTGTTTGAACGGATTCCTCTACTTCCATAAGCGGGGCCTCCGACCAGAGCCCCTCTATGTCGTAGAATTCGCGGATCGGTTCATAAAAAATATGGACGACCAGATCGCCGTAATCCATCAGGATCCATTGCCCTGCCCGTTCGCCCTCGGTGCCGACGGGAAGAATTTTTTCTTTTTTAAGACCTTCCCGAATAGCCTCGGCGATCGCCTGGACCTGCCGGTCGGAACCGCCGCTGCAGATCACGAAATAGTCGGTGAAAGACGTGAGCTCGGCCACCCTGAGAATGGAGAGCTTCCGGGGTTTTCTTTTTAACGCCGCGTTAACGCAAAGCAGGACCCGCTCTTTTGTCGTTTTCGCCGAATGGTGTTGTGTCCCGATGTTTTTTCTCCTGTCTTTCGTGGTCTGCATCGTTCACCGAAATGGGTTGCTGACGAGAATTGTCTCATTGCGGCCCGGTCCGACAGAAACAAGCACCACCCGGCGGTCGGCGATTTCCTCGATACGGTCGATGAACCGCCGTGCTGCCCGGGGCAAGTCTTCCATGCTGCGGGCGGTCGTAATGTCTTCCGACCAGCCCGGCAATTCCTCGTAGATGGGGGTGCATTGCTCCAGAACCTCCAGGTCGCCGGGAACGTGATCAGTAATTTCTTTTTTCCCTATGCGGTATCCGGTACAGATTTTTATGGTGTCGAATCCCGTCAGCACGTCGACCTTCGTCAGCGCGATGCCCGTGATGCCTGAAAGCCTTACCGACTGGCGAATCATGACCATGTCGAGCCATCCACAGCGGCGTTTCCTTCCGGTCGTTGCTCCGAATTCACCACCCTGCTGCTGAAGACGTTCGCCGGTGTCGTCAGATAGCTCTGTTACGAATGGTCCGCTTCCGACCCGCGTGGTGTAGGCTTTACAGATGCCAATGACTTCCGATATGGCGGTAGGTCCCACGCCGGCGCTTGCACAGGCGTTTCCCGCCACCGTGCTCGACGAGGTGACATAGGGATACGTCCCGTGATCGATGTCGAGGTAGGTTCCCTGCGCTCCCTCGAAAAGAATATGTTTCCCCGCCTTCATGGCCCGTTCAATACGGAGCGGCGTGTTGTCGCAGTAAGGCCGCAGGCGTTCTGCGTATGCGCGGTATTCCTCGAATATGTCGTCATAATCAACCGGGTCCTCACCGCAGAATTCGGTCAGGTAGTGGTTTTTCTCATCCACGTTGTATCGCAGTTTCCGGGCGAAAATATCGGGATGCATGAGATCGCAGATTCGAATTCCGACACGGGATGCCCTGTCTTCATAGGCGGGTCCGATGCCCCTTCCCGTTGTGCCGATCTTGCAGTTTCCCATCCCGGCCTCGCGGGCTCCGTCCAGACGGGCATGATACGGCATGATGACATGGGCGGATTCGCTCACGTGAAGTGTTGTTCCGGGGCGGGGGAGGCCGTGTGACGCCAGCTCGTCCAGTTCCTCGAGCAGGATCTTCGGGTTGATGACCATGCCGCTTGCCAGGATGCAACACTTGTGATCGTGCAGAATCCCCGAGGGGACGAGATGGAGAATCGTCTGCCTGCCGTTGGCCACGAGCGTGTGCCCGGCGTTGTTCCCTCCCTGAAAACGAACGATGACGTCCGCCTCCTGGGCGTAGAGATCGACAATCTTGCCTTTGCCTTCATCTCCCCACTGAGTTCCGATGATAATCACATTTGCCATGCCAGTCTCCACCATGGTCACATTTCGATTCGGGTTGCCGACAGTACGTTGGGCAGATTCTTCAGTTGCGACAGTACGTCATCGGAAGCTGCGCTGTCCGTACTGAGAACCACCAGGGCCTTGCCGTCGATCAGTTCACGACTCAGGTGGAGCCGCGCGATGTTGATGCCGTTGTTGCCGAGAGTAACGCCGACATTGCCGATAACGCCCGGCCTGTCCTGGTTGTAAAGAAGGATCATGTGTCCCTCGGGCATGACGTCGAGCGTGAAATCATTGATGCGAACGATGCGGGGGTCCTGCCTGCCGAAGATCGTGCCTTCCACGACGGACGTTTCTTCGGACGTGGTGATCCGCGCCGAGATCATGGTCGTATAGTCTTTTGTTTCCGTACTCCGCGACTCGATCACCCGGATACCCCTTTCGCGGGCGATGATGGGCGCATTGATGAAATTTACGTTTTCCTGAAGGATCGGCGTAAGAAACCCCTTCACAAAGGCTATGGTTACCGGAGCGACATCGTAATCGAGAATTTCGCCGCTGTATTCTATCTCGATTTCCTCTGTGCCGCCTGAAAGAATCTGTGCCTGGAGATGCCCCATCTTTTCGGCGAGGGTCAGGTGCGGCCTCACCAGCTTGAGAACTTCGGCGCTGACTGACGGGAAGTTCACGGCGTTCCTGATTTCTCCCTTGGTAAGATAATCGACGATCTGCTGGGCGACGGCGATAGCCACGTTTCGTTGGGCTTCGTCCGTCGAGGCACCCAGGTGGGGGGTACAAATGACATTGTCAAGCTTCATGAGCTTGTGGTTCCCGGATGGTTCTTCTTCAAAAACGTCAAGCGCGGCTCCCGCCACTTTTCCGGACACCAGGGCGTCATGAAGATCATCTTCCACGATGATGCCGCCCCGGGCGCAGTTGATGACATAGACGCCGGTCTTCATTTTTTTGAACGCTTCGGCGTTAATAATTTTTCTGGTCTCGTCCGTCAGCGGCGTGTGCAGGGAAATAAAATCCGACGCGGCGAGCAGTTCGTCAAGGGGCAGCAGTGTGATGCCGGATTTTTCAGCGACGTCACGGGAAATAAATGGATCATAGGCTATGACGTTCATCTTCAGTCCCTGAGCCCTGTTGGCCACGATGGAACCGACACGCCCGATGCCGATGATTCCCAGGGTCTTGTTGTAAACCTCCGATCCCATGAACTTGTTTTTTTCCCATTTTTCAGCCTTCATCGAGATGGTCGCCTGGGGAATCTTGCGCGCCAGGGAAAGCATCATGGCGATGGCATGTTCCGCTGTGGTAATGGTGTTGCCTCCCGGCGTGTTCATAACGACGATGCCCCGCTTGCTTGCTGCCGCGGCGTCGATGTTGTCCAGCCCGATACCGGCCCTGCCGATCACCTTCAGTTTTTCCGCATTGTCAATGATGTCCGCGGTTATTTTCGAAGCGCTTCGAACCGCGAGACCGTCGTAATTTTTAATGACTGCCTTCAGTTCATCCGGCGTCAGGTTTGTTGTGACGTCAACTTCGATGCCGGGGGCATTTGTAAATATTTCTACTCCTTCCGGGGCCAGCTTGTCGCTCACGAGAACTTTTTTCATATATACATCCTTCCTAATCGCTCAAAAACGGGATCTTTTCCAGGCAGGTCTTTTCCAGCTCGCCGAGGGCCCGCCGCAGGTCGTGTGTTTCTATAGTGGGTCCGCACCAGAAGCGGAATCCGGGCGGCGCGTCCTTGTAGGATGCTATGTCGTGGGCCAGGGACGCGTCACTGAGAGCCCCGGCAATCTTCTTGATGTGTGAACGCTGCTCGTCTTCCTGCAGTTTCTGAAACCGCGGATGAACGATCATGAGGCAGACCGACGTGCAGGAACGGATATCCTTCGACCGGGCCAGGAAGTCGATCCAGCCGATGCCGACAACCCACTCTTCCACGGCCTCGAGGTTTTTTCTGGTTCGCTCGAAAAGGCTGTCGAGGCCTATCCCGGAAGCCCAGGCCAGCGCGTCAAGGTAATCTTCGACACAGATCATCGACGGGGTATTTATGGTATTGCCCTCGAAAATACTTCGGTCCACGGATCCCTTTTTCTTCATTCTGAATATTTTCGGCAGCGGCCAGGGCGGATCGTAGGATTCGATCCGTTCCACGGCGCGGGGCGACAGAACGAGAACGCCGTGGGCCGCTTCGCCGCCGAGGCATTTCTGCCAGGAATAGGTGAGTACGTCCACCTTCGACCAGTCCACGGGCATGGCAAAGACAGCGCTGGTAGCGTCACAGATCGACAGTCCTGCCCGGTCGGCGGGGATCCAGTTCCAGTCGGGGATCTTGACGCCGCTGGTCGTTCCGTTGGCCGCGAAAACCACGTCTCCCGACCAGTCGACGGCGTGCAGGTCGGGTATGTCTCCGTAGTCAGCCCTCAAGACAACAGGATCCAGCTTCAACTGTTTCGAAACATCCGTGGCCCATCCTTCGCTGAAGCTTTCCCAGACCAGGACGGTGACCTGCCGTGGGCCCAGCAGAGACCACAACGCGGCTTCGAATGCACCCGTGTCGGATCCCGGGAAAATGCCGAGAAGATAATCGTCAGGTATTCCCAGAAGACGCTTGCTTTCGGTTATCGCGAGAGCCAGTTTTTTCTTCCCCAGGACGCTGCGGTGCGATCGCCCGACAGCCGCGTCGTTCAAAGATGACAATGACCAGCCGGGACGCTTGCTGCAGGGGCCGGAGCTGAAATTAGGGTTGTGATCCATATAAACTCCTTTTTACAGTTAAATCACGAAACGTGAATTCTTACCAGAATCGGATTTCTTACTCAAGATATTTGACGATTCCGCGCCGATGGGTGGCAGGTCTTCTCCGGTGAAAAGACCCCCCGGTCGCCGGGGGCGCTGTTTTACGGTACGGGCGTTATTCGGTCTTTCGCATTGACGACGTGGGTGGAATGGACCTATAGTAGCGGGCACCTGACGCCGGGTATGGTGCATCAGGCTCGTGTCGTTCGAGGGGGTTGTCGTCATGAAAAATGCCAAGACAGTTTTTTTCTGCCAGGAATGCGGTTACCGGTCACCAAAGTGGTTGGGGCGCTGTCCTGCCTGCGGTTCGTGGAATCGCTTCGTCGAAGAAGAAGTGGGAGGACGGGAGTCAGCGGAGTCAGCCGGAGAACGCGGATACGGATCAGACCCTGTTCCTATTGACGCCATTGACGCCGCGGACGCGGACCGGTTCAAAACAGGAATCGGTGAATTCGACCGCGTATTGGGCGGCGGGCTGGTGGCTGGGGCGACCATACTGATCGGCGGTGATCCCGGAATCGGGAAATCAACGCTTCTCATGCAGGTGCTCCATCGCATCGCAGACGCAGGCCTGAAAACGCTGTATATATCCGGCGAGGAATCGTCACGGCAGATCAAGATCAGGGGAGACCGCATCGAGGCGTTGTCCTCGAACCTAGTTGTCCTGGTGGAAGTTTCGCTTGACGCGATTATCAAGCGTATCGATGAACTGAAGCCGGCCGTCGTCGTCGTCGATTCGATACAGACAATGTACTCCGATGTTTTCACGTCGGCGCCCGGAAGCGTCACCCAGGTAAGGGAGGCTTCCGAGAAGTTGATCGTCCTGGCGAAGAAGACCGGTGTTCCCCTGTTTTTGATCGGCCACGTCACCAAGGACGGGTCCATAGCAGGTCCGAGGGTCCTGGAACACATGGTCGACACCGTTCTTTATTTCGAAGGCGATTCGGGTCATGATTTCCGCATCATCAGGGCCGTTAAAAACCGTTTCGGCCCCACCAATGAAATCGGCGTTTTTGAAATGGGCGAAAAGGGCCTTGCCGAAGTGGAAAATCCCTCGGCCCTGTTCCTGTCGGAACGGCCCGGCGGCGCGGCCGGGTCGGTAGTAACGGCTAGCATGGAAGGAACACGGCCGGTCCTCGTCGAGGTGCAGTCGTTGGTCAGCGAGACGAACTTCGGTATTCCCAGAAGAACGACCATCGGTGTCGAACATAACAGGGTGTCTCTTCTGGCCGCTGTTCTTGACCGCGTGTGCGGTTTCAATCTTTCCGGGTTTGATATTTTCGTCAACGTGGCGGGAGGCGTACGCCTCGGAGAACCGGCAGTCGATCTCGCCGTCGTGTCGTCCCTTGCCTCCAGTTTTCTCAAGCGCCCCGTGGATTCGGGGACCCTGGTTTTCGGTGAAGTAGGCCTTACCGGCGAGGTACGCGGCGTGGGACAGGTGCACGCGCGGGTGCGGGAAGCGGGCAGGATGGGTTTCAGCCGGTGTGTGACGCCGGAAAGCGCGGCGGAAAGTGCCGCGTTGATCGACGGGGTGACCGTCGTAGGCGTGTCAACGATCGGGGAATTGATCGAGCGATTGTTCTGAAAAAATATCCACCTTCCGATAATAAACATCTTGACAGGGAACGGTGCCAGGTATATGTATTCTGTTTGTCGTAGCGAAAGCTGGGCAAGTCACACAGGGGGCCCATAGCTCAATTGGCAGAGCCACCGGCTCATAACCGGTAGGTCCCTGGTTCGAACCCAGGTGGGCCCACCACTAGGAAGTCATATATATGGGAAGGCGAGAACAAAAGGTACCGGACACACGGAGCGGTCATTGCGCCCTCCACTGTTGAAAAATGCACCAGTTTCTGGTGCATTTTTTTATGGTGCGTCCGGCGGATAAAACAGAGAAGGAGGACATTTTTGAAAGAGCAACTCCAACTGCTGGTAAAACTTCAAAAGACAGAAACGGAAGTGGCGGCCCTGAGGGCTAAAAAAGAGGAGCTTCCGCGAAAGAAGGAAATGCTTGTCGCCGACATGGAGGGCCGGGAGCAGGAGCTCCAGGCTGAAAAAGATCGCCTTGAATTGTTACGAGAGGATCATCGGCGGAAAGAAGCGGAGCTTGCCGACGGGGCTGAACGCATCAAGAAAGCAAAGAACCGGCTCCTGGACGTGAAAACGAACAAGGAATACGAAGCGACCCTGAAAGAGATCGATTCAATTGTCGACGCGAACGGCATAGTAGAGGACGGAATTATAACGCTCCTCGACGAAATAGATCGTACTCGGAGTACCGTGGCCGCCAGTTCATCTGAAATTGAAGAATATCGAAGACAGTATGAGAAAGAAGCGGCAGGTATTGAAGCGGAACTCGGGTCAATCGACGACAGCCTGGAAGAAAAAGTTTACGAACAAAAAGGATTGAGATCGAAAATTGATGAGGGTCTCATAAAAAAATTCGATTTGATACGGGGACGGCGGAACGGCCAGGCGGTGGTCAAAGTCGAAAACGAAGTGTGCAGCGGTTGCCACATGAACATACCGCCCCAGCTGTACAACGAGCTCCTTCGTTCGGAAGAATTAATACTGTGCCCGCACTGCAACAGAATCATCTATTGCGAGGATGATCAGAAGCAATAAAAATGTCGTGGCGAGACCCGCGGAAACGTCCGGCCGGACTTTACCGGTTCCGACATCCGGCGCGCGACGGATTCGGTTGCTCCACATTGATTCCGACGGTTACAATTGTTATAATAATATAGTATCAGAGTGGATCGGGTGGTCGCCGGTTCGTGCGAGCGGGCCGGAGGAAAGTCCGAGCTCCACAGGGCAGGATGGTCGCTAACGGCGACTGGGGGCGACCCTAAGGAAAGTGCCACAGAAAATATACCGCCCTGTCGCAGGACGGGGTAAGGGTGAAAAGGCGAGGTAAGAGCTCACCGCTTTCCCGGTGACGGGAAAGGCATGGTAAACCCCATCCGGAGCAAGACCGAATAGGAGAGTGTTTGAGGGTGGCCCGCCCGAAGCTCTCGGGTAGTGTCGCTTGAGGCGGCGGGCAACCGTCGTTCCAGATGAATGATCACCGTTTCCCGGAACATTCCGGGAGAAACAGAACTCGGCTTACAGATCCACTCTGATACCTTTTCGACTCTCGTGCAGGAAACTGTTTTTATTGTTGCCTGGAAGCTTCCTCGAAAAATTCTTTCCTGATCGCGCGATACACTTCGTTGTCGTCATTGATGCCGAAATCCGCGTTCCATTCGAATCAGTCTTGACAACAGGAAGTTTCTTTATGTAGAGTCCTTCAGCATCGAGGATGACGACGGGGGGGGATTCCGAAGATACCTGTTAATTCGGTACCACCGTTTACGGACTGGAAAGATCCGGCCGTCCCGCGGGATTCGTGAGCGCCGACTGAAATAAGGGAGGAAAGTGACATGAGATTTGCTGGCAAAAAGGTCCTACCATTACTGGGAGTGCTTATTATTTGTGGTCTCGCCGTTTTAATGAGCCATCCCGCCTCCGCCCGGGGAGCGTCAGCCTCCGACCGCGGGCTTGATATGTACTTCACGTATCCCCAGATCATTATTTCCGAGGGAACGACCTCGGTTGATGTTGAACTGACTTTCAAAAATACCGGTAAACAGGGCGAGACAGTCCTGCTGGATTTGAGTGATGTTCCCGAGGGATGGAAGGCGAGGATCAAGTCCTACGCCTTTGATGTCACTGCAACGCGTATTCCCGCTGAAGAACAACGGCTCACGACGCTGACGCTGGAGCCCGATGCCGATATGAAACCGGGCGTTTACAAGGTCGGCGTAACGGCCCGAACAAGAGACGGAGCCTTTGAAAAATCCGAAACGCTCCAGGTGACTGTGCGCGCGAAAGAAGAAATTAAGGGGACCGTCGAGCTGGTTTCTTCCTACCCTGTTCTTCAGGGTTCTACCGACGTGAGTTTTGAATTTGCCCTGAATATCACCAATCGCACCCGTAAGGAGCAGGCATTCAATCTCCTGGCGGATCCGCCCCGGGACTGGCAAGTGAACTTCAAGCCGCCCTTCAAGGAAAAATATGTCTCGAGCATCATCATGAAAGCCGATGAAAACCAGAGCGTCAATGTTGAAGTGGTTCCCAATCGTTTCGCCGAGGCCGGTGAGTATAACATTCCGGTCAAGGTGGCGGCCGGTGATATAACGGCGGAAACGAACCTGAAGGTTATTATCACCGGGACTTACAGCCTGAACCTGGGAACGCAGTCTGATCTCCTGTCACTGGAAGTGGAAAAGGGCAAACCGGTCAAATTTTCCATATACGTAAGAAATACCGGCTCGGCGACCATTCAGGACATCGGGTTCCTTTCCATGAAACCTGAAAACTGGGAAGTGAAATTCGAACCGGAAACGATCGATTCTCTGGATCATGGAAGCACGAGACAGGTTGAAATGACGATTATTCCAGCCGAGGAGTCCCTCGTCGGCGACTACGCCCTAGGCGTCAGAGCGGACAGTAAAAAAAGCAGCGATGACATTGAACTGCGGGTTACCGTGAAGGCGTCGGCGGCGTGGGGCTGGATCGGTATCGCTATCATAATGCTCGTTATCGTCGGTCTCCTGGGACTTTTCATGACCCTGGGAAGGAGGTAGCATGGGCGATGAGGCGATCATTGAGACCCGAGGGTTGACCAAGGTTTACGGCAAACAGGCGGCCGTGCAGGATCTTTACCTCACGGTGCAGGCCGGGGAAATTTTCGGGTTTCTGGGACCAAACGGATCGGGAAAAACAACAACACTCCTGATGCTTCTCGGCCTGACCGAGCCGTCCGGCGGCAAGGCCCGGGTTGCCGGATTCGATCCTCGCAGGGACTCAATCAAGGTCAAGCGCGTCGTCGGATATATTCCCGAACGCGTCGGCTTTTACGACGACATGACCGGACCGGAAAATCTTCATTTCATCGCGCAACTCAACGGAATGCCCGATTCGGTCAGTAAGAAGCGAATCGACGAAGCCATCGAAAGCGTGGGTCTCGGGGAGGAGGCACAGAAAAAAATCGCCGCCTATTCCCGGGGCATGCGGCAGCGGCTGGGCATTGCCCAGATTCTCGTCAGGGAGCCGAAGATAGCGTTTCTCGATGAACCGACACTCGGTCTCGATCCCGAGGGAACCATGCGCATCGTCGGTTACATTCAATCGCTCAGCCGCGACAAGAACATGACCGTTATCATTTCTTCACACGATCTCAAACAGGTCCAGAAAATCGCCGATCGCATCGGTATAATGCTGGGCGGGCGTATGATAGCCACGGGTACGATGGACCAGCTGGCAGAGGAACAGTTCGGCGTGGGCGACAGCAAGATATCGCTGGATGATCTTTACATGAAATATTTTCAGGAGATTGAGCTATGACCGGTATCGGAACCATTTTCAGAAAAGAGCTGTCCGACCATTTCAGCAGCTACCGGTTTACCATCCTGTTCGCCCTCATTGCCATGACAAGCCTGATCACCACCTACATGGTGGGCATCAGTCTTCGTGAAGAGCTCAGCGGCGTGGCAAAACCGAATTTCGTTTTCCTGATGCTTTTCACATCGACGGGACCAATTTTTTCGCTGGTACAGTTTGTGGCGTTTTTCGGTCCCCTGATCGGTCTGTTTCTCGGCTTCGACGCCGTCAACCGCGAGCGAAGCAGCGGTACGCTGAGCATGCTTGTTTCCCAGCCGATCTATCGTGATGCCATCATCAACGGGAAATTTCTCGGAGGCGTCGCCACCATCAGTATCATGCTGGTCTCCATCGTGCTGGTGGTTTCGGGACTCGGCCTGAAGTTGATCGGCGTCGTTCCCGGCGCGGAGGAAGTGTGGCGGATCGCCCTGTACCTGGTCATCAGTATTTTCTACATTTCATTCTGGCTTGCCATGAGCATTCTCTTCTCCATTCTTTTCCGGGGAGTGGCCACATCGGCACTGGCGACGCTTGCCGCCTGGATATTTTTTTCATTCTTCATTTCCATCGGCGCTTCCGTTGTCGCCGGCACCGTGGCGCCCATGGACACACAGGCGAAAAAGAATCCTGACATCATTGTTAAACACGTGAAAATTCGGGAAAATATTTCACTGGCGTCGCCCATGAAACTCTACAACGACGCCACGTCAATTATTATCGATCCCACGAGAAAAACGACCCAGGCCTTTGTCATGATGGGACCCATGGAGCGACACCTGGTGGAACGGTTCCAGCGTCCCCTGACGCTCACGCAGAGTTTTCAGGTCGTTCTTCCCCACATAATTTCATTGATTGCCATAACACTCATCTGTTTCGGCATTTCCTACGCGGTGTTTATGCGGCAGGAGATCCGTTCGATGTAACCCCCGCTCCGTCCATTTAGCGCCCGATTTCCGCCTGCCGGGATTCTTTCCCGGGAGCAAGGTGACGCACGGGCAACGTCCTGAGTGTAACCTATTGCTTCATAAATAAATGTTACCGAGAGAGAACATGGAAGAGGTAACGGTGCTTCATAAAAGATGTTACCGAC
>OMKS01001828.1_pt1 | contig 18415 bp, 10 predicted proteins | sample 1674721 | NCBI WGS metagenome assembly OMKS01 (sample SAMN06264996, study PRJEB25208) | sediment metagenome | isolation source: hot spring sediment | place: USA: California | collected 2014-09-02
GCATCCCCCTCACGTTGACGGGTGGGCTGTGTGGCGCGCCTTTCGGCCTGGCTGTCTATCATCAGGGCGAGTCGGATGGCGTGTTCACCCCCTTCGGTTGGCCGAGCAACCAGTTCTACGACGCGCCGCGCACCTGGCAACTGGCCTATTACGCGGGCGCGCCATGCCCTGAACCGGCGTACCTGCCGGTCTTCAGCCTGCAACCGCCGAATGTGACGCCCGAAGATGCGCAGGGTCTCGCCGGGCGGCTGGACGGCATCACCACGACGCAAGTTGTGACCGGCGAGACGCACGCCGGAACGACGCGTTATTTGGTTGCCGGGCCGGACGATGGCGGACAGCTCGAACTTTTCAACAGCAGTGGGGGCTTCCTGGCCTCCAATCCCGGCTTCGCGTTCGGCGACGGCGCGCCAATGAACCCGAAGGCGGGCGATCCGTCGCGGCTGGCGTGCCAGTTCCTGCTGCTCAATAACTTGTTCACGGCGCAGACGCCCGATCACGCACAGAACTGCGATAATCCGACCGCGCTCGGCTACAATATCATCTTGATCAAAGAAGCTATGTCTATGCCGGCGATGCAGGCTGTACCCCTGGCGGCGGCTCAGGAGGAAATCGTCGGCGTCGTGGTACAGGTTCCGGTTGGTGTTAGGGTAGACACATTCCCACTGCTGGCGACACAGTTCAACGCGCCGCACTTCGATCCACAGCCAGAACCGCCGGGCATTCCAATCTACTTCGATGGCCCCGGTGGGCACCTGTCGTTGCTCTTCCGCACCATCGATCCTACTAGCAGTCTCCCCTCGCTCGACAGCTCTGTGCCCGGCCTGGGCGCGATTGCCGCGCCATCGTTCGGCCGGCAATTGCAACAAATCGGCGTGTTCAAAGCGGTTTCCCGCGCGGAAGCTACGCAGCAGGCCCTGGCTTACGTCCGCCAGAGTACGCCGCAGGCGACGAACATCCAGCTCGGTGAGGGCAACCTCGTCTACTACCTGGGCGATCCGGCGTTACCTCAGAACGTTGTCTTGCCGATGTGGGCCTTCGACAACGTCTCGGTGACGTTGGGCAGCGAGACGGCAGCCGTGCGCGGTTTCCACATCCCCGCGGTGGCAGGGATGATGCCTATCGTCGCCATCACAACACCGGCGGAGGGCGCGGTCCACGCGCTCGTGCGCCCGTTGACCGTCACCGCAACCATCGCCGAGGGAACCGGGCCGTACACGTACACCCTGTCGCGCGACGACGGGACGCCGCTGGCGGAGGGCGTGACGGACGGCGACCTCACCTTGCCGAACCTCGTCGTCACGGGGACGATACGCAGCGGCGAACCGGTGAGCCTCACGTTGCGCCTCGACGCGACCGACACGAATGGCGTGACCGGTTGGGCGACGGTGAACCTGCAACCGGTCATCTTCAACGTCTACTTGCCGCTCGTACTGCGCGACGCCAACGGCGGCAGCGTGACTTTGAGTCTGCCGCGCCTCATTGCGCCGCTCGCCAACTACAACGTGGGTGTTGAGTGGGTCGCCGACTATCCGCCGCTCGGTCCTGGCGGCGCGGACATTCCGATGACGACGCCCGATGCCAACGGCTTCTACTGGCAACTGCGCAACTACGGCTGGGGCCACGGCCTCAGATGGGGTGAGACGTCGGCCTGGGAGAAGGACTGGCGCGATTGCTCGCTTGGCGGCATCGACTGCACCTATGGGGTCGAGAACGCCGAGTTCATGTATTTTGCCGGACATGGCAGTCCGGCGCGCATTTACTTCTCCTCGGTCAAAGATTCCAGTAACTTCTTCGGCGGCAACGCGCGCTTCGATAACGTGCGCTGGGTCGGCTTCGCCACGTGCCAGACGATGCGCGCCGGATATTATGTGGGGCCGGGCAATCCACCGCTCACCCATTGGTTCAGCGCCTTCCAGGGCGCGCACATGCTGCTCGGTTTCCACAGCAACATGAAAGACATCGCCTTCGGCGGGCCGCTGGCGCACAACATGAAGGAGCACTGCTTCCTGTGGTGGTGTAAGCAACGCACGATCCGTGAGGCGTGGGTAAAGACGGCCTTCGATATGAACGCCGGCAAGCCGGCCTACCTCTACGCCGTCGGCACCAATGGCTACAACCCGGTGAACAACAAACTGCCCAAGGGCAACGGTGGGTTGTTGCCGCGTCCCTTCCCGGTGGCCTCGTGGCATTGGGTCTGGTGGGAATAGCGCCCAAAATCTACGACATTGCCAAACCTACGGCGCGCACAGATGTGCGCGCCGTAGTCTGTTCGTAAACTTATAGTACAATAGGTTTGGTGTGCCAATTTGCCTTTCCTGTTCTAATTTATCATTGGAGGATAAACGCGTGTTTTACTTCTTGCAGGTTCTCGGTGGCATGGCTTTATTTTTATTTGGGGTGGATAGACTCAGTGAAGGGATGGAAAAACTAGCCGGTAATCAGATTCAAGTATGGCTAGATCGTATGACGAACAAGCCCATCAAAGGCGCATTCTTCGGCTCCGTGGCGACGGCGTTGATTCAAAGCAGTAGCTTGCTGATGGTGACGATGATCGGCCTCATCAACGCCAATCTGATGACGTTGCCGCAGGCCATCAGCGTGATGCTAGGGCAAGAGATTGGGACGACGCTGACCGCGCAGATCGCGGCGTTCAAGATAGGCGATTTCTGTTTTCTGTTCATCGCCGCGGGCTTCGTGCTGATCGAATTTGTGCGGAAGAATGGCTGGCGCACTTACGGCGAGATCATCCTGGGGTTCGGCGTGCTCTTCCTGGGTATGAACCTGATGTCCGATGCGCTTAAGATTTTGGCGCAAGCACCGCTGATGGTGACCTGGTTGACGTTTATGGGGCAGAATATTTTCGCCGGCATCCTTGCCGGGACGGTGGCGACGGCGATTGTGCAGAGCAGTTCGGCGATTACCGGTTTGGTCGTGGCGATGGGCATCAGCAACGCGGTGACGCTCCCGGCGGCGGTGGCCATCCTGCTTGGCGCGAACATCGGTACCTGTTTCACCGGCCTGATCGCATCGTTGCGCCTATCGCGGGCTTCACGCCGCGCCTCGATTGCGCAGATTCTCATCAATGTATCTGGCGTACTGCTCTTTTTACCGTTCCTCGGTCCCTTCGCGTCGTTGGTCAGCAGTACGGCTACTGTATTGCCCCGTCAAATCGCCAACGCGCACACAATCTTCAACATCGTGGTCAGTGTGGCGCTCTTCCCTTTCATTAAGCAGATCGCGTGGCTGTCCGAGCGATTGGTGCCAGAAGGCGAGAGCGTGCAGGCGCCAACCTTGACCGCTTATATCGATGAACGTCAGTTCCGTATTCCGCAGGTGGCGCTTCGGGAGGCGTTCCGTGAGCTACATCGTCTGGGAGAGATGACGGCGCAGATGTTGGATGCAGCCCGGCGAGCTATGTTGGAGCAGGACATGGAAGCCGTTCAATGGGTGCTGGAACACGAAGACGGATTCGTAGACCCGGTGTGCAAGCTTTTAGATGAGTTTACTAACAACTTGCTCCAAAAAAATCTCAGTGTGGGGCAACAACGGCATTGTTTTCAAATAAAAAACCTCATCACCGATATTGAACGGATCGGGGATTTGACGGAAGACATGGCGGAGGCGGCGCAAAAGCGTATGGAACACCAGGTAACCTTCAGTTCGTGGGCACTGGCGGATATTGATCGTCTGTGCAAGCATGCTCATGCCACCTATATCTGTGCTTTGGATGCGTTACGTGACCGGGACCGCGACGTTGCGCATCACGCTTGCGATTTAGAAGAGGAGTTCGATCATCTCTACCTCGAAGCCCGGCAGGGACACATCCAACGCCTGGAAGAGGGCGTCTGTACACCGGAAGCGGACGTGCTTTTCGTGGAGTGGTTACGTAACCTGGAACGCATCAGCGATCACGCTGACAATCTGGCGGTAAGCGTGCGCCGGAACTGATTGCACCAAAGCTGTCTTGTGGGTATAGGACAAATTATAGGGAACCGTAGGAACCGTAGCCGCGAAATCCATTTCGCGCCCGAACCCGCGCTTTCCAAAGCGCGGCTACGGAATTTGCCCCATATTCTGCACTATACCCCTGTCTTGTGTTGTTATCCCGTACAAGCATGCTACAATGCATCCGTTGATTATTATACCGACTCTGGCGAAGGTTTTGGCGAGAAGGTTCCCCTACTTTCGCGAGGATGATTGACCAGGGGGCTTGTATGTTCGGAGAACGCTTGAAACGTTGGGAAACCGTACTCTACATCTTGATTCTGATCGCGGCAATCTTCAGCCGCTTCTACATCCTTGGCGACCGCGCCATCAGCCACGACGAGAGCATCCACACCAAATTCTCGTGGAACCTCTACAAGGGCCAGGGTTTCCAACACAATCCGATGATGCATGGCCCGCTGCTGTTCGAAGTCACCGCCTTTTTCTATTTTATCTTCGGCCCTAACGACTTCACGTCGCGCATCTACCCGGCGTTGACCGGCATCGCGCTGGTGATGGCGCCGTTGCTGTTCCGCAAGTGGCTGGGCCGCCACGCCGCGCTTGCCGCATCCCTGCTGATGCTCCTTTCCCCTTCAATTTCCTACTATTCGCGCTATATCCGCCACGATGTCTCTCTTATGTTGACTGCTGTACTGTTCCTGTGGGTGATCCTTAAATACCTCGACGACGGCCAACCACGCTGGCTCTACTGGATGGCTGCCTGGTTCTCTCTGATGCACGCGACCAAAGAGGCATCGTACATCTACATCGCCATTTTCGGTGCGCTGCTGTTTCTGCCGTTCGCGTGGCAGGTCTTTACCACGCGCTGGCAACGTCCTACCCTGTTCACCGTTTTTGTCATCGTCCTCATCGTCGCGCTGGTTATGGGGGCCGTGTTTATGTTCTCCTTCGCGCACGCGCAGGCGGACGAGCAATCGCTCGACGAAGCCGGTCATACCCGTATGGTGCATATTGCCGTGCCGTTCTGGGGACGGATGGCCGCCGGCTTAGCGTTTCTGGGATTGTTAAGCGCCGTCGTGATCTGCTACTATGGCGTTGGGGAAGCGCAGATGCGCCAGATTCGCCTCTTCGACGTGCTTATGGTGATCGGGACACTGACGCTACCTCTCGGTTCAGCCTTCCTCATCAAGTTCGTCGCCGGCCTGGACATGGGTGTGGTCTACGATGCGGTGATGAGCGGTAATCTGGCGATGGTCTCAACACCGGTGATTGTGGGGATTGCGAGCATCGTTGCCCTCTCGCTGCTCAGTTCCATCGTGCTTGGCGTGTGGTGGAACAAAAGGCACTGGCCCATCATTGCACTGATCCACTACGCCATTTTCTTCGTGCTGTACACTACTATCTTCACCTGGGGATACGGCGCGCTATCCGGTTTGGTGGGTGGCCTGGCTTACTGGCTCGCACAGCAGGGCGTCAAACGCGGTGGGCAACCGGTTTATTACTACTTCCTGCTCGCGCCGCTGTACGAATACCTGGTGGTGCTCTTCTCTGCCGTTGGTGGCGTGGGGGCGCTGATCTACTTTGCCCGAAAGGTCTTTGCCCCCCGTGACAAGCCGTCCTCTGACGCTGATGTCCCTGTGCTAAACCTTAGTCGTCTCTTTCCCTTATTCCTGCTCGGCTGGACGTTGCTCTCGTGGGTAGGATACAGTTACGCGGGTGAAAAAATGCCCTGGTTGGTGGTGCATATTGTGCTGCCAAGCGTTTTCCTCGCGGGGTGGGCTTTGGGCAAGCTTGTCGATGGCGTGGACTGGCGCGCGTTCATAGCCCAGCGCGGCTGGCTCGTACCGCTTTCAGTGTTCCTGGCAGTAGCAGCGCTGGTCGTCTTCAGTCGCGCGACGGTAGATTTGCGCGCAGCCATGCAAACCGGTGTGACGACCGCCGGGCCGTCGCTGGTGCAGTTGGCGCCGTTCGGCCAACTCATCGGCGGATTGCTTGGCGTGCTGGCCTTTGGTGGGTTGTTCGTTTGGGTCTCTGCCCGTTTCAGCTTCGGCTGGATCGCGCGGGTGCTGGCGCTGCTGCTGGCGGCTTTCCTCGCACTGCTCACCACACGCGACATGGTACGGCTCAACTTCGTCACCTACGATCTGGCGACGGAGATGATGGTCTACGCCCACGGCACGCCCGACATCAAAGTGGCGTTGCGGCAGGTGCAGGACGTTTCCTGGCGGGTGACGGGATCGCCGTATGACGTCAAGGTGGCTTATGGCGAGGATGGCTCCTGGCCGTTGACGTGGTATATGGTCGATTACCCCAATAACTACTTCTACGGGACTTCACCCGATCTGACCCGGCTGCGCGATTGTCCGGTGGTTATCGCCGGAACCCCACAGTACGCCGCAGTCGAGGATGCTTTGGGCAGCGACTACCTCTATTTCGACTACTTATACCTCTGGTGGCCGATCCAGGATTACTTCGGTTTGGATGTGCAGCGCGTCCGCGACGTGTTGGCGGATCCGGCCAGAAGCGCGGCGCTGTGGGACATCATCTGGCAGCGCGACTATACCCGTTACGCGCAACTCAAGAATCCGGCCAATCCCTTCACATTGCAGACGTGGCCTTACCGCAAGGAATTCCGCTTCTACGTGCGGCGCGACCTGGCCCAGGAGGTGTGGAGCTATCGCCTTGATGAGATGGGGGCGCAGGTGACGCAGCCGTTGCGCCCACAAGCGACGCTGGCCCCCGACCCCTATGTGGCCGGCGTGCGCACGCTCTCACTGGTGAGCGCGGCGACGTTGCCGGGTGCCGCCGTGCGCGGCATCGCCGTTGCTGCCGACGGGACACTTTACGCGGCGGATACGACCAATCATCGCATCTGGCACGTCACGTCACAGGGCGCGGTGCTGGAGACGTGGGGTGAGTTCGGCGTGGGGCCGGGGCAGTTCAACGAGCCGTGGGGCGTCGCCGTGGCCGCTGATGGAACTTTGTTCATCGCTGACACGTGGAACCATCGCATCCAGAAGTTCGACGCGCAAGGCCGCTACCTGACCGGTTGGGGCACCCTGGCGCAGATGCCGGTGGGCGACCCGGCGGGGCACAGCCTTTTCTATGGCCCGCGCGGTATTGCGATTGGCGCGGACGGCGCAATCTACGTGACCGACACGGGCAACAAGCGCGTGCAGGTTTTCGACGCCGATGGCGCTTTCCTGCGCGAATTTGGCGGCGGCGGAACGTGGTCCGGGCAGATGGACGAACCTGTCGGCATCGCCATCGATGAGACCGGCGTGGTTTACGTCGCCGATACGTGGAACCGCCGGGTTCAGGCCCTCAACAGCGATGGCTTCTTCCAATATTTGTGGGGCGTCCCCACCTGGGGCAGCGACAATCCCGACGAGAAGCCCTTCCTTACCTTAGGCGCGCGGTTGGTTTTCGTCGGCGACCCGGTCAACCGCCGTGTACTCGCCTTTGCGCCAGACGGCGCGTTCCAGTGGGCGCTCAGTGGCGCCGACTCCGGCCTTACCCTCACCTTCCCCGGTGGCTTCGCCGTCGCCGACGGCGTGTTGTACGTGGCTGATACTTATTCCAGCCAGATTTTGGGGTTTCGGTTGCCGTAGTTGGGGAGTAAGAAGTAAGAAGTATGGAGTAGGGGGGCAAGAAGGGCATGATCCATACTCCATACTCCATACTCCATACTCTTTATCACCTGCGCGATTGGCCGACTTTTTCTGGATACCCCGTAATCTCCCGAATCTCCTCGTAAAGCGCCTTGAGCCGCCTGTACATCTGCTTGTAGACCCGGTGATAAAGCCCGTCGTAGACCTCGCGTGTGGCGGGATTGGGTGTGAAGACCTCGCCGGCGCGCGTCATCTCGCGCACAGCCGTGTCGAAATCGGGGTGCAGCCCCAGTCCCACGGCAGCGTCGATGGCCGCGCCCAGCCCGGAGGTCTCGTAGATGTGCGGGCGCGCCGCCGGCAGATCGAAGATGTCGGCGGTGAGTTGCATCGCGGCGTCGCTCTGCGAACCGCCGCCGGAAACGCGCAACTCGGTGATCGGGATGTGGCTGCGGCGCTCAATGCGTTCCTTCCCCTCACGCAGCGCGTAGGCTAACCCCTCCAGCAGCGCGCGGTAGAGGTGTGCCCGCGTGTGCACGTCCCCAAACCCGATGATCGCGCCTTTGGCTTCCGGCCCCGGAACCTTGAGGCCCGGAGACCAGTACGGTTGTAGCATCAGGCCCATCGAACCGGGCGGCACCTGCGTCACCAGTTCGTCGAAAAGGTCTTCCGCTGTAACGCCTTGCTGGTTGGCACGGCGTTGCTCCGGATGCCCGAACTGCTGCTTGAACCAACTGACCATCCAGTAGCCCCGGTAAATCTGGATTTCGAGACTGTACCGGCCCGGTGCGGCGGCAGGGTAGGGCGGGATGAGGGGAATGACCTCGACGTATTTGGTGTTCGTCGTGTTGATCGTCGCGGTGGTGCCGTAGCTGAGGCAGCCGATGTGCGGCTCCAGGCTGCCCGCGCCGATGACCTCACACGCCTTGTCGGCGGCGGCGGCGATGATGGGCAGCCCCTCGGGTAGGCCGGTGTCGGCGGCGGCGGCGGCGGTCACGCTCCCCAATCGTTCGGTAGGGGGAACCAGGTCGGGCAGGACGTCCGGTTCCATGGGGACGGCCTGCCATTTCCAATCCCACGGCTTGGCCCACGTGAGCGCCTTGTAATCGAACGGCATATAGCCCACCTGGCAGCCCACCGAATCGACGAAGCGTCCGGTGAGCCGGAAGGTGAGATAGCCGGAGAGAAAGAGGTACTTGTGCGTCTGCGCCCAGATTTCGGGTTGGTGTGTGCGAATCCAGTTCGCTTCGGCCTCGGCCTGCAAGTAGGCGACGGTCTCCGTCATCCCCGCAGCCTTGAACGCCAGTCCCCACAGCCCACCGACCGGCTTCAGCCCCTCCGTGCGGCGCTGATCCAGCCAGACAATAGCAGGGCGTAGTGGTTGGCCCTCCTTATCCACGTTGACTAGCGTTGAACGCTGCGTCGTCAACGCCAGGCCGGCGATGGCCTCTTTGGGGATGTCCGTCTGTTGCCAAAGCTGCTGGCACGCTTCGCAGAGCGCCTGCCAGAAATATGCCGGGTCCTGCTCTGCCCACCCAGGCTGTGGCGATGTGTACGCCTCGATGGGCACGCGGACACACTCGACCAGATTGCCGCGCAGGTCGAAGATCAGTGCGCGGATGCTTTGGGTGCCAGCGTCGATGGCGAGGATGTAAGGTTGGTTTTGCATCGTCTAAAGTATACCAAAATTAACGCGGCTGCCAAACACAGCAGCCCGGCAGCCAATCCCGTCCCCGCCGCGATGCGTTTCTGGCGGCGCGGAATGGCGACGGCGCGCGCGGCTTTCGCCTGGGCGACGGCGCTTTTCCAATCGGGGATCGTGGCCTTGTCCGGCAGGCTGTAGGCGCGCTGCCACAGGTCGAGATACGCGGTGCGCTCGGCATCCCAGCGGGCGTCGTCCCAGCCCAATTCTGGCTGGCAAATCCGGCGGATGTCGTCCAGGTAATGCGCAGCGCCTTCGGGCAGCAACAGCCCCAGGCGCGTCCGGCGCAGCAGCAGGTCGTCCAGGTGCACGACGCCCTCGGCGCGGGCGGCCCAACGCAATTCGGCCCACAGCGTCTGTGTGCCGGGGATCGTCGCCAATTCGCCGGGCTGCGCAACGCGCACCAGCGCCGGGGCCTGTATGCCATACCTGCCGAGCAACCGGCGACGCTGCGCGAGATCGAGGCCCTCTGCGCCAGGCAGGGGAACGTTGACCTTGTCGAGCACGGGCACGTCGCTCTTCAGTTCGGGCATATCGGGTAGGGCGTGGTGCACGGCCTTGAGCGCGTCGAGCGCGATCAGCCGGAAGGTCGTCAGCTTGCCGCCGGTGACGGTGAGTAAACCGTCTTCGTTCCAGACAACGTGATCCCGCGACTCCTTGGAGGGGTCGGCCTTGCCGGAGCCGATGACCGGGCGCACGCCCGCAAACGCGCCGGTCACGTCATCTAGCGTGAGGTTGAGGCGCGGGCACTGCGCTTCGACGGCGGCCATAAGGTAGGCGACCTCGTCTGGGGTGATACGCGGTTCCTCGTTCAACGGCTGTTCGTGATCCAGATCGGTGGTGCCGACGAGCGTGATGCCTTCCCAGGGAAAGATGAAGACCGGGCGGCGGTCGAGGGGATGCAGGAAGCTGAGCGCCTGGCTCACCGGCAGTCGCCACGCCGGGAAGATGAGGTGACTGCCGCGCAGCGGACGGATGCGCGACAACGCCCCGATTTCTTCGCGTAGTCTATCAGCCCACGCACCGGTCGCATTGACGACGACGCAAGCGTGCACTTCTGCACGGCGGTCAGAAACAATGTCATGCAGCATCGCGCCTACAACACGATTATCTTCGCGTAGTAATGTCTTGGCGCACACATAATTGATGGCAAAACCACCGTCTATCACAGATTCGAAGATCACGCGCAGCACCAGGCGCGCGTCATCGGTCTGCGCGTCGCCGTAGCGGAACCCGCCTTCCAGCCCGTCAGCAACGATATGTGGGGCCAACACCTGGAAATCCTCCGGGCTGTAGCGTGTGTGACTCCATTGCAGGGCCAGCAAGTCGTAGACGGTGAGGCCGGCGCGGTACGTGAGCTTGCCGGGGAAGTCGCCCCTGTAGGTTGCCAGGAGGAAACCCATGGGATCGATCAGCCCTGGCCCTTCGGCGATCAGGCGTTTGCGCTCCCGCACCGAGGCCCGCGTGAGAAAGACCTTGCCCTCCTTGAGATAGCGCAGCCCGCCGTGGACGAGTTTCGACGAGCGGCTAGACGTGCCCCAGGCGAAGTCCTGCTGCTCGACGAGCAGCGCCTTCAGCCCCGCGCGGGTGGCCTCCCGCAGAATACCCGCTCCCGTGATTCCCCCGCCGACGATGAGCACGTCCCACGGCTGATCCAGCTTCGCCCAAACCTCATCCCGCCAATTCTGTGTCCACATTGCACTTCTCCTAATTCTGTCAGCAGATTGAGCAGATGAAGCAGATTTCTTACTGAAATGCCAGAAAATCTGCTCAATCTGCTGATAAAAAAAGCACTCTAGAGTAGCTTCCCCGGGTTCATGATGCCGTCCGGGTCGAGGGCGGTGACGAGGGCGCGCAGCGCCGTCATACCTACCTTGCCCTTTTCGGCGGCCAGATACGGCTTGTGATCCACGCCAACGCCGTGTTGGTGGCTGATGGTGGCTCCCTGCGCGACAATGACCTGGCTCGCGGCGGTCTTGAGCGCCTGCCAGCGTTCCAACGTCTCTTCGGGCGTGCTCGCGCGGCGGAAGAGATACTGCGTGTAGACGTTGCTGCCGTAGGGATAGGTGTGCGAGAGGTGTGTGAACACGTGAACGAACTCGTCTCGCTCGAGCAGCGCCGAGCGCAGCGTACCTTCGATGGCCTCGATGAGCGCCGGGACGCGCGCCCAATCGGTGGCCGTCTCCAGTGTGTCGATGGCGTAGCCAGCCTCCCACAGCGAATCCCGTAGGTACGGCGACTTGAAACGATTCTTGTGCCACGTCTTACCGAACGTCTGCCCTACGTACAGGCCACCGTGGTCTCCCGCGATGCTTCGCGCCGCCTTGTACGCCGTCCGGGTCACAGCCTCCTGCCCGGCAACGCCCATGATGAGCATACACTTGTCGTCGCCGGCCCCGCGCAAAGCGAGATAGCGTTCCAGCCCGCCGATGAGGAAAGCGTGCCCGGCCAGAACCAACGTCGTCGCCGTTTCGGTGGCGGTGCTCAGGCGCAGCATCGCCAGCGGCAGTCTGGCCTGCATCATCTCGCGGACGGCGTCCAATCCCGCTTCGAAGGTGGGGAAGAACAGCGCGTGGAATTCTTCGCGCTCCGGCAGCGGGCTGGCGCGCACGGTCGCCTCGGTGATGAGGCCCAGCCGGCCTTCCGAGCCGAGCACCCATTCGCGCACATCCGGCCCGGCGGCGGAAGCAGGGATGTTTGCAGGAATCTCCAACGTGCCCACCGGCGTCTCGATGCGCCCGCCCGCGAACAGCTTCTCGATGCGACCGTAGCCGAGCGATTGTTGCCCGCTCGACCGCGCCGCGATCCACCCGCCGAGCGTCGAATACTCGAAGGATTGCGGGTAGTGTCCGAGCGTGCAGCCGTGCGCGCGCAAGTGCGCTTCCAGGTCCGGCCCGCTGACCCCCGCCTCGAACGTCGCCAACTGGCTGACCGGGTCGAAGGCGCGCAGGCGACACATCCGCCCCATGTCCACGGTGAGGACGGGCGTATCGCCAGGCAGTGGGTTGATCTGTCCCACGACGCTCGTGCCGCCGCCATAAGGAATGAGGCGCGCATCCGTCGTCTGGGCGTAGCGAATGAGTTTGCGTACCTCCTCGTCGGTTGTGGGATAGGCCACGCCGTCGGGGAAAACGCCGATGCTGCCGCTTTTCAGCGCAATCCAGTCGGGCAGGCTGTGCCCGCGCGCGTGGCGCAGGCGCGCCTCGGCGTCAGTGTGGATCAGCGGATGTTCCGGTAGCCGTGATGCTGGAACCTGCGCCAGCACATCTTCCAGCGTCACGTCCGGCGTGACCACGCCCGGCCCGGCAACTTTCTCCAAAAACGGCAGCCCCGCCTCTGGCAGCGGATAGCTAAACGTCTCCTCTCCCCAACCATTCCACCGTCGCATAACTCTCTCCTTAAGTCAGCAGATTTAGCAGATTCTTTCTGCCCATCTGCTTAATGACTCTCCTGAAAAAAGGGGCATTTTTAACGCAGAGACGCAGAGACGCAGAGAAAATTGAACTTGCGTTTGATATTCTTTAGCCCAAAGCACGTTTTTATCATTGAAATGTAGTCAGACATTGAAATCTTTGCGCCTTCGCGTCTCTGCGTCTCTGCGTCTCTGCGTTGAGGTTTTTTCAGTGGACTCCTTAATCTGCTGACAAATTCTCTTCACGTCGTGTCATTTGCCACAGAACGAGGCTTTCGGCCATAGCCTCGCGGGTGACGGTTTCGGCGGCGCCGGCATCCTTGCGCTGAAGCGCATCCAGCAGCCCGGCGTAGAACCGGCTTGAAGCGGCGCGCGCTTCCGGCTGCGTGAAGTAGATGCGCCCCATACTCGCATACAGTTCCTCGAAGCCGTTCAGAATCAGTGTGTAGATCGGATTGCAAGATGCCACGGTGAGCCGGTGGTGCAATTGCCAGTCGTAGCGAGCGTAGGCGTCCGCCGGATCATCAAGGGCGGGCGGGGCGCTGAGGTACGCGCTCAGGACGTCGCCTTTGCCGCACGTAGCTGCAGCGCGCACGTAGGCCGGCGCGAGAGCCAGCCGGACTTCCAATAGTCGCGGGACGAAGTCGAAGGGGATGTGACTCTCGAAGCCCTGGTTGCCGTAGCGCGCCAGGGAACTGAGCACGTTGAGGCCGCCCTCGGTCCAGATGTCGCGCACCAGCGTGGATTTGCCCTGCTGGATACTGATCCAGCCGTCGCGCTCCATACGTTGCAACGCCTCACGCAGGGTGGGGCGCGTCACGCCGAGTTGTTCGGCCAGCTCGCGCTCGGCGGGAAGGGCGCTGCCGGGCGGATACGTGCCGTCCAGGATGGCGTTGATGAGGGCTTGTTCGGCGTAGATCGCCGGGCGCTGCGGCGCGGACCAGGTGTTTGTCATCGTTCATTCTCCCTTGTACAGACCTGACAGGTCTTCCGAGACCTGTCAGGTCTGGTAAGTGGTCTGACCAGTTATCCTAATGATAGCATGGATACACGGCCTGTCAATAGGGGATTTTGGGGTTTCTGTGGCGGTTGCGCCGCCACAGAAACCCTTGAGTATAGTTGCGGATACTTGTTACAGCGGTTTACGGAAGGTCGCACCCTCTCTCACCGGACTGAAGCCCATACTTTCGTAGAGTTGTAGCGCGCCGTTTGGATTCTGCGCGTCCACGCCGAGCGAGGCTTCGGTCATCCCCTGCGCTTTGTGGATGACTAGGCTGCGGGCGATTAACGCGCGCGCCAGACCCTTGCGCCGCCAGGGACGGCGCACGCAGATGGTCTCCGTGTAGCCGCGCAGGCGATGGTAGGCCGCGTTTTCCTTGTGGTCGATGAAGTTCAGCACCATGCCGGCGACTTCATCGCCGTCCCAGGCCACTTGCCACAGTTCCGGCGTGAAGATGTGGCTTTCTTGCCAGTTCTCGAAGTTGGTATCGGCCCATTCGTCTTCCGAATAGCCCCAGTGATCGCGGAAGGCTTCTTTGGCGGCATACCAGATTGTCCAGTAGTCCTCCGGGCGCACCGGGCGTATTTCCAAACCGTCAGGCAACGGCAGATCGGGAATGTTTTCCAGATCGGGCCGCACCATAAGGTAGCCATAGCGCACGGGGACGTAGCCCGCTTCGGTCAACAACGCGCGCCAGTGCGTCTCCGTCTTGTTGGCCCAGCTCTCGAAGTAGCGTCCGGCGCACTCGCGTCCATTGCTGTTGATGTGCACCGTTGCAATCTCCCGCAGGCGGTGCTCGTTGTGATAGAGCATCACGTGGCGGATGCCTTGACCGCGCCACGCCGGCAGCAGGTTGGCGAAGTGTCCGTAGGCGTATGTGCCGTCGTCCCGTTTGAACCAGAACACGCGGCTGTAGCCGATGACTTCACCGTGCATTTCCACGAACAGCATATCCCGGTACGGATCGCTGTTGATCAGGTGATCGTAATCGCGGGCGATATCCTCCACGGTTGTTGTATCTTCGAGTTGATCGGTCTCTTTACTGCCCTCGATGATGGCGACCATAGCCGGGTAATCTTCCGGGCCACGGAAGCTGCGGAAGCCCAGGCCGTTGATGGTAGGCGCATTAATAGCGGTCATTGTGTTTGTCTTTTCTTGTAAAGCAATCATTGTCAGTTCCTCTTTCGGCTTAATTTTATCCGAAAAATATCTTGTTAAACGCTTCCGGCGGATCACAATCCGCCGTTGCCACGGCAGCACGGGATTATGATCCCGCGCAAGCTGGATTTAAAGTTTGTGTGCTCAAATCGACGCCAGAGCGCAGCTCCTTCTCGAAGTTGGCGTACTGGCGTACCGGATGCATCCCGGCTTTCTCGTACAGGCACAGCGCGCCGGTGAGGCTGTTCGCATCGACGCCCAGCCCTACGCGGCGTTTCCCGCGCCGGTAGAACTCGCCGAAGCTGTGATGCAGCAAGGCCAGCGCCAGGCCGCGTCGTCGCCAGGGACGCCGCACGCCTAGGACGTTGACCCACCCCATATCTGGGTCCTCGGTGAGCTTGGGTGCACAGAGCGACATCCCGACGATCTGCTCGTCGGCTACTGCGACGAACCACAGCGATGGATCGTAATCCGGGTCGTTGTCGATCCAGTGCATCCAGCGCGTGAAGGCGTCCTCGAAGGGGCGTTCGACCCAGCCCCAGTGATCTTTAAATGCCTCGCTGTCCGCCTCGAACAGTGCGCGCTCTTCCTGCCCGCGGATGAAGGGGCGGATCGTGATGCCTTCTGGGACGACGGGTTGCGGCGGTGGCGCGTCCAGCTCGATGGCCATGCGGAAGAAGTAGCGCACGAGGTGGTAGCCCTGCTCACGCAAGAACGCCTGCGCGACCTCGTCGTGGGCGAGTGTCTCCTGGAGCAGCACCACGCGCGCGCCTTCGGGCGCTTTGGGGATGGATTCCCTGGCGCGCACCTCTAGCCAATGCGCGAGATGCCCGCCGATGCCGTTGTGCCGGTAATCTGGGTGTACGCGCGCCCAGCCGAAGATGCGGACGTGAGGTTCGGCATCCCATAAATCGGCATAGCCCACCAGCGCGCCGTCGAGTGCGACAACGGTGTGCGAGTCGTTCTCCAGGTTGAATCCCGGCGACTGCCACCAGGTGCGGTTGTCTTCGACGACAAACTGCGCCGCGCCGACTTCTTGCAGCGAACAGGTGTTGAACAGGTCGGTCGCCGCTTCGACGTCTTCCATGCGCGCCGGACGATAGATATAGTTTTGATACGATTGTGCAGACATGGTTTTCTCCTTAATGATTGTGCAAACAAAAAAGGCCGGAGGTGGGGTCCCCGGCCTTCGACGCGCGAAAAGCGCAAAGCAAATAAAAAGGCCGTGGACATCGCAGACGCCCACGGCCTTTTGTTCTTTATGGTTAGCTTATTTTAACCTTCCGAGAGGCGCACTGCGACAAGGCAAGACACCCGAACCGGCGTCGGGCACTTGGGCGATGTAGGTGAAATACTTGTCCTTGCTCACAGCTTAACCTCCTGAAAGTTACATACTTATTGTAGCGCGAGTGCGATTTTTGTCAATCGAATTGGGCCGGTGTTTACCTATCGCAGAATGACGTCCTTCAATTGAATCTCTGGGTGATGATAGCGTTCACGCTGCGAAGTATTCTTTCCGTATTGTATGGCTTGTTGCGGGCACCACTGGAGGCAAGCAAAACATTGCTCGCATTTGTGGTTCCAGACCGGTTTTCCTTCCTGCAGGGTAATATTTTCGGCTGGGCAGACTTTGTAGCAAATTCCACAATGATTGCACTTGTCATCCGCCCAGAATTGTGCGTCCATTTGGGGTATGCGGAAGTAACTCAATTTATACACGGTGGCCGACAATATGCTCTGCCCGAACGAACCTTTTTCAACAGGCAAGGTGGCCCTTTCCTTGATCCTATCCACAATATAGGCAATCTTTTCCTGGGCGAGTTTGAAACGTCTGTTTTGTTCTTCCTGTGGGCCTGGGCCGCCAAACGGCGTGTAGTTGGAAGGCAGTATGACGCCAAACCCCGCCGCCAACGTGAGGCCGTTTTCGGCCATAATCTTCCTCAACTGCACCAACGTCGCAGCAACTTGACTGCTGTTAGTGGCAACGGCAAAGACATAGTCCGGCTGCAAGTGACACAACGTCTGCACAAAGCGCACGACGGGGGCAGGGACGCCCCACATGTGAACCGGAAAGACCAATCCGATGGTTTTCGAAGTGATGGTCTCAAGTCCGTCGCGGTGACTGGCGATGGCAACGAGTTCTGTTTCCCCCAATCGGTCGGCAAGTTCGCGCGCCACCCATAATGAATTTCCTGTTCCGGTGTAGTAAAAGAGTGTTGTGTCCATTTTTCCCTCCCGATAAGTCACTTTCTGTATTGTATCACAAAAGCAGCCTAAATGTGATTGCTCCGTCAGTTGCCCTCTCCCCGTTCCGCTGTATACTCTCGCTTCATGACACTCGCAGAACTAACCGATGCGATGAACGCCTTTGTCGGGGCGATGGGGTGGTATCGCGAAGACTCGCCGTTTGAGCAGTCGCCGCGCAACATTGCCATTTCGCTTTCGCTCGAGGCGGCGGAAGTGCTGGAGCATTTCCAGTGGGGTGAGGAGGCCGTCCCCGAGGCGCTCGCCGAGGAATTGGCGGACGTCGCGCTCTACTTGCTGCAACTGGCCTACCTCACCGGGATCGATCTGGAGCAGGCGATCATGGACAAGCTCAGGGTGAACTACCGCCGCTTCGGGCCGGAAAAATGACGAGTTTTATGTCAACGGATTGAACGGATTTTAACGGATTCTCAAAAGACTTACGAGGTAACAATTCAGGTATTGGGCTTGCCGACCACGAATCAGGGAACGAATAAACGAATTCAGGTCCCGGCTAAACCAAAAGCCTGCGTTAGCCAGGCGCCCATTCGTTTATTCGTTAAAAATTCGTGGTCGGCCTACGCGCCTGAATAGTTACCTTCCGATTATGTTCAGACAAATGACTATGCGACTCAAGACTACCAGACTATTTTCAGAGGGAGCATTATGGCAGATTTTTTGACTTCTCAAGGCGAGGACTTTTCCAAGTGGTATAACGAGATCGTGCAGAAGGCCGATTTGGCCGATTATTCGCCCGTGCGCGGCTGTATGGTCATCAAGCCCTACGGCTACACGCTCTGGGAGAACATCCGCGATGCGCTGGACCGCCGCTTCAAGGCGACGGGGCACGTCAACGCCTACTTCCCGCTCTTCATCCCGGAGAGCTTCTTGCACAAGGAGGCCGAGCACGTGGAGGGCTTCTCGCCGGAGCTGGCGGTCGTCACCATTGGTGGAGGCGCCGAGTTGGAGGAGCGGCTGATCGTGCGCCCCACATCGGAGACGATTATCGGGCACATGTACGCTAAGTGGATTCAGTCGTACCGCGACCTGCCACTGCTTATCAACCAGTGGGCCAACGTGGTGCGCTGGGAGATGCGCACGCGCTTGTTCCTGCGCACGACGGAGTTCCTCTGGCAGGAAGGCCACACCGCGCACGCCACGCGCGACGAGGCGATGGAGGAGACGCTGCGGATGCTCAACGTCTACGCGGACTTTGCGATGAACGAGGCCGCGATCCCCGTGCTCCCCGGTCGCAAGAGCGAGAGCGAGAAGTTCGCCGGGGCCGTCGCCAGTTACACGATCGAGGCGATGATGAAGGACGGCAAGGCGCTGCAATCCGGCAC
>OMKS01001829.1_pt1 | contig 18414 bp, 11 predicted proteins | sample 1674721 | NCBI WGS metagenome assembly OMKS01 (sample SAMN06264996, study PRJEB25208) | sediment metagenome | isolation source: hot spring sediment | place: USA: California | collected 2014-09-02
AGAAGTTGTATGCGAAAGAAAGGTTTTACACTCATTGAACTGTTGGTGGTGATCGCGATCATCGCCATGCTGCTGGCCATCCTGATGCCGGCGTTGAGCAAGGTCAAAAAGATCGCTCAGCGCGTGGTCTGCGGCACCAACCTCAAGGGCCTTGGCACCGCCCAAACCGTCTATGCCCACGATTACGATGGGCGGTGGACCGTACAGGGCGGCCGAACCCGCCCCAATCTGGGAAATACGTTTGCCCTGTGGGATGATCCACAAAACAACGTTAGATGGAATGATCCATCTCTGCAAGGATTTACGATTTCTGTTGGTACAAGTTTGTATTTGTTAGTTCGGGAAGCGGACGTCAGCCCCAAGTCGTTCATCTGCCCGGCCGGTGGTCAAACCGAGTTTGACGGCAGAAACGACCTGAATAAAGATCTTGTGCAACTCTGGGATTTTGGCGCTGATCCGTCTTCACACATCAGCTACTCCTACCATCAGCCCTATGTGGCAGGCGATACATCGCAGTCCGGAAGAACGTCAGGCCAGAGTCATCGGTACGCCGCAGATGGGCAAAGATCGGCATCCTTTGCTGTGATGGCAGATAGGAATCCATTCTTCGATCCCAGACTAACGTTGGCTGCACCGGGCAGTTTTGGCCAGACGGATTATATGGACAAAGCAAGCTTTTTGAATGGCAACCAGGATCCCGCAGGGACTCCCCCAAACTGGGACAACATTCAAAGATATCTGATTCATGTTGCTAATTCCCAGCCGCATGACCGGGAAGGCCAGAATGTGTTATATGCTGATGGACACACCTCTTATGAAACACGTTCCGACGTCGGGACACGTAATGACAATATCTTTACGCCTTGGAATATCACTCCAGGCCAAGCCCTCGGGATTCAGGAAAGATTGTGGAGAATCGGCGGCAGCGTGGCTACCGCCTCTGCAGCTTTCGGAAGAGGTACAGACGATTCGATATTGGTCAATGACGGCCGATGGTAATCGGTTGATCATAAGTTAACGCCAAAGGGGTCTTGAGACATCTCAAGATCCCTTATTTTTTATATGCGGGTTTGGTGCTTTCGTTCACAAAGCAAAGAAAGCATTTTTTGAGTTTTGTTTTTAATTACCTCTTCAGAAGCGATCTGATCAACGACCTTTCTGTTTTGATCGCGCTGTCCTTTATCCAATGGTTTATCCACTGCCTCTGCGCAGGAAGGAATATCCTTTGGAATTGAAAAGATGACAGCCTGGCGGCGTCTTAGGAAATGGTACACTGGACTATCATCTCTCAAAAAAACGCGAGTCCCTAAATACATCAATGAAAATATATTACCCATCGCCTGCTGACGGCGAGTATAAAAAAAAGCCGCCGAACAACTGCTCAGAATCTCTAGATACTTTTCATAGGGGAGAAACTCCGTAAGAGGTCTGAAACGGTCTTTTAATAACTTCCGTCCGAGCCACACAACATCCCGCCGATAACGTTCATCGCCATAACTTAACGGCACAATCACATTCCCCCTGTGCCCTTTGATTTTTTTCAACATCCGAAATAATTCGAAATGGTTATTGGAGTAATGTGAAGAATTGCCCGCCAGCCAATTATTCCCCGAAATATGAATATCATTAAACACCGTCAGCGGGCTTGGGCACGGATAATTCCATTCAAGCCGTTGAGCTTTACAGGAAATTGTTCGCTGCAACAGAAAAAAATCATCCTCAAAGACAGGAACAATATAATCCACTCGCTGAATGGCCCGTTCGAGATCAACGCATAATGGCGATAAATGCTTTTGTTTTTTTTTGAAATAAGTATACTGTGACTTTTCCGGGCCTAACAGAGCGACATACTTTTTCCAGTTCCTCTGAAGCCAGGGAATGATCTGATTTTTATAATACAATCCCTTTGTCAAAGGCATCATAATTTTTGTTCGTAATCTGGGTATCGTCCATAGCTCCCCCCCCCAAAAAAACCAAACAAGTGTTGCGCCCGTAGGTGCATTATTTGTAATATGAATATGATAAGGATTAAAAAAATTATGAATAAAAACAGCCGTATAGGTTTTCAACTCTTGCATCAACTCCTTATAACGACTACTTTTAAAATCAATCTCGACAATCTCCATATCGCTACAAACAGGAGTATGAGCATGGGAGTCCACTATACGTACAAATATATGATTGTCCGGGCCGCATATCCGGAAAAGCGAGACACTGCCGGCTGTAAATTTTTCATCTTCCACTAAATGCAGAAACATTTCGTTTCCCTTCCTATATATGACAGTAATCAAAGCATATCAGTGTAACGACAGGTGTACAGGATGGCCGCCAGGAATCCGACCGGGTGGTCCGGGCTGAATGCGATTTTGGGGACGTCACCGCCCGCCTCAAAACGATTGAGATAATCAACACAAAAACTCACATTAAAATAATCTCTCATCCCGGGACTTTCCATCAGCATGTCCCGAAGTTCGGCAAGAAGGGCTTTATCGGATTGCACCAGAAAAATATCGCCTGCGGACTCGGCCGTTCCCGTCCGTCTGGGGATAAATTTTCGAAAGGCAACGCCCATGCGACGCTTAAGGGCGTAGAGCTTGTAATCGATCATTGGCGCCCTTGCTTTGCCGATGCGGCCGCTCAGCAGTTCGCCGGTATTGGCATACGGAATATGTCGTAAATTCGGCGCGCAGTGATAAATCATAAATTTATAAAATCGTTTATTGAAAAGCCACAATGGTGGTACTTTAAGCAAAAGGTCCACATAACCATATCCGAGATGTGGATAAACCGATGTTCCATAAGGATGGCTGTGAGGCGTTTGCGCATAGGTAAATGCCGGCTGTCGATAGATCATTTTCCATATAGTTATGATTTCCGCGGCCGTTTCGCCTTCTATTTGTTCAAGCAGTCGTTCTCCCGTTTTTCTAAATGGCATAATGATATTATTAAGAAAATCCAGATCGAACAACATCCTCAAGTGTTCCAGACGACCATCGAGAGTATAATTCCGCAACAGCCTGTCATGCTTGTTCCTTGGCAATGTAAGATACATATGGGAGACATAGGAACCAACAGGAACGCCGCCGGGACCGCCGTCTAAAAAAAGATCATACCGATCAAACGGCCCCTGAGCCGATTTGACGGAATGCTGCAGCCCGCAGAGACCGCCAACCAATCGAATCAACGCTTCAGCGTTTTGTGAAATGACCGGATGGATGGTATGGGCGGAATGTTGAAGCTGCAAGGCCTGTGCCACCTGTGAAGCAACAGCATATTGCGTATCGAAAAACGGCTCCTGCAGCGCCATCGTCGCCGCGGGAATATCGGCGTCTTCCGGCAGACAGGCCGCGATAATCCGGCTGTCCAGCCCGCCGCTGAGCGGCAGCAGCGTCCTGGGGGATAATCGGGCACAAAGCCGTACGCTTTTTTGAAGTTGCGAAAACGTCGCCTCTGCGTGAGCCTTGGGATCCAATCCAAAGTCAGGCTCAAATTTCATCGTCCAATAAGATCGCTGTTGAATTGTTCCATTGCCAACTGTCAAATGAGTCGCCGGGCTGAGTCGTTCAAAATGTTTCAGATGGGTATAAGGCCCTTCGGTATTCGAAAACAGATACATCTGCAACATCCCAATCGGATCCAGCTCGATCGGCCGACCGCAGAATTGCGTCAAAAAAAAGAGGTTGGAACAAAAATAAAACCCGTCATCCATGACCGAATAATATAACGGACGTGCGCCGAACCGATCATTGACAAGGTGCAGCGCTCGCGACCGGTTATTGACATACACAGCGCTAAACTGACCCTCTGCCCGGGTTAAGCGGTCGGCGTAATCATCCGGATAGTGCTCTTGAGGCTTCAATACGCCCTGCTCAAAATCCCAGTCTTGCCAATCGTGCTGCGTCAGAAATCCCAGTGAAACAAACAGGTTCTGTTGTTTATCGCGACAGGCTGAAACCAGTGAGCGAATACCTGTTTTGCGTTTCGCAAAGAGATGTCCGCACGGATGCTCGTACACAATCACCTCGTCGTCATCCCGCCGCTCATTCGACAAACAGCGATACTGCTTTACACAATCATAAATCTCCTGCGTATCGCGTTTATCTCGTCCAAAACTATAATAGCCGCCGATAATGCTCATTGATCCTCCGATGAACTCGCAGCGCCCGATTGGGTTTTCGCTATTTGCCTCAATTGGCGTCCTCGTTCAAGAACAAAAGACAGCCATTGGGTCTTAAATACCGGTGTCAACAACAGACAAACCGCCAGATAAATCAAAAATCCGGACGCGGCCAGCACAAAAAACCGAAAATAGCTTGTCCCTGTCCAAATTTGCCATTTGATGACGCCAATCACCGCCATCATCGCCATGACGCCGGCCGCCTGAGCCGCCTGACGCGATAGAATGACGCTTACGCTGCTTTGAAGCAACCGTGCCATTAATCTATATCCGGGTACCATAATGACCAAACCGCTTAAACCAATCGTCCAGGCCATTCCGTCCAGACCATATAGCCGGATCAGAGGGTAGAATAACACCGCAATAAACAGAATACGCACCGTCAGCAGCACGGTCAAGTAATGCGGCTTGCCCAGCGCCTGAAACAAAGCCCCTACCGGCAGTGTTCGGTATAAACTGAAAATCGCCAGGATTCGCAGTGTGCTGATCATTGGCTGCCAGCTTTCCTGCATAAACAGTCGGACAATATCATCTGCGAAGATCAGAATTCCGCCGACGGCCGGCATCACGACGACACTGGTCAGATCGATGCTTTTCAAAAACGCCTCGCGCAGGCGGTTAATATCGGTCTGAATCCGGCAAAAGGCCGGGAACGTCACCCGTGCAATGACCGAGGTAAACTCCCGAATCGGCAGGGCTGACAACCGCGTGGACATCTGATACAGCCCCAGCGAGGAGGCCCCCAGCAGCCGCCCCACAATCACACTGTCGCCGGTGGTCAGCAGAAACTCCATCATCGAAAGCCCCGTAATCCATCGCCCGAACCGCCACATCTGCTCCAGACGGCTCCGATCCAGCTCAAATCGCGGACGCCACGGATACATCACATACGACAGCACCAGCGACGTGAACTCCGAAGCCACGATTCCCCACACCAGCGCCCATACATTTTTCAGCACAAAGGCCAAAATCACCGTCACCGTGACATTCACCAGCGTCGCGGCGGTTCGCATCATAAAATGCTTATCAAACCGCATGGTCTTGACAAAGTACACAATCGCCGTATTGCTCAGCGCCCGGCACAACAGCACCATCCCGATGACCCGAATAATCCAGGTCAGTTGCGGGCGATCCAGTATGGAACGAGCAATCCAATTCGGCCAGGCCTGCTCCAGCAGCAGCCGATGGGTACGCCGCTGCGTTGCAGGCGTCATCGTCGCGACAGACTCCAGCGCATAGGAGGACAACTGCACCTGTTCAAACGCCTGCGGCTGATAGAGCGTGTCCTGTTCAACCAGACGGGTGAACAGCTCGCGCAGCGACTGGCGGGCCTGCCCTGCCGACATCGTGCCGTCGGCTATCGCCTCAAGCCGGCGACGGTCCTGCTCGGACAACAACCCGATGATCTGCCGCGTCAACGGGTCATCCTGACGATGCAGATGTTCGGCCAATTCGACCGGCTTATGAAAATCCGTCGCTCGGAACGTCCCGTCCCCGTCAAAAAAATGAATGGCCAATGGCGCCGCGGTTACAAAAATCAAAAACAACGCCATCCCGCGAATTACATTAACCGTCCAGGCGGTTCCTAAATAGGAGTGTACGTTCTCTTCTTTGCGTTGTACAAGGGCCGTGTTAAAACCGGTCTGGGTAAACGTCTCGAGAATCTGGAGCAGCAGCATCGCAATCCCAAGCACGCCGAATTCGCGCGGGGGCAGGAGTCTGGCCAGCACCAGCAGTCGAACAAAGGATAAAATCTGCGACGTGACCCGCTCGGCCATCAGCCAAACGCCGCCGCGCACCGTCTTGCGGTACAAATCGGGGTGTTCCTTGGTATTCAACTGAGTCTCTGACGCATCGGACATTGTGCGGCCTGTTCCCAAACACGATTGCCGTTAAACCTGTCATTATATCGACTTATCCGGCCGACCGGTGTATTAGAAAATATTTGCCGCAGGAAGTCAATTGCGGTCTTGGGGCCAAAATATGGGGCCAAAGCAGAAAACAACAGCCTGCGAACCGCTGCTTGGCGGCGCCGCCGGTGATAGGTGTTGTCGGCGGGGTGGGGTCTATTTACTCAAACTGCCCGTCGGTCAGTTTGAGGATTTAATAATTATCGCGCCAAGTGGATGCGAAAAATGACTCCGTTCGGCTTGACGTTGAGTACTTCGACAAGGCCGCGATGGGCCTGGGCAAACCGCTTGACCAGCGCCAAGCCAAGGCCGGTACCGTTGGCCTGACGGGTGGCCTCATCGCCGCACCGATAAAAGGCCTCAAATATCCGTTTTTGCTGAGATTTCGGGATACCCGGGCCGTGGTCTTCGACCTCAATGATCACGCTGCGCTTTTCCGGACGCGAGCGAACGACAATCCGCTTGTCCGCAGCATCCTTCGCATATTTCAGGGCGTTGTCAATCAGATTGATCACGATCTGCATCACGGCATCGCGGTCAAACGCAAACGGCGCCATCTCGCGCAGCTCCGTCTCAATTGCAAAGCCGTTTCGCTCGGCACACGGCCGCATCATCTCGACGACATCCCGAATGCAGCCGTTCACGTCGCCCATGGTGAAATCAAACTGTTTTTTGCCGCGCTGGAGCCGCGAAAAATCCAGTACATTCTCGATCAGCCGACTGAGCCGCTCGCTTTCCTGTCGCATCGTCCCATAATATTCACGTTTTCTGGATTCTTCTTTGACCCAATCTTTTTCGAGCATCTCGGTGTACATTCGAATGCTGGTCAGGGGCGTGCGCAGTTCATGCGAGACGGCGGAAATGAAGTCGTCCTTTTTTCGCGCCAAACTGACCTGTTCGCGGAGATTGCGCCACAATCCCATCATCGCCAGCAACACCGCCAGCCAAACCACCGCCAATATCCCGACCAGCCAGGTATTTAATCGAGCAACTCGGGCCGCGATCCAGCCCGGCTCCATTTCCAGCAGATTCAGGGCCAATTGACCGAAACCGAAATCCAGAATCGCCGTATGGGCCGCATCCGCTCGCGGCGTCCGGGCCAACTCAAAGCCCATCCCCTCCCGCAGCAGACGACCGGCGGACTGATGGACCTGCCGAACTAATTCATCTTCATCCAAACAAAACCCCTGCAGCAAATGGGTGTCTTCGATTTGCACATGTCGAACCAGAAAAACGACATCGGGAAAAATGGAATCAGAATCGTTGTCATCCGGTACAATCAGCGGCACAAACGGCTCAATACGAATCTGAACCATTTGTTCGGCTTGCTCAATATCCGCCTTGGAACCCGCTTCGGCGGCGGTATCCGGTTCGATCTGAAACGGCTTTTGCGCCGATTCCTCCGGCCGGGCCATACCCCTCATGGCCGGCGGTGTGTCGGGCTGTACGCGAGCCGTCCCGGACGATACGGCGGTGTCGCCGGCAGACTGACGTTGTCGCAAGGGCGAATCAGCAGCACTGATAGCCACATTGCGACTGACAATATCACGGGTCTGACGAACAGTCTGCGTTTGCTGAGCTTCCTGGAGGCTTTCAATGGGATATCTGCCGGCTTGCGACGGCAACCGCGAACCCCCCTGGCGCGGCGCTTCGGCGGCGGCCTGCCGCTGAACTTCGACCGGTGGTATTTGGCGGCGATAGGCGGCGTCGGCTTCTTCAAATTTATCCCACTCGGTAGGTTGCCGCGTCACGGGCGAATCAATGCGATGGCTGCTCAGAGCGTATCGGCCGCGAAGCGACTCAAGAACGCCGGATCGCAACAGGGTCAAATAGGCCGCCAACTCCGGCTCCATCTTTGACGGCGCTTCGGAAAGCAGCGCATAGGGCGTTGTAATCGTGCCCTGCGCGTCAATCTGGAAATGGCCGTAAGCCAGGCCGTGCGTCATCGAATCGGCCAGCGGACTGCGTACCAGCGCACCGTCGCCGCCGGCGGTTTCCGGCACATACACGTTCTGATAATCGGTATATGGCCGTCGCTGCTCGACCTGGAGAAATTCATCAAGCCGATTCTTGACGTCAAGACGAATCTGCTCGGCCACGGCCACGAACTGCCCCAGCCGCTCGGCGCGAAGGCCGCGCTCGTGTGTCTTGAGCGACCAGATGCCCAGCACACTGAGCACCAGCAGCGCCGCTCCAATGACAAAACAAATTGTGCAAAATCGTCTGATCATCTGTCATTTAACTGACGTCGTATCGATAGCCTTCCCCGCGGACGGTTTGGATTAAGTCCGTTTTGCCCCCGGCTTGTTCGAGCAGATCGCGCAGACGGGCAATGTGCATATCAATCGTGCGCGTCTCGATGCCTTCAAGCGACTCGTTCCAGGCGGATTCGTAAAGTTCCTGTCGCGTAACGATGCGTCCGGGGTTGGCGGCAAACAGTTGCAGCATCATGGCTTGTCGGCGGGTCAGGGCGGCTGTGTCGTCATTGTACCGGAGGGTCAGCCGCTCCATATCCACGGCAAACGGCCCGAACGCAAACGTCTGTCCGACCGAACGATTCGGGTCGGTACGCCGCAGCACGGCGCGAATACGAGCCAGCAGCTCTTCCAGCGAAAAGGGTTTGGTAATATAGTCGTCGGCGCCGAGATCCAGGCCGGCGATTTTTTCCTTTTCCTGACCTTTGGCGGTCAGCATCAAAATCGGCATTCGCAAGCCCGCCTGACGCCATTTCAGACAAAGCTGCTCGCCGCTGATATGAGGCAGCATCAAATCCAGCAAAATCAAATCAAACCGATGCTCGGCCACGCGCCGCTCGGCGGCCAGACCGTCATCGACACATTCGACACGAAATTCGTGAAATTCGAGAAAGTCCCGCAGTCCATCCCGGATCTTCGGCTCATCTTCAACGATCAGAATATGTTGACCTGTTTTCATAATACCCCATTATCCAAGCACAGCAGCCGAGCGGCACAAGTGAGCCGGATCATATTACAACTCAGGCAACGTCTGGCGCATCCGTCTCGCTTATCGGGCCGCTTGCGCGGCCGCGCTGTTGTGCCGCGCTATTGCGCCGAAACGGTGTCTCTGTCTTATAAATTATACCCTCAAAAGGGCTTTGGCAACTGTAACTTTTGTGTAAAAGCGCGGCGGCCTCATTTTACAGACCTTTTACACCCTCTTTGTGCCCTGTTGGGGTATAGTTTAATGAAGAAATGATAACTTTATTGCGAAAGGAGACAGACAATGAAAACACGTATTCACACCCTGTGGCTGACGACGATGTGTCTTGCGGTGATGGCTTTCGGCGACGCCGCTGAGGCGCAAACCATCACCCTGTCCGTTGAACCGGACAAACCCGTGCTATCGGCTGAGTCGTCACAGCCGGTGTATCTGCGGATCGGGCTGACCGGTTGTCCGCTGGAAAAACTCAGAGAACGGCCGCCGGTCAATGTGGCGCTGGTGATTGACAAGTCCGGCTCGATGTCAGGTCAGCGGATTCACCACGCCCGCGAGGCGGCGATTCTGGCGCTGCGGCGGCTCAACGAAAAGGATATTGTCTCGGTCGTGGTCTTTGATTCCGGCGTGCGGACGCTCGTGCCGGCCACAAAAATGACGCGGCGAGACGAGATCATTCGCCTCATTCGACAGATCGAGGCCGGCGGCACAACCGCTCTTTATGCGGGCGTTCAGGCCGGCGCGCATGAAGTCGAAAAATTCCAGTCGCCCGGCCGGGTCAATCGCGTCGTTCTGCTCAGCGACGGACACGCCAACGTCGGCCCGCAATCGCCCACGGCGCTGGGGCAGCTCGGAGCACAACTGGCGGCAAAGGGGCTGTCGATCACCACTATCGGACTGGGGCTGGGCTATAACGAAGACCTGATGAGCCTGCTGGCCTTCAAAAGCGACGGCGGCCATTATTTTGCCGAATCCCCGAACGAATTAGCCTCGGTCTTTGAACGGGAGTTCGATCGCGCGTTGTCGGTCGTGGCTCAGGATGTCCGCATCGAAATCATCTGCGGCGAAAATTTTCGTCCTGTTCGCATCCTCGGTCGCGAAGGCGAGATTCAAGGCCGAACCATCCTCGTCGATGTCGGATCGGTCTATAGCGAACACGAGAAATATGTGCTGGTGGAAATGAAACCCACCGTCAAAAACGCCATCGAACGCGGCGAATTGGCCAATGTGCGGCTTCGCTATCAGGATATGAACAGCAAAAAAACCGTCAGCCTTGAAGGTATCGCCGCTGATGTCCGATTTAGCGCATCACCGGCTGAAGTCGAAAAGCACCTCAACAAACGAGTCTCCGCCGATGTCGTCGAGCAGATCGCCATTGAACAAAACGAGCGCGCCACCGCCCTGCGCGATCAAGGCCACGTTGAACAAGCACGGCAGGTTTTGCTCGAAAACAGCGTCTTTCTGCGTTCCAACGCGGCCCGTTTGAACAGTAAGCCGCTGGAACAATACAGCGAGGAAAACGCCCAGGCCGCCGACCAACTGAACGAGGCCGACTGGACCCGACAGCGAAAGGTCATGCGCGAAAGCCAAAACGCCCGACGCACTCAGCAGTGACGGGGCGGGCTTTTGCAGCCACCGGAACAATTCGACTGGACCGTCAAGGCTTGTCCAAAGGCCGCGGCCGGGCAGGATCGTATCAAAAAACAACACGATACATCAAGCCCGGCGGCGGCTTTTTGTTGAATTTTTCGGCAAACGCGATATAATCGGTTCTGTCGCAAACAGCAAACACAAACTCAGGGGTCTGACATGACGGCACAAATCATTGACGGCAAACAGGTGGCCGCCCAAATGCGGGCGGAACTGAAAGACAGCGTCGCACGGCTTAAGGGCCAAGGCATCACGCCGGGGCTGGCGGTGATTCTGGTCGGAGACGACCCGGCCTCCCGATCGTATGTCACCGCCAAAGAAAAGGCCTGCGAAGAGATCGGAATGCACTCGGACGACAACCGGCTGCCGAGCGAGACGACGCAGGCCGAGTTGCTGGGGCTGATTGACCAATTCAACAACGACCCGAAGATTCACGGTATTCTTGTACAATTGCCTCTGCCTGCCCACATTGACGAAGATGCGGTGCTGCTGGCGATTGATCCGAATAAAGACGTCGATGGATTTCATCCGGTCAATGTCGGGCGAATGGTGGTCGGCCAGGAGGCCTTTTTGCCGTGTACCCCGCACGGCGTGATTCAATTGCTGCTGCGAAGCGGCGTGAAACTGTCCGGCGCCGAGGTCGTCATTGTCGGACGCAGCAACATCGTCGGCAAACCGCTGGCCAATATGCTCATCCAGAAAAGCGCCACCGGCAACGCCACGGTGACCGTCTGCCATACCCGCACGAAACACATCGCCGAGCACACCCGCCGCGCGGATATTGTCATTGCCGCCGCAGGTCGTCCGAACACGATTACCGCCGAGATGGTCAAAGACGGCGCAGTGGTCATCGACGTCGGCGTCAATCGCGTTGAGGACGCGACCAAAAAGAAAGGCTATCGGCTGGTCGGCGACGTGGACTTTGAGGCCGTCAGCCGAAAAGCGAGCCTGATCACGCCCGTGCCCGGCGGCGTCGGCCCGATGACGATTACGATGCTGCTGTATAACACCGTCCTGTCGGCGGAGAAAAGCTTAAGCCGATGTAATTGATCGATGTTGCAAGGTCTTCCCTTAAAGCAACGAAGTCATATATATTTTCCTTTGACAGAAACAAGATATGCCTCAGCCAGTCCCGGATGAGGGTCTGGGCAAAGCCATCAACGATCGGTTCCAAAAAGCGGCGGCCGGTCATGGTGCATCGCGATAGATCATCGCGGCGATTCGCTCCAGAGACGCGGCGTCGGCGGCGTCGAAGGCGTTCAGCTTGTCGCTGTCGGCGTCGAGCACGGCTCGAATGCGGCCCCGGCTGTCGCGACACGGCGCCGCCACCTCGGATCGGCTGCGGGCGTCGCAAGCGATATGGCCGGGAAACTGATTGACATCCGGTACCACGATGGATTTGCCCTGCTCGACGCACGCCCAGCAGACGCCCTTGCCGGCCGGCAGATTCTGACAGGCCAGCGCCCCCTGATACGGACCGACCAGAAGCTGTCCGTCAATGAGTCGATAAAATCCGATCCAGAAAAACTGCGGCATCTTGCCCGACAGCAGCGCCGCGGCGGTGGCCATCCGCGCAATCGGATCGGGCGTAACCGTAAAGACCTCTTCAAGCTGGTCGATGATCCGTTCGTAACGTTGTTGTTTGTGCGATTCCATAAGCTTAGTGCGATGTTAACGCGGTTTGGATGCGTTCAACGGCCTGTTCAAGCAGGGACCGGGGACAGCCGAAGTTCAGCCGCACAAAGCCGTCGCCGTCAAAATCTCTGCCGTCCGAAACGCCGAGGCCGGCCCGCTCAAACCATTTGGCCGGATGGTTGGTGTGCAGCCCCGTTGCGTCAATCCAGGCCAGATAGGTCCCCTCGACCGGCCCCATCGACAGATTGGGCAATGCGTTGACGGCGTCGTACAGATAATCGCGATTGCCGCGCAGATAATGGATCAATTCCCGATGCCAGGCGCGGCCCTGTGTAAAAGCCGCTCGGCAGGCCGCATACCCCAGGATATTGACGTGCGGCAGAATGCCGCGCATCGTGTGCGTAAAACGCCGTCGCAGTGCGGCGTTCGGGATAATCGCAAATCCGCAGTTCAGTCCCGGCAGATTAAACGTCTTGGCCGGCGACATCAGCGTCATCGTCCGCTCGGCAATCTCATCGGACAGCACGGCGGTTGGACAGTGTCGGGATGACTCCTCCAGCACCAGATCACAATGAATCTCGTCGGAACAAATGACGATGTCTCGCTCCAGGCAGAATTGCGCCACGGCCAGCAGTTCCTGTCGCGTCCAGACCCGTCCGACGGGATTGTGCGGCGAGCACAACAGCAAGAGCCGCGTTTGCGGCGTAACCGCCTCGGCCAGGGCGTCTAAGTCAAATTCCCACCGCCCTCGCTCGTGCCGCAACGGGCATTTAACAAGTTCACGGCCGGAAAAAAACGGAGCGCTCAGGAACGGCGGATAGACCGGCGTAAACGTCAACACCCCTTCGCCCGGCTCGGCAAACGCCCGACAGGCCACATTCAGCGCCGGCACCAGGCCGGGAAGCCAGACGATCCATTCGCGGCGAATCGCCCACTCATGCCGGCTGCCCACCCACTCGATGACCGCTTCGTAATCGTCCGGACGAGCCATGGCATAGCCGAACACCGCATGTTCGACGCGCTGACGAATCGCCTCAAGGATCGGCTCGGCACAGCGGAAATCCATATCCGCCACCCACATCGGCAGCACATCCCGACCGCGATAGCGCGACCACTTCAAGCTGTCGGTATCCGTGCGAACCGGACACGTATCAAACCCTGCTGTTTTCGTCCTGCACTCGTCCATGACATCCGCTGTCGATCTTACCGTGTGGGCTGTCGTCGTGAGTTGTTGCGCTGTCCGGAACCGGCGTTCTGAAGGCTCGACTCGGCGCCGTTTTCGCATTTGCCGAAAATCATCCGTCCGGCCGAGGTTTGCAGGGCGCTGGTAACGACAAAGGTTACGTTCTGGCCGATGCGGTCGCTGGCATTTTCGACGACCACCATGGTTCCGTCTTCAAGGTAGCCGACGCCTTGGGTCGGTTCCTCGCCGGGGCGCAGTATCTTGACCTGCATTGTCTCGCCGGGCAGCGTCACGGTCTTAAGGGCGTTGGCCAGTTCATTGATGTTGATCACGTCCACGCCGCGAAGCGAAGCGACTTTGTTGAGATTAAAATCATTGGTAACCAGTCGTCCGTCGCAGTTTTTGGCAAAGGCAATCAGTTTCTGGTCCACCTCGGTATTCGATTCGACGCCGGGCGGCGGCGTGTCGTCGATCTTGACTTCCACGGTCGAGCTGCTCTGGAGTTTATTGAGGATGTCCAGACCGCGGCGTCCGCGATTGCGTTTGATTTTGTCGCTCGAATCGGCCACAAGCTGCAATTCGTTCAGTACAAAACGCGGCACGATCAGCGGGGCGTCAAAGAGTCGGGTCTGGGCGATATCGGCAATCCGCCCGTCAATAATCACGGACGTATCGAGCACGAGCGGACGAAGGCCTTTGGTTTGCCGTGAAAACTCGATGTAGGGGATAATCGTTCGAAAATCGTCCTTGGTCCGCAGGACAATGCTGATACACAGATAGCAAACGCATGTTCCGACAAACCATATCGCCATATTCAAGGTCTTCTCGTCCAGCTCAAAATAAATCACATTGACCATCTGGATGATCTTGCTCAACCCCCAACTGACGAACATTCCGATCAGCAGTCCGAAAAAGACGCCCGTCAGCGCCGACAGCGATTTTTTGGGCGTCAGCCACTCTACAACGATCGCCAGCACCGTCAGCGACAAGCCCATCACGAAGACATAAATATCCTGCTGGGTGCGGGCCGTTTCATGCAGGCCGACAAAAAGAAACGCGGTGGCCGTAACAAAAAACAAAAATCGGATAAAGTATAATAAGATCATAAAGTTCCTTTCCGCACAATATAATATCGCTCTACTATAAAAATTGGTCTGTCAGAATTTTGTCTATTTTACCGGTCAACAGACGTTTGTCCAATCCTTATGTTTGCTTATCGGCATTTTGAACGAGGCGGGTTTGTTTGAGATTCGAAAAAACAACTCCTTGTACTTGACAAGTAGTATCTTTTTTTATGACTAAGAATGAATTTTTTATTGACGTCCTCCTGATTGACTCGTTAAGCCGCGAGTCTGAACAGTCGAAATAAATCCGGACGCGGCTGGTTGCGTTAACAATCTTTCGAATCGTAAAGGAACGATGAGACTTCGCCCCGGCAAGACAATTTGGGTTGGGTTACTGTGCCTTGGTGTGCTTGGCTACCTGCTGCTGCTCGGACAAATCAACATCCGACAGTTCGAAGCCAAACTGACCCAACGCTCGCAGGACAATCTGCTCCAACTGGCCCGGGTCGGGCAGCGACATTACGAGGATCTGATCGGGCTGTTTTCCGACTACCTGCGTGCCACAGCCGAGGCGATTGATCGCTCCGACGGCGACTTCAGTTCCGCGCCGATCAAATCGCATTTGGCGTCCTCTCTGTTGGATTCGGCGGCGCTGTCTTTTGATCGCATCGATTTGCAAGGGAACGTGACAGACCACTTCGGCCGCCAGTCCGCCGGCCTCCCTTTGTATCAGCCGCCGGCGGCTATCTATGGTCAGGGTGGTGCGGCGCTGGATTCGGTCTATCTGGAGATGGACGCCCGCTCCGAGCCGCCGTGCCTGGTCCTGTTCTACCCCCTTTCCGAAGGAACCACATTGACGGGGGCGCTGGCCCTTCGGCTCTCGGCCGAATACCTGCTCACCCGGCTCAATACGACCGCAACGGCTCAGGAGGTGCAAACCTGTCTTGTCAGCGGCCAGGGGGACGTTCTTACCGCCCGATACGACCGGGACGAGGCGCAGCCCGCGCAGAGCCTGCCGTCACAAATACAGGGACCGTTTCTGCTGGCCGATATTCGTCAGCGGTGCGGCGGCGTCGGGACACTCCGCAGCGACAGCCGGAATGCAACAGCAGAGGCCCATTATCTGGTCGGGCAGCGGCCTCTGGAAGGATTTAATTCCCCGTGGTCCATCGCGGTCATTCAGTCCGACCGCTCTATTAAAAAAGCCGTCGCCGAACACGCTCGGGGGATTCAATTGGGTATGGTGTGTCTGTTTGTGGCGGTGTTTCTGATCTGGCTGCTGTATTATCGCAGCGCACGCAGGCGGATTGTGTTCGAGCAGCAAACCGCGCTCGGACAGGCAACCCAGGAGCTGCACCACCTATCCGAACAGAGCCGACAGAATCAGCAGCAGCTCGAACGTCAGATCGCCCTTTACCGAGCAATCCTCAATGCCGTGCCGATGGGTCTGTACTGGAAAGACAGCGAAGGCCGTCTCATCGGCTACAACTCCGAATACGCACACATCGCGGGATGCAAACCGATGAATAACGGCGCTGTTCCGATCCGCACGGAGATGTTCGAACAGCAGCAGGAGGGGCTGCCGCTGGATATGGAGGTAATGAACAAGGATATTGAGCTGCTGTTTCTGCCGCAAACCTACGGCAAAAGCAATTATTTCAGAAATTATCTGGTCTCCAAAATCCCCGTTAAAGACAAGTCAGGCGCCGTCTCTGGATTGCTGGGCAGCCTGCTGAATGAAGATCTTCTGAAAACCGCACAGCAACGCAGCTTCTGCACATCGCTGCGGAGCCGCTGCGTGACCGAATCCATGCCGGCATCGGCGATGCTGATCAATCGTCAGGGTTATCTGCTCCATGCCAATGCCGCCTTCTGGAAACGGCTTGGAATGGAACCGCCGCCGGACGTGCAAAAAGCCGCCGACCTGCTTGACCTGAAGCCGCCTGATATGTTTGAACAAACGATGCGGTCCTTTGCCCAGACGACCGACGACCACGCGCAGGGGTTCTATCTTCGACGGGGCGGCGATTGCTTTTGGACGGCCGCCCAGCCGATTTATGAAAACGGCAAACTCAACGGGATGTTGGCCCTGTTGACCGATGTCAGTCACTTGAAAAACGCCGAAGAATTCCTCGAAAAGCTCCTCTATCGCCATCGTCGCCTCCTTGGCGACCTGCGGCAGCAATTGGATAAACTAACGCAAACAGCACAAAACGCAACACCCGAAAACGCCGCGCAAATCAAAGCATTAAAATTCAGCATCGATGCGTGGCGTGAAAAATTTGCCTGTTTCGATTCCGTACCGGAAGAACCGACTGACGTATCACACCACCGGCCCGAATGGATCGACACGGCCGAGCTGGTCGAAACGCTGCGGCGGCGAATCGTTCGACGTGATGAAGCGGCAAACGAACCGATGGATATTACCGTCGGCAAACACTGTCCGGGCCGTTTTCAGGGGCCGCGTCAAAGACTGACCGAGATTCTCACCCTCCTTCTTGATCAGGCCGTACAGTCCGCCTCTGATAAAACCGTTTCAATGCAGATTGACTATGCGCCAACCGACGCGCGTAAAAAAACGATTCAATTCACCCTACAACACGCCGGTCTTTTGCGGCTGGGGACCAATCCAGTTCAACCCTTCGATCCGGATTGTCCTCTTCCAAAATGGTACGAGCATTGTCCCTCGCGCGATCAGGCGCTCGGCTTGCGGATTGCCGCACGGCTGCTCAGGCAGATCGGCTCAACGCTTCAGATCGAGCAGCATTCGGACCGGACTTGCTATCGTTTTGATCTGCCGGTCGAGCCTGTCTTGTGCGACGCTGACGCATCGCCGGAGGCGCTGGCCAATTTCCCACAGTCCATGGATAACCAGGAGAATACGCATATGCAGGAAAATGATCGAATCTTCGATTCCGAGCGGGATGGCGTATCTGCCCGCATCCTCATCGTGGATGATGTTCCGGAAAATCTGTCCCTGCTTGAAATCATTCTTTCCCGTCTGGGTTATACGCCGGTGCTCTGCGCCGACGGTCGTGAGGCGGTCTCATTGTGCCGGCAGGAAGTATTTGATCTGATTTTGATGGATATTCAGATGCCCGGCATGAACGGCCTGGACGCTGCCCGACACATTCGCGCCGACAGCCTCAACACCGGCACGACGATCATCGCGATGACGGCCTCCGATCAACAAGACGACGAACTGGCCGCCCTGGAGGCCGGCTGCGACGACCGGCTGAACAAGCCGATCAATCGCAAGCTGCTGGAGCAAAAAGTGCGGCGCTGTGTGGCCAAAAAACAGCAGATTCAGGATGCCGGGAAAGGACTGGAGATTACCTCATTTCTCGACGGCGATCCGGATTATCATAAAACCATCGAGACCTTTGTGAGCAATCTGCCCGGCCGTATCGAACAGATGCGCGACGCCCTGAATAAGAACGACTTTGACGAGTTGGCCTCAAAGATTCACGCCTTAAAGGGGTTGGGCGGATTTGCCGGTTTTGCCGTCTATACCGAAAAAGCCGCCCGCCTCGAAGAATCCATACGCGAGCGCGATATCGATAAGATCCAGGCCCAAATTGACGAGATGGTACAAATGTGCATGCGCACCAAGATAAAAACGGATACAAAATAGCGGGTATCGACGCTGCCATCGCCGTTTCCACTGCCGCCAATCCGCCAAAAATTCGATAAAAAATGCTTGACGGCCCGCGAAACGAAATTATGATGTGTGTTTTCGCGGATGTGGCGGAATTGGCAGACGCGCAGGCTTCAGGTGCCTGTGGGCATTAGCCCGTGGAGGTTCGACTCCTCTCATCCGCATCTCTCTTGCAGGGCGAT
>OMKS01001830.1_pt1 | contig 18413 bp, 13 predicted proteins | sample 1674721 | NCBI WGS metagenome assembly OMKS01 (sample SAMN06264996, study PRJEB25208) | sediment metagenome | isolation source: hot spring sediment | place: USA: California | collected 2014-09-02
GTGTATAAGAGACAGCTATAGTATAGTATTTAATCTCTCATTGTAGCATTTTCCATCTCGAATTGCAAGCCGAATCCGGATTTTTTCTCCCGCCCCCGTAAATCGTATATCGGGCGACTTTTGAAAAAATTAAGCCCTTTCTTTCCATAAGCCGTTCGATTGTTGTATCATATTGACGGAATGAGTCAAATCCGTCCGTATATCTCGCTGATTCTTCTCGTGCTCATACCGGTGTTCGTACTCGCGGGTGTGTATATCGCACTAAGACCCCGCGAGAAATTATCGCTTTCGATATCGAGCGCGAATTTCCTTACGACAACCACGCCGCCAGTAAGGTTCGCTCATCTTCCGGGTTCGCTCTCGCAACCAAAGACATCCCCATCCCTGATAATTCCCGACTCGCCGAAATCGCTCGGAGTTCTCGAGAGCAACAAAATCATGATGATAGATTTCCCTCATGCGGTGATTTTCGATTTCGACGGTGTCGAGGTTTCGAAAATCCCGATGGAGATGCCGTCGATTGATTTCCTCGAATCGTCCGGATTGGACAGGTCGGCTTTCGGCTGGATTGAATCGGATATCTCGATAAGAAATTTCGCGATCACTGTTTCGGGCGATATTTATTCGCTTTTTTACAAGAAAACTCCCGGAAGGCTATCGAGCGACCCGGGGCTTCTTTTAAGGTGGAACATCGCGGGCAAGCTTGTCTCCGTCGAGCATATAGGTCCCCTTTTCGTTCAGTACTCGCATCTGGGCACCCACGGCCAGGTTGATTGGTTACTCTCGAGTTCGGGCGACAGTGTGCTTGTCTCAAGCTCCGCGGGAGTTTTCATGATTATCGACCCGGTCGGGCAAAAGCGTACAGGCATTTTGGAGTTTATCGGGTCGGACGCTTATTTTTACCCCGGGATGGAGCTTTACGAAAACGCGATTTACACTGTGGGCGCGCCCGGACGGTATATGAAATACGGTCTCGACGGTTCTCTCGATTGGGTATGGCTCGGGAATTCCTCCCCTCTGTTTCAACCGTCCGGGGCCTGGAGCGCATTTCAGCCCGGAAGCGCAATCGCGGGTTTGTTTCTTCTGCCGAACCGCGAAACTGTCGCGACTGTGCCGTCGGGTTTCGCCCGTATCAAGCCGGACGGCTCCTACGCTATTGTCGGAGATTCGTCCGGCGCGGGCAAGATGAAAGACATGACGAACCTTATCAATTCATCGTTCTTGAGATGCATACCGCGCGGTTCCGGCTGGCTGATAATCCCGTCGATCAATTACCCCGTAATCGGCACATATCCCGAACTTATCTTGGCTAACGGCAGATTTGAGATCGAAAAAACCATTCAACTGACAGTGTCCCCGTATGAAACCGATAGTGAAGACTCGGATGAAAGCTCCCCTGTAGCTTCACAGTCGCAGATTCAAATCGGCGATATCGCCTATCTCGAACTCGCAAGCCAGGATTTCCACCCCATACCCGGCGGGTACCGTGCGATAGACCATTCCGGCCTGAGAGTTATAACAACCGACGGGAATCTGGTTGTGAAGGGGATATTCGACAGGACTAATCCGCAAAGCGGGCTGTACCAGAAAATATTGGCGTGCAGGGTCGATTCGAGAGGTTACTATTATATTCTCGGACCCGCTCCCGGCTTTCAGACCGCGCAATCCGGCACAGTCCTTCCACCGTACACAGGCGCCACACCCGGCCTTACAGGAATACCGTCCAACAGGGTCGTGCAGGTCCTCGACCCCAACGGCCATTATGTGCGCCGTCACGCGGAACTCGGAATTGACCTTTTCGGAACGGCGCAGGTCCCGATGGACATACAGCTCGATAGTTTCGACCGTCTGTGGATTATCTCCCCTCACCGTTTTTATGTAATCGACCGCATGGGCAATCTTGCGAGGATTTTCGAACAGCGCAACGCCCCTTACTCCCGTGCCCCGCAAGCGGGTTCATCGATGCCGCCCACCGAGGACACTTTCAGAGGCTACACAGTGACAGCGTCATCCGACCCGTTCTCCCGCGATAGCGACACTCAGAAACCCGTTGTTCTCAACGCCGGCGATATCTCGTCGGTCGCGCTCGGCCGGGGAGCCGCAAGGGCATATTTTTACATATCCGACAATGCGAGCAACCAGATAGTCGGGTTCGACTGGAACGGAAGGGAAATCGGGTCGATAGACCTCAACAAGGTTCTGAACGCACCCGATGAATACAGGATAGCGACCGATTCCGCCGGTTATCTTTACCTTCTCGAACCAGGCTGGGGCAAAGTCCATGTTTACGACCCCTTGCTGAAAGAATCCCACACGATAGAGCTTAAGGGATTCCCGGGAACCGGATGGGGCAAGCCGAGCCTTCTGAAAACTTTCCCAAGACAGGAATCAAACAAATGTTTCATCAACGAAAGCACTCAGCTTGTAGTCGTTCTTGTCGACACGAAAGACCTTCTCGTTTTCGATTTGATTGAGTAAATCAGTGTAATTTAGTTGGCAATCGCGAAGTTCGGGTTATGGCTGAAAGCGAATATCAAAATGATGAATAAGTGAAGATTCCGACAGGAATGTCGGCGCACCGGCAGACGCGCAGGTTGGTTGCCTTGTAATTTATAATTAAGGAGACAGGATTGATAATAAATCGATGCCATCAAACTGCGGGTTTATGACAAACTGACCGGTCTTATCAATAAAACCCCATTTTTCCGCAATTTTAACCGGAGCCAATCCTTCAGAGAAATCAAATGCGAAGTCAAACTGCGGGTTTATGACATACTGACCGGTTTTATCAATAAAACCAAATTTTAATGTTCCCCCTTTCACAACGTAAACTATAGCCAGTCCTTCAGAGAAATCGCATGACCCGACAAACTGCGGGTTGATGACAAACTGACCGGTTTTATCAATAAAACCCCATTTTCCATCAATCTTAACCGGAGCAAGTCCTTCAGAGAAACTCCGTGCCAGGTCAAACTGCGGGTTTATGGTTATTTTTCCGGTCTTATCAATAAAACCCCATTTTCCATCAATCATAACCGGAGCAAGTCCTTCCGGAAACCATTTTGATTCGATAAGGTTTTCGCTGTCCGATGTAGTATCTGTTTTTTCAGGCTCCTCATCGGACTTTTTTAAATCACCTGAGGAGCAGCTTAGTGCGATGAAAGCAAAAAGAGCTAAGCTCAATAAAATTCTGATATATAAGCATATCTGTTTCATATTACTCCTCTCCTCGAAGTTATTGAAATCCCTTGTACTTTCAAAAAATTGTAGCGCTTTATTTATTTGAAATCAATACTTGTTCAATAAGTTTAACACATTCATTCAGGCGGCGCAAGGTCTGAATTGTTTCCCGTCTCAATTTTACTTTCCTTTTCGACCTCTTTCATTTTCGCCTGCTCTTTCGCGACAGCATCGGAGAACAGCTTGAACGCAACACCCACCAGCGCGCCCATCAGAAGCGACATCGGGATGGGCTGCGCCATCTCCTGAAAGATCCACTGCATGAGAATGGCGACCGCGAAAATAACCGCCATGCCGAAAATCGCGTACATTACGAAAATTTTTATCTGATTGATTTTTATATTCATCTATAAATCCTATCCGCCCTGAATGATATTCCACAAACCGGCGCCCTCTATCTGTTCGGCGCGAGCGAGATTCACCGAAACGAACCAGTGAAGGTAAACCACGATACCGTAGATTACAATCCCGAGCAAAGCGAGAATGTGGCTTAAAATCCGATGCCGGTGTCTCAGGAAAACGACGACATACGCCGCGACCGAATTGGCGGCAAGCTTTATATAAACGAAAGCAATCTCGTTGTCGGTGAGAAGGCGCGCGAAAATCGGGTTCATCTCGCCCGCTTCCTCGTGATGCATGAGAGTCCAGGTGAGGTCGGTAATCATGAGCATGTACATCAGGAAGATGTCCATGGATTAATCCTACTCGACCGCTTTCGCGCCGTGCATTTCAAGATACCTCAAAGCGTCGCGGTGAAGCGCGGCTCTTTCGTCGGTCTGAAAATCCGGCATGACCTCCGGCGCGATATTGTAAACGACATCAAGAAGTTTCCAGAACCGGATCGCGCGGTCGGTATCGCCGAGTTTTTCATAGCAGGTCGCGATAAGCCAGTAGCTTTGGATATGCCCCGAGTCGCTTGAAATAGCCCTTTTAAGGTAGTTGATGGCGTCTATATATTTGTCCCTGTCCCCGGTTTCATCGCCGCGGATAAACTGAAGATTGGCGGTTGTGTAGTAAAGGTCGGCATTGTACGGTACAGCGTCGCACGCGATAGCCATCGCGCGATAACAATTTTCATAGCTCTCCTCGAGGTTTTCCTGAGATTCGAGATAATCGAGCGCGAGCGAAAGCACGGGCTCATTTTCCGGAAGGTTCTCCTGGGAGAGATTGCCGACATCGATTCCAGTTCGCTCAAGCTCCGCTTTTTTTCCGAGAACCTCGGCTCGCCTTTCATTGATTTTCTCAATAAGGATATTGAGGTATGCGAAAGTGGTGTCGATATCGCCGGGATAGAGGTCGAAAGCGGTTCCGATGCAGAGTTCGTATTCTCGCTGAAGCCCGGCTTTCAGGTAAATGTTGCCCATTCTCACCATCGCGCGCATCTGACTCCGGCTCACCGCGCTTCCGGTGCGATCCTGAAACGGGACAAGCCACGGGTTCGGCGACGATTCGCGCTCGACCGAGCATCCGATAATCGCAAAAAGCAGGAAAGGGATGAGAATTTTTACCGGTCGAATCCCCATGATTTAGTCTTAGGCTTTTTCATCCGTCAGACAGTTTGATTTTATCACGAAAAACGGTCGATTACGCGGCAAATCGGGATTACCTGGATTTGAAAGTTACAACCGTCACACCCGCGCCGCCCTGGCCGGGGTCGGCGAGTTCGATATTCTTCACAAGCTGATGTTTTTTCAGATGTTTATGAATGCCCCGTCTGAGCTTGCCGGTTCCGATACCGTGAATAACATGCACGCTTTCGCGCCCCTGATAATGAGCCTCGTCGAGATACGGGTCCAGTTTCTCTATGGCTTCATCGACAGTCAGGCCGTGGAGGTCGATAAACAACGGAAGGCTTTTATGCGGAGGCTGTTTTGTTCTCAAGCGGAATCTGTCTTGAGCGACCGAAGAACTCACTTCGTCGGGATTCAGCGGACGAAGCTGGTCGGTGGGAACTTTAAGGCGTTTTCCGCCGATTACTACAGTGGAGTGTTTCGAGCCAAGCTCCAGAACCTCGCCCTGCCGTCGAAGTGAAATCACCCACACAATGTCACCCACGCCGATTTCGCCGGTTTCGGGTAAAGGAGTATCGGGACTTTCTTTCGAATCGGCCGGAAACGGCGCCGCGAGAACATCGGCGGCTTTTCTAAGCCTGTCGCCGAATTCGCGTAACGCCTTAAGTTCATCGGTCAATCGCGCATTGTCGATTTTATGGGGCATTTGCGATGAAAGTTTGCGGGCGTTCTCCAGAATTTTCTCCGCTTCGTGAAGAACCGTCTCCGCATTTCGGACAACCTCGATTGTGATAAGCCGCTCCATGAAAAGAAGCGAAGAAAGCTCTTTTTTCGCCTTGTCCCGACCCGTCTCGGCATCGCGGATTTCCGCTTTGGTTACTTCGAGACGGTGTTCGAGGCTTGGAAGGTCGATTGCGAGAATGTCGCTTTTTTCAGCAAGAAGGCTGTCGGCGCGCTTGAGGATATCGGAATCGAGACCAAGCCGTCGCGCAATCGCGATTGCGTAGCTCGCGCCGAGAGTCCCGACACGAATAGTGTAAAGTGGGAGTGCATTTTCGATATCGAATTCGACACTCGCGCCCACAACGCGGTCGTCATCGCCGAGCGCGAGATTTTTAATGGCGGGAAGGTGAGTCGTTACCGCGGTGTAGGTGTCGGATTCGAGCAATTTTTCGATTACCGCAAGCGAAAGCGCGCTTCCCTCCTGAGGGTCGGTCGAGCGCCCGATTTCATCGAGAAGAACAAGCGCCGGACGATGGTCGTCAAGTCCGAGGCTTTCGAGCATCCGCTTAAGAAAGACTATATGCGCGGAGAAACTCGAGAGGTTCCACTCGATTGACTGCAAATCGCCGATATCCGCGTGAACGCTTCCGAAAATCGGAAGCGTGGACGGGTCGCGTGCGGGGATATGAAGACCCGACTGATTAAGGAGCGCGAACAGCCCGATTGTTTTCAAAGCGACAGTTTTTCCACCGGCGTTAGGACCGGATAGAATCATCGCGCGGGACTTATCGGGAAAATAGATGTCGACCGGCACGACCTCATCCGAGGGAATCATCGGATGCCGCGACGCCTTGAGGTCGATACGGTCGGAGTGAGCGGCGCGCGAACCTTTCATGTCGCGCGACAACCGTCCGCACGCGAAAACGAAATCGAGAAAACCCGCCGTGTTGAGAGTCGCGCGGATTTCATCCGAACGCGAACCTACAAGCGCGCTCAATTCGGCGAGAATTCTCGTTACCTCATCCTCTTCCTGGCCTTTGAGTTCGCTCAGGCGGTTGTTGCGTTCTACAAGTTCGAGCGGCTCGATGAAAACGGTGGCGCCGGTCGGACTCCGAGCCTGCACGACCGATTTTACATTCTTCTGGCAGTCCTGACGGAACGGAAGCACATAGCGACCATTGCGGATTGTGTAGTTGGATTCGCGAAGGTAACCGTGACGCGAAAAATTGTTAATCATTCCGGCGAGAGTCCTCTCGACCCTGTCGCGTTCGCGCTGAAGTTCGATACGAATCCGCTGAAGCTCCGGGGATGCGCGGTCGAGCACCTCGCCGTCGGGATGTATCGCGTGGTCGAGCGCGTCCTCGATTTCCGGGAACACTCCGAGTTTCTGCGCCTCGCGAGAGATGTTGGGATATTCAAACTGGGCATCCCTGATAATCCGTCGCGCCGACCTTATTGATTTCAAAGTCGCATTGATTTTCCACAGTTCGACCGGACCGAGAAAACCTCCCTTGCCCGCTTTGCCGACCGGGTCGCGGACATCATTCAGCCCCTGAAAAGTGACAAGCTTCGATTCCCTGTCGAAAAAGTTGCGGGCATCATCGGTGAAATCCAGCCTCGTGCGGATTTCATCGATGTTGGAAGACGGCAGAAGCGATGAGGCGAGTTCGTGACCGAGCGGCGACTGAGTGCAACCGGCAAGCCGCCCGATGACAGTGTCGTATTCGAGCACAACCAGCGAGAAGCGTTCGCGTATTCCGGACGATTGAACCATTCGGGAAAGATTTTAACATGTTTCATCCCATGCCGGATGCCATCCGAGGAGATTTGCTGATAAAGCTTGAAAAATACCGGGTTATAAATCCGGCGAACGGATATTTTTTTCACGGATAAAACCTCGCGATGAAAATATCGTTATTACCAGCGGATGTAAGTATTGTCTCATTCGGCTCGCCCGGTCCGAATATGGTTGTTTCCTCAAAATATCCTGTCACGACTGTCGAATTGTCCGTAAGAGCCGTGATTCCATAGCCTTCATCATTATAAGCTGATCCTCCGGCGCGTTTCGCCCATGCGAGTGTGCCGTCCGGGTTGTAACTCGCGATGAAGATATCCCCACTACCAGCGGCAGTAAGTATTGTCTCATTCGGCTCGCCCGGTCCGAATGTGGCAGATCCCTCAAAAAAACCTGTCACGACTGTCGAATCGTCCGAAAGAGCCGTGATTCCATAGCTTTCATCGAAAATTGATCCTCCGGCTCGTTTCGCCCAGGCGAGGTTTGGGTTAAGAAAGATGGTAACAACAATCACATGGTAAGCCGTCAAATCAAGCCAATCCGGAGCTGATGAGTTTTCAGCATCCTCGACTGCGATCAGGCATTTATACTCGCCGACATCCGCTAGTTTCGTGTTTGAAACGGTCGCTTCGTATGTGCTGAAACCGGCGCCGTCGGAAACCCAACTTGCCGTGACCATTCCGTCAAAAAGTTCCGGACATTCGATTACAGGATCAAGTATCGTCGATTTTCCCTGCCAGTCGTAAACATCTATCTGGATTTTTGTCGAGCCGCCAGCATCTGTGAGACCGGGACCGAGGTCGAAGACTTCAATTTTCCATGCTTCCGGACAGTTTGCCTCGGGCGGAAAATCGGTCATCGGATCGGTAACAGGCTTGCTTGTGGGAGGTTCCCAGTTTGCGTCAACCGCGTAACCGAAAACGAACGGACCGCTCGGCATTTTGATTTCGTAGGTTCGGGTGATGGTCGTGCCCGCGTAAAACGCGTTTCTTGTGTTCAGCGGGTCATCGGATGTGTACCGCATGAATCCGTTAAGATTCGAGTTGGGGAAGGTGACCGTGCCGAATTTTCCCTTGATGTAGCCCTGAAGACCGTTCGGTCCGGAGCCAACAGTTCCCGGATTGTACAGACTCGTGAAACCTTCGGCGTTCACAAGTTCTCCTTCACCGCTCTCCGGATTCGATGTTGTGAGTCCCGATTCCGGGAATTCATGCGTTCCCGCGAACATCGCGACACCTCGCACATCGAAACCGGTCAGGTTGATAAGGTCGAACGGGTGCGTGATTTCGACATCCACAAGAATGGTTCCCATTCCCGATGGTTCGAGATTCGTGAGCTTGACACAATTCGTGCACGGTCCCTGTTCAAGCCACTTCAACGCATTCCAGTGCATCTCCGCGGTTCTGAACGGAATAATTTCGAATTCCATCTTCGTCGGGTCGACAAATCATTTCCGGTCTGAGTCTGTTGACCTGTCAAAACCGGAGCGACAGGATTTTCGATGTCGGTAATTCCCGTGATTGTTCCCGCATCACCTGCGCATGATGAAATCAGCAATGCGAGCGTTGCGATTGCCGCGAATTGAAAAAAATTCCTCGCCATTATCAGATGACCTCAGTTATGGAGATGTTAAACTCAAAAAAATACTATATGCACACTGTAAAACTTGACAGTATTCTATTTGAAAACGAATTCGATTTCAATTATTCCTGTTAAAATTCAACCGGATTTGTTTCACCAGTCCGACGGGAGGTTGAACCATGTCAGGAAAATAGTCCAGACACTGTTTCCAGTGTAGAGCCTGTCGGTACCGGGAGCGTACGCGCCTTTGCCCCACGGCGCATCGTAGTTTCCATGGGATGTCTGACCCATGGTTTTTGAACCGTATAAAGCATCATATCTGATTATCGGTCTGTAGCCGTTAATTGTCGGAAAACCTCTCGGCTCACAGCATCCCCACACTACAAGACGGCAGTCTGGGGAATCGGGATCGAAACAGAAGAACGGGAACCAGACCTGGTCGTGATTGAATTCGCCGAAAATATCTGCTTCGAGATGCACAACTTCACCGTCGGAATTTACCGCGACAAGGTCGGACTGAAGGTATCCGGTACCGTCATCCGTATGACAGGTGATTACATAATCGCCATTGTAGGGATTACAGGCGAAATCTCGAATTGTTCCACTCTGGTAAGTGTACATCGGTATGACCGTCTGGTCCCAGCCTGTGCCGTTCCAGTGGAAAACTGTGAAGTCGATTGACGGCGGGTCGATATTGGTGCGGCGCCCCAGAACAACCACATTGTCGTTTTTATCCACCGACATAAGATTAATAGAGAAACCGTCGGTGATTTCCGCGAATTCGGTCCAGGTGCCGAATCCGGTGTTCGGGTCGAATGGCACTGTATAAACCATTGACTGATTAATGTTAAGTCCGAAATACAGGATATTTTTGCTATCGGAGACGATATTTGCGAATGGGACGACATTGAAGGCGAAATCGATTTTGTAATCGTAATTTCCGGAACTTCCGGTTTCCTTTCTTGCCCTGATACCGTTAAGCTCATCGACCCATGTGCCCTGGTCGGCATAGCGTTTTCTTCCGATAATATACGGGTCACCCGAGCGGGTCATACCCATTCCGCTCCTGTAGTCAACGGTCGAGCCGTACCAGTCCTCCCAGTGTTCGGACCCTATTATCGGTTCCATTTCGCCGCAATCGAGTATCTGAGGCGGCGGACCCTCATCGCCGACAGTTGTTGTGTAAATAAAATAAGCCGATGTATTAGTTCCGGGAATGAACCCCTGAAAATCCTCCTCCTCCGACATGACGGTAATTAATAGGTCGAGTTCACCCGACGATTCCGGGTTCGGGTCGGTTATTTCGACCATGTAAGTCGAGAACCCGATGCCGCCATCGGAAGGATATACCGGACCCGACATAATCTGACCGTTTTTCGCTTCGATAAAAAGCGTGTTCAAATCTGCATCGAACCAATCGAAAACATTAACCACAAGGTGAAGTTCACCGCCGACTTTGCCATCTTCGTAATACATCGTGTTTTCGATTTCCGAAACGACTATATTCCATGCTTCGGCGCGATTGGCGTTTTCGGGGAATGAATTCGGGATATGATAAGGTGGCAAACCTTCGGGATGTTCCCACGACGCGTCAACGGCGTAATTGAAGAAGAACTCATCGCCCAGCTCTATCACATAATGGCGAAGGTTTTTCTGACCGGGTCGGAACACGGCTCGCGATGTCGGGCTGAGGTCTGAAATCGGCTGATTCGGTCCGAGACCGTCGGCGAAATATTTATACCCGTTGAGAGTCGCGGTGTAATTCGCCTGACTATGCTTGTTGCCCATTAAACCGTCGATGTAGCTGAACATCGTGTTATTGTGGGGAAATTCGACCGGATTCCACCATCGCGAATATCCGTCGGGATTCAAAAGGCGCGTGTCGCCCGTACCGGGAATAATCAGGTTCCCATCCTGAAAACCGGTCAGCGACCCGCGGGTGATTACAATCCCGCAGACATCGAAACCGGTGAACTGGTCGAGTCCCATGAAGGGATGAGTCAATGCGACATCACATTCGACCGTGGTGTCCGAAAAATTAATGCCATAGGGCGTGACATAAATTCCGAAAGGCGGTTCGAGAAATTTCAGCGCGTTGAGATGCATCTCGGACGACCTCAACGGTATGAAATTCATCGACTCGGCAACAGGGTCGATTTCCACCTGCCAGTAACCGAGAATGGCATGACTGGTTCGCGAGTTTATATCGGGCGAATTTGAAGACGGTTCTGTTGGAGTGGAAACACCCGCACAGCCCGTGGCAAGGTACAGACTAATAAGCGACAGCAGGAAAAATTGTCGACGCATCGTTACAAACCTCCGTTATCCGGTTTTTGTCGGAAATATTCTAACATATTTTTATCGTTCAGAGAACTCGATTTTTCGGCTATTTTCTCGCGAGAGAAGCGGCGACCAAACCTAGCAATACAGCTACAACACCGATTAACCTGAGATTCGCCGCGATACCGAAAACGGCAATCAGCCAGAAACTGGTAACGAGAACTCCCGCGATGCTTCCAAGGCTTCCCATCGCGAAAACACCGCCCGACATTCGTCCCGATTCCTCGACCCTCCTCGTCAGCGCCCTTATTGCGCACGGTCCTATCGTGGCTAGAAGGAAACTGGGAAATGTGAACAATACGAGCGAACCCAGAAGCGGATCCATTCGCATTCGGTACTCATCCGAGCGGTTTTCGGTCGTTGCCATTACCCATTCGGAGACGGATTTCCACGGCGCTTCAATGTAAGGTTCGGATGTCAGCAGAGGGTCTTCGCGAACCTTGAAAACATTGCTGACTGGATTCGGTATTCCCGCCATCATGAAAATCCATATCCCTGCGAGAATCAGGGAAACAGCCTGAATTCGCGATGGATTCATCTTGTCGGAAAGAGTCCCGCCAATCCAGTATCCGAGCGTTAGCGCGGCGAGAACCACGCTCAGAACCGCGCCGGTCGCGTATATCGCCGACCCGAAATTCACCTGAATTATCCTGAACGCCATTATTTCAAGCGCCATCACGAGATATCCTGCAAGGAAAACGATAACCAGCATCGCAAGGCTGTAGGCGAATCCGGTTTTTCGACCGTTCGATACTGACAATGTTTTCGGGGAATTTTCGGTCACGGCGACCTCCGGTAGAAAGTTTTCCGAAATACGGTGTAAGTATATCCGATTGACCGGAAAAAGTGGCAAAGGCGAGACCGGAAAAATCGGGACTTGATGAATCGCGAATTTGCTGGTAACTTTATTTAATGATACCCGCATTGCGGAATTCGAAGGGGTGAAGAAAATGAATATGAAAAGGTTATCGGTTTTTTCGCTCGCGACAGTGCTTGCGATGGTCATGCTCATTCCGCAGAACGCGGAAGCCGCCGAGGTCGTAATCTACGAGTACGACAGCGTGTATCATCATATCAGGGTCGTGCAGGAAGGTTCCATGCGCGGTCTGAGGTTCGACAACAACCATTATCAGACGAAAATCAATTTCAACAATCCGCTTACCGGACATTTCAATTACATAGACTTGTTGTTCCAGTCGTTTCTGTTCAAGCCCGACCCCGAAAATGTTCTCATGCTCGGACTCGGCGGGGGAAGCGCGCAGAGCCTGTTCCATCACTATCAGCCGGAACTGAAAATTCAATCGGTCGAAATCGATCCGGCGGTCGTGAATGTCGCGGAAAGGTATTTCTTTTACAATCGCGACGCGCTTCCGGTGGATGTTTCCGACGCGCGCGCGTGGCTGAGACGAAGCACGGGGAAGTTCGACATGATTATTCAGGACACCTATTCGTCCAATCGCTACGGCACTTTCATCCCGTTCCATCTCGCGACTCTGGAATACTGGACATTGGTCAAATCGAGGCTTAGTGATGACGGTGTTCTCGCGGTGAATGTCATCGGAACCGTTTACGGCGGCGAGCCCAACCGCGTGATCACTTCGGTTTATCGCACGATGCGCGAGGTTTTTCCACAGATATATCTTTTCGCGGCGACCGATGTTCAGAATGTGGTTGTAATAGCGACGATGGGCCCGAACCGCCTGAGCAGTGGCGAACTTCAAAGGCGCGCCTCCGAACTTGTCCGCACCCGTCCGTCGCACTTTCCCCCGAACCTCGCTTCCGGCACATACAGGTTTTACGACACGGTCCCGTCGGGTTTGTCGGGCGCGATAATTCTGACCGACGATTACGCTCCGACGGATAACCTGTTGAGATGACAGCTCTGCGACAGGTTATTATGAAATAAAACATTGATAATGAAATTATTAACGATGGTTTCTCATTGAAATTTCAACTGCTCAAGAGTAATCTTTCCGCAATCGACCAATAATACGACAGGATTTTACCATCCTGACAATGCAAGTTTTTCACGCAGGTGAAATGTTGGATTACATTACCGGAGGCTCGATTTGGATTTCGAACATCTTGAGATGCAGTATGCCGGGCTTCGGGAGCAGTGGAAATCCGGCAGAATAACACAAGAGCAGTTTTACAACTCGGTTCAGAATCTCCGCCTTCGCGACCCCGCCGGAATGTGGTGGCAGATTGAACCGTCAACGGGGAACTGGCTCACCTGGAACGGCGCGCAGTGGATAAAGACAACAAGACCGGGTCAGCCGCCCGCGCCTTCGGTTTATCAGACTCCGCCATCGCCTTCCGTTTAGCCGATAAAGCAGTCGAAAAAGAAACCGAGTGCAACCGGTATTGCGGGCTGGATTATCGGACGGATTTTCCTCATCATTCTTTCGTATTTCACCGCGCTTGTTGTTCATTCGTTTCTGCTTGTGGTAACAAACGACGGGTTCAATTTCGATAAACCCATCAGCAACTGGCTGAATGTGTCCGGTCACGCCAAACCGTCCTTTTTCATCTGGATGATGCTTTCGGGGTTTTTCTGGTCGTTCATCATATCGTTTTTCTCGAGGGGACCCGCGAAAACAATCTCTTCAATTGTTACAGCTCCGGTGAGATATATCGGCCTGTTTGCCAAATCCGGTCTTTCATCGATGGGCGCGCTCGCGGTCGGAGTTGGAATCGCGCTTTTATTGAGCGGGATTTTCGCGTTCAACAAACAGGCGAGCATGACAACCATGATTTCATGGGCGTTTCTCGGAATGGGTTACCCCGGTTATCTTTTATCAAAAGGGATACATCGAGCGTTCGGCGGCGTTTCAAAGAATGGGAAAATAACCATCCATGCCGTTCAGGTGATGGTCGCGAGTATCGCGGTCGGATTTCTGATGGGATTGATAGTCGGCAATCAGACTCTGGGAATCATACTCGGAATGTTTTTCCTTGTGGGTGGAATTATTGTCTGGGTCGTGTTGTCGGGCGAACAGCGAAAAGTGCCAATAGGGATGATGATAGTGCTCTTCGGCGGAATCGCCGCACTTTTCTACTTAATTCTGGACACGATAATAGGCCGTCCGGCGTTTGCGGATGACGGCGGATGGACTGAATTCAAATGGAACAATCCCGACGGAACAGTCGGGGACTGGTTCAAGGATGACGCATCGCATCAAGCGATTGCGCACGGGCACACGCCCGCCTTCGGAGCGGGTATCGGCGCGCTTTTTCCGCAGTTGGACGGCGAAATCGATCCCGAATTTCGAGCCCAACTAGTGACTATGCTTTCAAATTCGATTCGCGATATGCAGATGATTTACTCGAGCGGTATAAGATTTCCGGAGGGAACGGTGCTCACCGCAAGCGCGGCGCCTCCGACATGGTTTCAGATAACTGAAAGTTTGCGTCAGGCGATGGAAACGATAAAACCCGGTCAATCTGGCGGAAGCAACTGGTTTGATTACCGTAATATAACTGAAAAGGGTCGATGGACACGGGCATTGGTCGTGGGTTTGCTCGCGGCATCGATTCCGTTCACCGCCGGTCTAAGCGCTCCATGGGTATTAGGTATCGGCGCGGCGGCCGCCGCCGCGGATAAGTACGGTCCCGATGCCACACAGATTCTCGAGATGTTCGTCGGAGGCCCGGAGAAAGGCAAATGAACTTCCGGAATACTATGGATGGAACAGAACGATGGAAAATCATTTCATGGTGGACAATATCAAACTCGCGGTAAAGGAAATCAGTCCCGAAGAACTTCGCGCATGGTTCAGATACACGATCGATTTGTACAGAATCGGGCATCTGAACGAGAACGAATTCCGGGCTTTTATTATTGCGCTCATGGTTACGGACAGCAATGGAAGGCTTTTTACAATCGGCATGGAAACCGGGAAATGGTATCGGTTTCAGAATAATTCATGGGTGGAGGACACTCCGGTCGGGAAACTTTACATGTCGGTACCGGTCGATGAACTTGAACGGCTTGAAAAGAAGGACATGGAAAAATTTTACGAGGCTTTATCAAGACAACAGCAACAAGCGAAACATGTCGAAACAATTCCTCAAGCTCCCGTTGCGCCCGCCGCTCCGGTAACTCCATCTACGCCCATTCAGGCTCAGCCGCAAAAACAGACGGAACCGGAAATCGAACTTCATGGAACAATAAAATGTGCGAAATGCTCCGCGGAGCTTCCATCGAATGCGAAATTCTGCTTGAAATGCGGTTCGCCGGTCGAACCGCAGAAGAGATTCTGCATCAATTGCGGAGCGGAGATAGTAAAGGGGGCGAAATTCTGCGGGATGTGCGGGACGAAAGCAGGGGAATAAGGGGAGAGCAAAAATCCAACAGAAGAGATTTTGGAGGTGGGAATATCGGGCAGCCGGGATTTGAACCCGGGACCCCTAGCCCCCCATGCTAGTGCGCTACCGGACTGCGCCACTGCCCGATGGGGAAATCAGAAAACCCGAGAAGCGGGATAATAATTTTCGGACTGGTGCCGAGGGGCGGAATTGAACCGCCGACACGCGGATTTTCAGTCCGCTGCTCTACCAACTGAGCTACCTCGGCATTTCAAAAACCGGTTCAGGACACTGGCGGGACGGACGGGAATCGAACCCGCGACCTCCAGATTGACAGTCTGGTATTCTAACCTAGCTGAACTACCGCCCCGCGAAATAATCCCGAATTGCCGGGCATTCGAGTATACTCTACGGATAAAACCGCCGCAAGCCCGGTATAATATGTGATGCCAATGCTTTCGGATTGGTACCCCCAACGGGATTCGAACCCGTGTTGCCACCTTGAAAGAGTGGTGTCCTGGGCCGTCTAGACGATGGGGGCGCGGGCGCATTGCATCTCAATTTTCCCGTATCTCAAGGAGCGTAGCTGGTAGGCCGTGCGGGAGTCGAACCCGCGACACCCGGATTAAAAGTCCGGTGCTCTGCCAGCTGAGCTAACGGCCTACGGCCCGTTCGATTTGTCCGAACGCACAATCCTTTAATGTATCATCGTCAGTTCAGTCTGTCAATTGAATCGAGCGAAAAAAATCGAAAATCCAGCAAAAAAATGCCCGGCTTAAAATAAGCCGGACATGCGGAAAAAATCCGATTTTTACGGAATTCTTACCGACATTCCGATTTCGTGCGATAAAAATTCAATTGCTTTCAGAAGCTGACAGTCGATACCGTTCCAGACATCATCCAGATCGTTTATCACCCTTATATCGGGTTCGACACCGAAATTTTCCATATTGCGCCCGTCCAGAGTGAACCATCCGACTCTCGGAACCCGCATCGATGTGCTTCCGTCAACAAGCGTTATGTTGGCGGTTCCGATAACGCCGCCGGATGTGGTCTCGCCTATGAGAGTCGCGAGACCCAAAGCCCTGATTCCTTCGGGGAAAATCTCGGCATCGGAGAAACTTCGCTCATTAATCAAAACAACGATAGGCTGGTCAAAACGCCTTGAAGGCTGACCGATTCTATTGTCTTCATCGCGGTTACGGCTCCACCCGAACTGCCGCCTTGAAAGGATGTCGAAAAGCGCCTCATGGATATTCCCACCGGAGTTCCACCTGACATCGATAATCAGAGCATCCTTGTCGAAATTTTCCGCGAACAATTCGCGCGCGAACCGCTCCAAAGGTTCTCCCATCATGTGTGGAAGGTGGATGTAACCGATTCTTCCGCGGGTCAGCTCATCGACAATCGCGCGTTTCGATTCGGTCCAATCAAGGTACAAAGCGGCACTGTATGTTCCATACGGATATCCCGCCGAGCCGCTCATCGGACCGATTACAATCTCGCGCGAATTCGTCCCGAACTGGTCGGATGCTACTTCGAGGACTGTCGTTCTCGCGAAAGTGTCGTCAAGGAACTGCGAGTAACTTACGGAAGTCGAAACATCGGCGCCATTGATTTTCATAACCCAGTCCCCTTCGAAAATGTCGATTTCCGGATAATCGGCGGGACCTCTGGGCCATACCTTTGTGACCAGAAGCCCCTTACCGGATGTTGCCGGGTCGAAATCAAGTCCGAGCCATCCGGGGTCGAAACTGATTCCCTCGGAGCTTGTGTCGGCATAAAAACCGAGATGGCTCGCGGCGAGTTCCCCGAACAGCATGCTCATCACAAGCTCGAAATCTTCGGGAACCGCTGATTCCAAAACAAGGGGAGCGTAATACTCAACCATCGCGTCCCAGTCGACTCCGTGCATATCGGCATCGTAGAAACTGTTTTTCAGAATTCTGCCGGCTTCGTAAATCATCTGAAGCCGTTCAGCGGTAAGGTCGACTGTAAGGCGACCGGAAGTCGTTACATTGGATACGCTTCCGCCCTTTGTGCAGTACTTGACGCGATTTCGGTCGAGGAAATAGAAGCCTTTGCTGTCGGGAGTCCATTGAATGTAATAAGCCGTACCGCAATCGGTCAGGCGTGTCGCGCTTCCGCCCTGGAACGGCACGCTCCAGAGCGCGTTTGACCCCAGTGCATCCGAAACATAAACGAAAGTACTTCCGTCGGGTGAGAGCGATGCCGCCCATCCGGTTCCGCGTGTGGGAGAAACAAGCCTTGCGCGTTCGGCGATGCGGTCGAAATGAATCGCTTCAGGTTCAGCCTTTTCAGATTCATTTTCATCGCCGTTTTCATTTTCGGATTCTTCGCCGTTAGTTTCATCGGGCGCATCGTCCGGTTCAATTGGCGGGAATTCGAGCACATCGCTTCTGGGAGGCGGAGTGCGCTTGAGCGGAATGGTGTAAACTCCGGTATCGGCTCTCCAGCTTCCGTAGGTGCCCAGACCGAGCTGGGCGTGACGATTGCTGACGAAATAAATGTGTTCGCCGTCATCCGACCAACCCATGAGATAGTCGTTGTCGTGATGCCGGGTAATATTGACAAGTTCGCCTTCCGAATCATCTTCATTTACGGGTAAAATATATATTTCATCCGAGTAAGCCTCATCGCTGAGAGTAACCGCAAGCCATTTACCGTCCGGCGACCAATAGTATGAACCCCAATAGGGATAGCGCACGATAAGCGCATCGATTACAACACGCTCTTTGCCGTCGCTCATGTTTCGGATAACAAGCTGACGGTTACCGCGGATGAAAACCATGAGGTTTCCGTCGGGTGAATAATCCGGACCGTGTTCATCTTCGGGTGAGCGGGTGATTCGAGTCCATTCGTTTGTACGAAGGCAGATTTCGTAAATTTCGTTG
>OMKS01001831.1_pt1 | contig 18409 bp, 16 predicted proteins | sample 1674721 | NCBI WGS metagenome assembly OMKS01 (sample SAMN06264996, study PRJEB25208) | sediment metagenome | isolation source: hot spring sediment | place: USA: California | collected 2014-09-02
GAACCAATTGCTGCATCATAACCCAGATTAAAACGAAGTTGATGAAACTGTTTTTCCCCGTTGGGACGGGCCGTACTGACAGGGGGTGTATAACTTTCTCTGAAAGATGCATCTATACATTCTCCACTATTGAAAATCACCTGATAAGTCTCTTTATTGAAATCAACTTTCGCCGAGATTCGGTTCCAGGTATTTTTTGACCAGTTACCTGCAGGTTTTTTAGAAGATCCGTCATAAATATTAAAAATCCCGGAGGGTCCGGACGGGGTGTTGAATTCAAAAACAAATGTCCTTTTTTCACTGCCGCCAAAAAGATCATAACCGGAAATTGCAAAATATTTTTCCTCAAGGCGGTCCATCCGTATATACATATCAAAATATAGAATATCTCCCGGTCCCCATGACTGAGATGAATAAGGAGTATAGAGAATTTTCAAAGTACTGCCGGTAACAGAAAATTTAAGGCTTTGTTCACCGGTATAAGCTGAATCCTGTGAAGATAATATATAACCGGTACCGGAATTTACCGTCCAATCATTCTGTCCGTTTATAGAGCCGGGATTAAATTCAGGATATTCAAAAGAGGTTTTACAAAATTCTTCCCCAGATAGTATCCCTGAAAAAAAAGCAGTTATCAGAAATATTTTATGAAGTGTTTTCATTTTTTCGCTTTCAACAGAAAAGGGTTCCATATTCCGGCGAATAAACATGGAACCCAAGGGAGAGTGTATGAAGAAAGTTCAACGTTGTACGCGGCCTGAAGTGTTCCCTTTGACAATTTCCATGACTTCATCGACTGAGACCAGATTCATATCGCCGGGAATTGTCTGTTTTAAGGCCGAAGCAGCCACGGCAAATTCCAGGGATTCCTGCAATTTTTTACCGTTAACCAAACAGTGGATCAGACCTGCTCCAAAGGAATCACCCCCTCCTACCCGGTCCACCAGGTGAATAGAGTATTTTCGTGATGTATAAAACTCTGCCCCGTCAAAGAGCACAGCAGACCAGTTATTATCAGATGCACTCAGACTTTCACGGAGTGTTATAGCTACATATTTCGCTTTTGATATTTCCATCATCTGTGAAGCAACGGACCTGTAATGAGATTCATCCAGATTCCCGTTGTAAACATCAGTAGAATTTGACTCAATGCCAAAAACATCGGAACAATCTTCTTCATTGGCAATAATCAGATCGGTAAACTGAACAATTTCAGACATGACCTGCCTTGCTTCATCCCGGGACCAGAGTTTATTCCGATAATTCAAATCACAGCTTACGGTTAATCCCATTCCTTTTGCTGTTTTAACAGCATCCAAAGTAATCTGAGAACACCCGGCAGAAACAGCAGGGGTTATTCCGGTTATATGAAACCATTTTTTATCTTTTAAAATTTTATCCCATACAAAAAAACCCGGTTTGACCTTTGAAATTGAACTGTTCGTTCTGTCATAGATAACCTTTGATGAACGAAGTGACGCTCCCTGCTCAAGAAAATAAATTCCCAGACGGTCACCGTCGAACTGAATGTAATCGGTATGAACTCCGTATGCTCTCAATTGATTTCGCGCAGCTTGTCCCAAATCGTTATTCGGGAGGACGGTTACAAACCAGGCATCATTACCAAAATGAGACAACGAAACGGCCACATTGGCTTCACCGCCCCCATAGTTTGCCTGAAAGTGGTTTGCCTGAACAAATCTTTCATTATGAATCGGCATCAGGCGAAGCATAATCTCTCCGAATGTTACAACAGAGGGTTTCATTGTTTTTTTCCGCATGTTTCACGTCCAATCTTAACCTGTTCGCAAAAAGCACGTGCATTATTTTCTATGCCACTCCAATCTTTTTTAGCGATCATTTCTTTATTTAATAATGCTGAGCCTACTCCAATACATTCTGCACCCGCCCGGATAAATTCAGCCGTATTATCAAGATTCACGCCACCGGTTGGAGTAAGACGTATCTGAGGCATGGGGCCTTTGATATCTTTAAAGAATTTCGGTCCCAAAGCAGTTGCCGGAAAAACCTTAACCAGATCTGCTCCCTCACGCCATGCTTTTAATATTTCAGTAGGCGTCATGGCACCCGGTATCACAACCTTATCATATAGGTGAGAAAGATGTATGACTTCCACATCCAACACCGGACTTACAACAAATTGTGCTCCGGCCAAAATAGCTTCACGGGCAGTAACAGGATCCAGAACTGATCCTACTCCGATCAAAATCTCTTTATGATTCCGATTTACTGCGTCACGAATGAGATCCAGTGCCCGGGGTGTTGTCATTGTTATTTCCAGGCATTTCACCCCTCCGGCGACAAGAGCATCACTCAGAGGATCAAGAATTTGGGAATCGTTTAACCGGATAACCGCTATAACACCCGATTCAGTTATGTTTTGAAGCACTTCCAAACGTGTCATTGTTTCCTCGCAAAAATATGGTAGTCACCGCTTAAAACAGAATCCGGGCATGCATTTGAAGATACATGTCCTGGTTACCTATTTTTTTACAAAATCTTCACGCATGGGTGAAAATGTATCGATCAGAACACCATCTTCAAGGCATATTGCCCCATGAGGTGCATTTGAAGGGACAACAAATGCATCGCCTTCAGCCAGCACTTCTGTTTTGTCATTGATGGTTACTTCAAACTTTCCTTTCTCTACATATGTAACCTGCTGATGATGATGAGCATGGGTTGCCCCCACCCCACCTTTCTTAAAAAGAACCCTTACCAGCATCAAATCCGTATCATATCCCATGATTTTACGGGAGAGTTTGTCATCCAGTTGTTCCAGAGGAACATCGGCATTTTTAATATGTGTTTTCATTATTTCACCTCTTCATATTTAACTTCAACGGGTTTAATTATACCTGCCAGGATATATATAGCCAGAATACCCAATGGGACAAAAATGGCAATCATGATAAAAATCGGTATGTAGGATATTCTGGAAATAACCGGAACAAGAAAGTTCATTATAATAACGGAAAAAACACCAACACTTCCCCCGAAACCGGCTAGAGTCCCAACTGATTTTCCGCTGAACAGGTCGCTGGGAATTGTTTGAATATTTCCAATTGTAAATTGAAATCCAAATAGAACAAAGGCAACGATAATAACAAATTTCAGGGGAGTATTTGCAAATAGGATTGTGCTAAGAAGACCAGCAAACATAATAATTCCACCAATTGTTATCGCTTTTTTCCGGGCATAATTTAACGTTTTTCCCTTATTCATCAAGCGGCCAGCATAAATTCCCCCAAAAATACTTCCAATTGCAGCGCCCACATAGGGGACCCATGCAAAGAAACCGATTTGTTTCACATTGAATCCATAAACATCTGCCAGATAGAGGGGCATCCATCCGACAAAAAGCCACCAGATAGGTTCAAGAAAAAAACGAGAAACAAGAACAGACCAGGATTCCTTATATTTTAAAAGCTGTCCCAGTTTGAGTCCTTTCTGTTTAGAAGTGTCAATCTTTCCGTCCGGCTGACCTGAAAGGATATATTCTTGCTCATCCTCTGTAATCCAGGGATGTTCTTTAGGTCCTTTTTTGTTAATGATTAACCATGGGATTACCCAAATTAAACCAAAACAACCCACGATCATAAAAGTAATTTTCCAGCCAAAAGCAGCCCATAGTGTTGCGATCAGCGGGGGTGCAATTACAGATCCCATGGACGCACCAGAATTAAAAATTCCCTGGGCAATGGCTCTTTCCTTAACCGGGAACCATTCTGCATTGCTTTTCACTGCACCAGGCCAGTTTCCTGCTTCTGCAAGTCCTAGCGTTGTTCTGAAAAAGCTAAATGATAAGATTCCTCTTGCTGCAGAGTGAAAGAATGACGAGAGACCCCAAACCACAATGGAAATCACATATCCGATCCGGGTTCCCACAATGTCAAAGAGTTTTCCTGAAAATGTCTGTCCAAAAGCATAAGCAATCATAAAAACATTCAGAATTATGGCATAATCTGTTTTACTCATACCCAAATCACTGGATATACTGGGCCACATGATAGCAAGAGTGCTACGGTCTATATAGTTGATAATCGTCGCAAGTCCAATCAATGCGATTATCCACCATCTGAGGCCTTTCATTTTCATGTACTTTCTCCTGTTTTACTTGATTTTTATTAGTGAATAATTACCTGTCCACTGAATCTTTTCATTTTTTACATGTATTTCATGTTCGGCTTTGGGATCCGGTTTATCACCATTGTAAACCACCACAAGCCATTCAAGATCATTCTGTCCCTGTATCTGAATAGCTGTTCCGGTATCATTATCCTTCAGGACTTTTACATAACGGATTGTACAACCGGCCTGGCGGCTTACCTCTGAAGCTTCACTATAATATCCGTGCGATTCTATAACCGATGCAAATACATGGTCTTTTCCTGTTTGTCTGAGAATAAACATGGGTTCTACAATCAGATTAAAATTCGGATCATTGGCACCCAGTCTGCCAAAGAAAAATTTTGAGTCATCATTTCCACTGAAAATCCATGAATAATACCGGAATCCATCAAGCCAGGTAACCCAGCCAGAGGTTTCAGGTTCACCTTCAGCCTCATTCCATATATGTTCATATCCGAAATCATTTCCGAGTGGTTTCAGCATATCTTTATGGCTATAGTATTCAAAGGAAGAAGCCATAAACTGACCCCGGTAATGCAATGGAAGATCATATGTGTGAGTTTTGTCTGATTTCAGACGGTAGATATCAATTAGGACAGGATATTCCAGAGCTTCATCCTCCACCAGAAAAAGAGTCCTCTGCATTTTAACACCAGGATAATAACCATCTGCTTTGGCACTCATGACCTGGAGTTTCGGATTGTCAGCATGAAAAAAGAAACGATTTGCATGCATTTTATCAGCAGCTTTACGATTTCCTTTGTTTTGTGACTTGCCGTCAACAACAACTGTATTATGGGCAACTGTTTGTTTAGCCCATGTTTCGTTTTCCGGTAGATACCGACCCCCGAATTTTGGTTCTATATTGACCCAACGGCTGAAACCATAATCATAGATAATTTCCCGGTGTTGATTCCAGAATACAAAATGCAGTTTATCGAAATGACCATGACCCAGGCCGTGAACACCATATTTCATTCCCAGAACAGTCTGATCATCGCCTTCACCCGTTCTCAACAGGCCAAAACCACCCTGTTTACCGTCGGCACCATCTGTGAATTCAACTGATTTCCATGTAGGGCGTTTAACCGGTTTACTTTCATAATCTTTAGCCAGTTTAACACCAGCAGCATTGAGACAGACTTTGTTCTGGATATCGGCAATCCCAAGAAGATTATCATCTGGACCGTAGCGATAATACAATAAACTTGTTCCGTATAACATTCCCGGTGCATTGATATCCATAGAACGAGACGCATCATTTATGGGAATAAAGGCACCGTTGGGATAGGTCATTTGAAGAGCTGAATAAAAGGCTTTTCTAACTAACTGGTCTTTGAATTCATATATTTTAAGCTCAGGTTGATTTTTCTCGATGGCTTCCGCAAAAAACAGAAAAGGTCTGAGGGCATACCGAACGTAGTAAGCACCTTCCATATAGTAACCATCTGGAGAAAATAATTCACTTATCTGTGCAAGAAATCCACCCGTACTGTCTTTATTTGTACCGTACAAAGCCTTGTCAACCCAATCCTGATTACCAACCACATATCCAATCATGCCTACTGAAGCGGCGGCCCACATTCCATGGTTGTGTATTCTGTCCAATTCATGAGGATTTTCCACGGTAAACCAGTAAACCATAAGATTGAAGATATTCTCTTCATATTTCTGACGGTCTTCCGGAGTAAGCCAGTCATAGATACTGTCGTAAGCTTGTGCAGTATTCAGCAGCCATACCGTTTCATTCAGCATCTGATGAAAGAGTTTACCCGGTTTTTGGTTATAGGATAGTGGGTGGGGACCCAGCTCAGGATACATCTCTGCATATTTATCCAGAATACTTTTGATAAAGCGGGCATACTTTACATCACCAGTCAGCCTGAACATGATGCCGGCATTTTTCATATCCCGGTAATTTTGTTTATGCCGTTCATGCTCGTATCCTCCGGATTCACCGGGCGGTGGTACATCAATGCGATTTGCCAGGACATTATCCGTCGATTCTTTCAGAGAATTGAAAGAACGGGTTATCAGATCATTCTTACCTATCAGATTATTAATATCGCGGACCTCGGCATCGGTAAGAGCCACTTTATATGACCGGCCGGATGAGCTTTTGCCGCCTGCACAGGAAACAAGTCCGAAAGACAGGACTACAAGGATAAATATTGTTAAGAATTTCTTCATTCTAAATCCTTATAAAAAAAGCCATGCTTATCAGGGCATGTACAAACCGCCATTGACCTGGATACTTTGACCATTCACATATCCTCCCAGATCGGATGCCAGGAAGAGAATCACATTGGCGATATCTTCCGGTGCTCCCAGGCGTCCAAGGGGAATCATTCCTTTTACTTTTTCATGGACTTCTTTGGATGTAAAGGTATTATGAAAATCTGTCCCGGCAATAAATCCGGGAGACACGGCATTCACCGTTACACCTTTGGAAGAGACTTCCTTGATCACGCCTTTTGTGAAGGTCCAGATACCGCCTTTAGAAGCGGCATAGGCAGCAGCACCGGGTCCGCCCCCGTCATGAGCAGCCTGACTGGACAGATTGATAATCCGTCCCCAGCCGTTTTTCGTGATGTGTGGAATCACCGCAGATGTCACCATAAATGCACTCTTTAAATTGACAGACATAATCGCGTCAAAATGATCTTCATCAAATTCAGCGACAGGTACCCTTTTAATGAGTCCGCCGGCATTATTGACAAGAATATCAATCGAGCCACCCCATTCCAGGGTCGTATCAACCAATTTCTGAATATCATCCCTGTTTGTACAATCAGCAACGACGGCTTTGCATTTTCCTCCGGCTTTCCGGATCTCTTCAGCCCGTTTTTCCAGTGTCTCCGGATCTCTGTGATTATTGATCACAACCGAAGCACCAGCCTCCGCCAGTGTTTTTGCCGTTAAAAATCCAATTCCCTGAATTGAACCTGTTACAATGGCGACTTTTCCGTGTAATGAAATCTGTTTCATCTCACCTCCCAAACTATTTAATATTTTTTTCTAAGCACAATATATAACATGTCATACAAATTTACAAATAATATTTTTGCTCTGATAATATTTATTTGAGGCCTTTTAACCATGATTAAGGCCTTCCCAAATTCCGGCAATATACATAGCTCCAAGAGATCTGTCATACAACCCATATCCCGGTTTTCCCTTTTCATTCCAGATCATCCGTCCATGATCGGGGCGAAGAACACCATTGAAGTTGTGCTTATGATACATTTTTAAAACACCAAGTATATCCACATCCCCGCAGGCTGTAGGATGAGCTGTTTCATGAAAACTGTAGGGGCCGGTCCGTTTAATATTCCGAATGTGGGCAAAGACAATCCGGTTCCTGCCAGCATATTTATCTGTCAGGCGGACCATATCATTCTGTTCATCCGGTCCAAGTGAACCGGTACAAAAGGTCAGACTGTTTGCCGGACTGTTAACGAGATTCAGAAGACGGTCCAGATCTGCTTCATTACAAATTATCCGTGGCAATCCAAAAATTGACCAGGGTGGATCATCAGGATGAATACCCATACGAACACCTGATTCTTCTGCTACTGGAATTACCCGTTCTATAAAATATTCCAGATTCTCCCACAATCCTTCTTCAGTAAGTTTTTTGTAAGCATCCAAAAGGCGCAACAATGTATCTTGTTTATAGGCAGTTGCCCACCCGGGAAGGGAAAAAGTCCCATTTTTCAAATCAACGTGACTGATGGTTTCGTGATCATACGCCAGAGAAGTAGATCCGTCCGGAAGTTTCATGTCCAGACTGCTCCGGGTCCAATCGAAAACCGGCATAAAATTGTAACACAGGACCGGGATACCTGCTTTTCCCATATTCCGGATACTGCTGCAATACTTATCGATCCATACATCTCTCTTGTCATTTCCCAGCTTGATATCCTCGTGGACCGGGATGCTTTCGATGGCGGTCCATTCGAAACCGGCATTTTCGATCTGTTTTTTCTGGGTCAGGATATCCTCCAAAGGCCATATTTCCCCTACGGGTATATGGTAGAGAGCGGATACAATACCCCTGATAACCGGGACCTGCCGGATATGAGTCAGAGGAATGGGATCATCGGAACCGTACCACCGAAAGCTCAATTTCATATCAACACTCCTTATCAAACACCGCTAAAAGCAGAAAATCCGCCATCAACCGGAACGACAATTCCCGTAACAAACCGTGATGCATCAGAAATCAGCCATTGGACCGTACCTGCCAGATCTTCCGGATTTCCAAAACGGTTCATGGGGGTATGATCCAGGATTTGGCGTCCCCGTTCTGTTAACTCACCGGTTTTTTCATCGGTGAGCAGGAAGCGGTTCTGTGTTGTGAGAAAAAATCCCGGTGCAATGGCGTTTACACGTATTCCGGGAGAATAATTCTGTGCCATATGAACAGCCATCCATTGTGTAAAATTGCTGACGGCCGCTTTTGCAGCGGAATAGGCAGGTATGCGTGTGAGTGGCCTGAATGCATTCATGGAGGATATATTCAGAATGATGCCTTTTTTTTCCTCTGCAAAGATTTTCCCGGCAACCTGAGAGGGAATGATGGTTCCCAGAAGATTTAATTCATTGACAAAGCGGAGACTTTCAGCCGGGAGATCAAAGAAGGAAAGCGTATCGGAAGTTGTCGCTTTGGGATGATTCCCCCCTGCCCCATTGATCAGAACATCGGGGATTCCGAAATGCTCCTGAACGGTTTTCAATGCATTTTGGACGGATATCCTGTCCAACACATCTGCTTGAAAACCGGCGGTTTTTCCACCCAGGTCTTTCGCCGTTTCCCGGGCTTTTGTCCCATTCAGATCCAGAATGGCAATGTGAGCTCCGGCTTCAGTTAAAAACTCCGCCAGGGCACTGCCCAAAACACCGGCACCACCGGTAATAACAATTTTTTTTCTGTTAACATCAAACAGGGAATTCATTCTATATCCTCCTTTAATACCCGAAAAGACGGGGTAAAACCAGGGTAATCCACGGGAAATAGGTCACCAGCAGCAAGGCAACGATCATAGCCAGAAAAAGGGGCATCAGGGGTTTCAGAACCTGTTCAATGGATACATTCCCTATGCCGCACCCGACAAATAAAACACTCCCCACCGGCGGTGTACAGAGTCCAACGCTTAGATTGAGAACCATCATAATTCCAAAATGGATGGGATTCATACCCAGATTCATCACTACTGGCAGAAAAATCGGAGTAAAAATCAATACAGCCGGAGTCATATCCATGAATGTCCCGATAAACAGCAGAATAACATTAATAATCATCAGAATCATAAAGCGGTTTTGGGTCAGATTTAACAAAAAGGCGCTGATGGTCTGAGGGATATTTTCATAACTCATAATCCAGCTCATAGCCATAGACGTGCCGATTAGCAACATGACAACAGATGTAGTCATTGCACTTTTCAAAAGTATATCAGGTATATGGCTCCAGGAAACCTCCCGGTAAATAAGCACAGAAAGAATAAAAGTATAGAGAACCGCGATGGCAGAAGCTTCCGTTGCAGTAAAGAATCCGGCTACAATTCCTCCAATAACAATCACGATCAGCAGGAGACTGGGTATAGCATCAAGAAATTTCAAAATTCCCTCTTTCACGGAGATCCCCGGAGCGGTTGGATAGCCCTTTTTCCAGGCAATAATTCCGCTCACCAGCATAAGCATGAGTCCCACCAGAATCCCCGGCAAATATCCGGCAATAAAGAGAGCTGCGATAGACACCCCGCCGGATGCCAGGGAATAGACAATGAGTATATTGCTGGGGGGAATGATCATCCCTGTGGTTGAAGATGTAATATTTACGGCTGCACTGAAAGCTTTATCATAGCCTTCTTTTTCCATATTGGGAACCATAAACCCACCGATTGCAGCAGCCGCTGCCACAGCTGATCCGGAAATCGCCCCAAAAAGCATGGCCGCCAGAATATTCACAAAAGCCAGTCCACCGGGAAGCCAGCCAACCAGAACCTTGGCAAATTCAATCAATCTTCGGGCAATACCGCCGCGGTTCATGAACTGACCGCTGAGAATGAAAAAGGGAATTGCCAGCAAAGCAAAACTGTCCAAGCCGGTAGCCATTCGCTGGGCTACGGTGGTCACCGCAGGAAAGAAATCAATGGAGAGAAGCATAGTACACAGCGTTGAAATACCGATGCTGATTGAAATAGGCGTTCCAAGAACCAGGAGAATCAGAAATACAGCCACCAGGACAAAAACGCTCAGGACACCCATTCAGGCCTCCTTTCCGTTTTTTACCAGTCCGACAATATTCAACAGGCTGTAGAAACTCATTAACATGCCACTTAAAGGCACTGCCAGATAGACATACCCCAGTTTCAGTTGCAGAGCAGCAGAAATCTGGTGCAATTCGAATGTCAGATTAACCAGATAAATCCCCCCGATAATCATTACCATTACAGCAAAGAGGATGACAAAACTATTAATCAGAATGTCAATGCGCAGACGCTGTTTATCCGGAAGCCGCTGTTTTAAAACATCGATTGCAAGGTGAATCTTCTTCCCAATCCCGTAAGCCGCTCCCAGTAGTCCGATCCAGATCAACAGAAACCGGGCAATCTCTTCCGTATAGGAACTGGGATTTTTCAGGATAAAACGGGTAGCCACCTGCCAAAGAACGTTCAGTACACTGATGCCCATGAGGCAAACAAGAACAAATTCCAAAATTTTGTCAATATTATCTCTGACTTTCTTCATAATCACTCCATGGTCCGGATTTGCCGGACCATATCTCCTAAAACGGGATCCTGTTCATATTTTTTATAGAGGACAGCCACCTCTCTTTGAAAAAGGGATTTGTCAGGACGATCGATCGTCACACCGTTTGCTTTCAATTCCCGAAGAGCCTCTTCCGTGGCTTCCTGCCAGAGAATTTTCTGATAATCCGCCGATTCATCCGCCGCCTGACGGACCCATTGTTTTTGTTCTTCCGACAGCCCGTTCCACACTGCCGTACTCATCACCAACACATCTGGAACAGAGGTATGTTCATCCAGGGAGTAAAATTTGCACACCTCATAATGGCGGGATGTGTAAAAACTGGGAGGATTATTTTCCGCTCCGTCCACAATTCCCTGCTGAAGGGCTGTATACAATTCACCCCAGGAAATAGGCGTGGCGGATCCGCCCATGGTATTCACCATCTCAATAGCTGTGGGACTCCCCATCACCCGGATTTTAAGTCCCTTCAGGTCTTCCGGTCCTTTAACCAGTGTTTTTTTAGTATAAAAAGACCGGCTGCCCGCATCATAGTAACAGAGTCCCATAAATCGATTCGGGACGCCTTTCAATAACAGGCTTTTTCCCAATTCACTTTCCAGAACCCGGAACCGGTGATCATCACCGGTAAAGATATAGGGCAGGTTAAACAGCCTGAATTCGGGGACAAAGCCTTCAAGGGTATTGGCACTGACCTTGGTCATGGCCAGACTGCCGATTTGCAGGAGTTCCAGGGATTCCCGCTCGCTTCCCAGTTGGTTTCCGGGATAGATCTGCATCAGAAGGGTCCCGCCGGAGTATTCCTTCAGACGGTTACCCATAAAAACCATGGCTTTATGTACCGGATGAGTGACATCGAGTCCATGGGACAAGCGGAGGATATTTTCCGGTTTCTGTTTTGAACAGCTCAGGAATACCAGAAAATAAATGAGGAGGATGAACGCTGTTTTCCATTGTTTCATCGATGTTTCCCTTCCCGATTGAAAGCCTTTTTGGTAAGTCCGTATGCCAACTCAGGCATAATCTGTTCTGCTTCCAGGCGGGTTAGAATACCCCGCACTGTCAGGTGTGCCAGAATATCAGCATCAATTCGCCGTGAAAAATTGTGGCGAACGGGAATAGAGGGCAGGGCCCGGGTGTCATCCACAAAGCCTGTCAGATTGTAAAAACCGGCCGTATCCATCACCGATTGTTTAAAACGTTTCATCCCCTGGAAACTGTCATTAAACCACCAGGCCGGGCCTAAATGCATGGCAGGATAGAACCCGGCCAATGGAGCCAGTTCGCGGGTATAGGTGCTTTCATCCAGGGTATACACCACCAGTTTAAAATTTGGATGGGATCCATAGGCGTTGAGAAGTTCTTTCAGATTCCGGGTAAACTCACATCGGAGCGGAATATCGGCACCCTTATCTGCACCGTAAGTTTCCAACAGGTGCGGATCATGATTTCGAAGCACTCCGGGATGTATTTGCATCACCAGTCCGTCTTCCGCACTCATTTCCGCCATCACCATGAGCATGTGGGCGGTAAACGCCTGACGGTCGGTTTCAGAAATTTTGCCGGACAGTGCCCGTGAGTATACTGTTTCTGCTTCTATTTCCGGCAGTTTATGTGTCAGGGGGGATTGTACACCATGATCGGTGGAATTACAGCCCAGATTGATAAAATCCTCACGGCGTTTCCGGAGGGCTTTCAGAAAACCGGAATAGCTTTCTGTGTTTTCACCTGTCAATTCCTCCAGTCTCCGGATATTTTCCATCCAGTCCGGCCGGACGGTATCGGTCACATCATCTGGCCGGAAACACGGTACAATACATCCTTTCCACCCGGACCGGATAATTATTTCATGCCATGAAAGGTCATCAGCAGCCTCGTTTGTTGTAGAGAGGAGTTCAAGGTTAAAACGTTCGTAAAGACTTCGGGGACGGAAACGGTCCTCTTTCAAACAGGCGTTTATGTGATCGTATAGGATATCTGCATTCTTATCATTCAGGGGGAGATCCGTTTCAAAAACTGTTTTCAATTCTTCACGGATCCAAAGTCCGGTTGGTGTTCCGGCAAACAGGTAAAAATGTTTCGCAAAGAGTCGCCATACGTCCCGTGGATTTCCTTCAGATCTTGAACCATCACTTCGTGGAATTCTCAGAGAATCCAGGGAAATACCCCGGGAAACCAGCATACGAAAGATATAGTGATCGGGTGTAATAATGAGATCGGTGGGATTATCAAAAGGCTTGTTTTCTGCAAACCAGCGGGCTTCCGTATGTCCGTGAGGACTCAAAATCGGCAGGTCTTTCACACTTTCGTAAAGATCCCTGGCAATTTTCCTTACCGAGGGATCGGGTGAGAAAAAGAGATCACTCATCTCAGCATCACCTCCGGTACAAATTTGACAGAGAGCATTTCTTCTTTAACCTTTTCTTCAAATATTTTTTTCGTTTTCACATCAGGATACCGGCCTTCCCACAGGGTAAAAACATAAAAATTGGCAACCGGACCGTCTGTACTCAGGTAATACGTATCAGAAATTTGAGGATGAAATTTAACGGCCTGATATTCCGGGCTTTTTATATCATAGATTTCAGAGGCTTTGGGTGTTCTTCCGGAAGAAAACCCCTCCGGATTCTTAGTAAATATGGCCATTCCCAGAAAGCGGTTGTCCAGATCATTGACACCTGACAGAGTAATTCCAGGCCAGTCCTGTACCGTAATGAAGCCTGGTTTCCCGTCAATGCCCAGCATGGAGAGTCCGGAAATAAGTGTATCGGGCACATTATTGCCGGTAATTTCAAACCTGTTTGTATACCCGTTTCGTCCGGCCGTTATGGTAATGGTTTCCGTGGCACTCAGCGTGTCTCCATCTACACTCCAGCCGTTAAAGCCCAATGTGAAAATAGAGCGGACCGGTCCTTCCGCGAGGACCTGAAAATCATGGTAGCGGGTATCACCCAGTCTGTACAAAACTCCGTTTTTTTTAGCTCCTGTCGCTCCTATTCCCAGAGAGTTTCCCACTTTCAGAATATCCATCCCCCAGGATTGAAATTCGTGATAATTTTCAATTTTACCCACATCCGGCAATATCATTTCCGATGTGGTTTTACCGAAAATATCCTTTCCATTCCGCCGGTCACAATAAGTGCGGAAGGCAATTACGTCATTTTCCCAGCCAACGCCTTCAAACTGATATTGATACGGTGTGCTGCACTCGTAATCCGGGGGGAAAACTTCCTTTTGGACTTCCGTAAAATGTCCGTCCCTGTTCCGGCTGATGCCCAGATATATATTTGTCCGGAGTGGCAATATGGGTGAGACTTCCTGAAGACGCCATTCGATCTTACCAACAAGCGTTTCACCAGGCTTCAAAGAGACAAGGATCGCCGCTTCATCCCATGAACCATCGCTATTCAGATCATCTGTCTGAATTGGAATAGCTTGATTTTTCTTTCCATCATAAATGACAGGGATCAGGGAATCATCCGGCTGACGAAAAGCCTCCCGCTCAATGACAACACAGGCATCCTTTAATGGATGGTCATGGGGATTTGTAAGAATTATAGTCCGGACCGGCATGCGTGTGCAGGCAGTTAAGAAGATCAGGCCTATAAAAAACAGAATTCGACAATGTCTCATAACACCTCCTATCGTGCCAGCCATCCGCCATCCACGGGCAGAACAATTCCTGTAATATAGTGAGACGCTTCAGACGCCAGAAAAACCACAGTACCAGCCAGATCTTCCGGACTTCCCCAGCGGCCCATGGGAATTCTATCCCGGATCGCCCGGTTCCGTTCCGTATCCATTCGCAATGCATATGTATTGTCAGTTGCTATATAGCCGGGAGCTATGGCATTTATACAGATATTATATGGAGCCCATTCATTTGCAAAGGCTTTGGTCAGTTGCCCCACAGCCCCTTTACTGGCGGCATATCCGGGGACGCGGATTCCTCCCTGAAAAGTCAGCAGAGATGCAGTAAAAATAATTTTTCCATACTTTTTCTGAATCATCAATTTCCCGATCTCCCGGGTAATAATGAAGGAAGCCGTGGCGTTCACTGCCATTACTTCATCCCAGTCTTCATCGCTATGATTTTCCGCTTCCCTGCGGCGGATAGTCCCGGCATTATTCACCAGGATATCAATGACGGGGTGATTACCTTTAACCACGTCCAGAAAGCCGTAGAGAGAATCCCTGTCACTGAAATCACAGGAATAGGAAGCAAATGTCCGTCCCAATTTCCGTACTTCTCTTGCAACCTCACCCCCATCAACGGGAAGATTAGCACTTACACCGATAATATTGGCTCCTGCCTGGGCCAGGGCAATGGCCAAAGCTTTTCCAATCCCCCGGCGGCAACCGGTTACCAAAGCTATACGCCCATCCAGGCGAAAATCATCAAGTATCATTTTTTTCTACCTTATATCACAGATATTTATAAAATCCATGTCATCAAAGTCCTGGTTTTCACCACCCATACCCCAGACGAAGCTGTAACGGGAGGTCCCCACGCCAGCATGTATGGACCAGCTGGGCGATAAAATCGCTTCTTTATTTTTAATGACAATATGCCGGGTTTCATAAGGTTTTCCCATAAAATGAAAGACCCGGTCCTCCTCTTTCAAATCAAAATAGAGGTAAATTTCCGTCCTCCGGGCATGGGTATGGGGCGGCATGGTATTCCAAATACTGCCGGACGCCAGGGATGTAACACCCATTACAAGCTGGCAACTCTCACATATACCGGGGCGTATATACTGAAAAATAGTGCGTCTATTACAGGCTTCATCACTCCCAAGGTCCACACGATTTGCTTCTGTTTTCGTGATTTTTTTCACCGGAAACTCTTTATGGGCTGGATAACTCAGAATATAAAATTCAGCGGGGTTTTGAGGATTTTTACTGCTCATTCCAATAGATTTTATACCACGACCGATATAGAGACATTCAAGATGTCCCATGGGATAAATCTCCTGGTCAATCTGAATTACACCGGACCCGCCTAGATTCAGAATACCTGTTTCACGCCGTTCATTAAAGAATTTGGAAGCCAGCTCTTTACTGCCTTCCAAATCCAGAGGATCCTTCAGGGGAATTGCACCACCTGCAACGGCACGTTCCGTATCCGAATAGATCAAATTGATTTTTCCTGCCTGAAAAAGTGTATCTGCCAGAAAAACCTCTCTCAATTCACCTGTATCCATCCGTTTGATCCGAACATCATCGGCTAAAACACGAATTTCCATAATTCACTCCTTCTTAAAATTCAATCTCCAGATAATCCCCTTTAAAATCCTGATTTCGGGCTTCAATGGTGCAGGACCCGCCGGGAGAGGGTTTCAGCGTAACAGACGCCTGTCCATTAGCCATTTCGATGATAGAACTGCCTGTCGGTGTTCCCTGATTAATCAGAAGTTTCCCGTCTCCGGCATGATAAAAATAAACACGGTCGTTGTAATCCAGGCAGCGCCTGCCGTTTTTATCCCGGGCTGTGGCTGTAACAATCAGATTTCCGTCCATACATTCAGAATATGTAATATCAAATTTCTCCGGTTTTCCGTTTTTCTCATATCGATATGTAACCGTCAAAGTATCGGCAAAGACTTCCTTTTCATTCCGGAATCCCTTGGCAATGAGAGTATTTTCTCCTTCAGTAAAAATCAGATCCCAGTTCAGACCACAGGCAGGGAATTGGGAAATATCCCACTCCTTCTTCCCCAGAGAGATCCCGTTCAGATTGAGTTCCACAGCTTCGCAATTGGAATACACACACACATTTCGTCTTTGACCTTCCGGTCCCTGGCGCTCGGTCCAGGTATGAGATTCAATATAGACAAAGGGATCATGTTTTGTGTCCCGGGTCCAGTAACTTTTAAAGACATAATAAGCATCCTTTGGATTTCCTGCCCGGTCAAAAAGTCCCTTCTGGTTCATATATGGTATGGGGTTTTCCGGCCTTAGGGGTGTTCCGAAATCTTTTACCGCCCATTGGGCATTCCCGGTAAACCAGTCCAGTTGTTCAGAAACCTGAAGATGCCAGTCAAAAAGGTCCACTATATAACTCTCACTCCAATCCCCGCTTTGTGCAATATTTTTTACCCTGACCTGATTTACTGACTCTTCCCAGCCACCTTCGATCTGCATGCCTTTGCCATCAACGGGATTTTCATCATGTCGGCCAACATGACTGGAGCCGCCATATTCCATGTGGAGAAAACGGGGATATTTTTTTCGTGAATCCTCAAGAGCTTCTTTAAAATTTGTATAAACTCCACTGTACCAGCCTGCCCAGATAGAAGGAGAAAAGACATCCACCACATCTGCATCATCATAGTATTTCCGCATGGCGGTTACCCGGGTGGGATCCAGTTCTTTTGCCTTATCGTTCAGCGTGAGTAGAAATTCCCGAAGCCGTGCACTGTTATCCCCGTCCGGAAAATCCGGGAGCCAATAGAGTTCATTTCCCAATGACCAGATGAAATGGAAGGGTGGTTCATGTTTTGGATGATCATTTCTTCAAGCATGGTCAGTGTATTGGTTTTCCATGTTTCTTCACCCATTCCTCCCCGGCACCAGGGGAGTTCGTCCCAAACCAGAAGCCCAAGCTCGTCACAGGTTTTATAAACTTCCTGATCCTGGGGATAGTGAGCCAGGCGCACAAAATTGGCTCCCAGTTCTTTGATCATTTCCATATCACCACGGTGCATGGCATTACTCATCGCTGCACCGGTCCCGGCATGCTCTTCATGGCGGTGGGTTCCTCTGAGAAGCAGGCGTTTCCCATTCAGATAAAAGGGTCCGTTCTCTTCAAAATGAAACCATCGGTAACCGATTCGTTCTTCCAGAACATCTTTCCGTTTTTTTCCACTTTCCAGGGAAACGGACACGGTATAGAGGATCGGATGATCCGGGGACCAAAGTTCAGGATTTTGCACGATCGGAAAATCAAAAGTTTGTACCGACTCCCCCTTATCAATCCGGAATATTTCCTTTATTTCAGCAACGACAGTCCCTCCTGCATCCCGAATTTCGGCATGGAGTGTCACTCTCTGTTGTTTCCCGCTTTCATTTTGTATCCAGATTTTTCCTTTCGTTGAAGCGGATTTCTCAGACACATCCGGTGTTAGTATATTCATCTTTTTTAGATAGACTTCCGGAGTCACTTTCAGATACACATCCCGGGTTATGCCACCATATATAAAAAAGTCCGATTTCTGGGAGGGGACTATATCCCGGTTGATAGCATTGGATGCATAAACAAGCAGTTGATTTTCAGTATTTTCCTTCAGGTAAGGTGTTATATCCACATCAAAGCCCAGATAACCACCGGTATGCTCCCCGGCTTTTTGTCCATTCACCCACACTTCTGCATAAGTATTCACTCCTTCAAAGGAGAGTAGAAACCGGGAATCATGGGATAATTCCGGGATATAGACTGATTTTTCATACCAGTTGCCATCCCGCCGGTAGCCCGGTTCAGGAT
>OMKS01001832.1_pt1 | contig 18403 bp, 17 predicted proteins | sample 1674721 | NCBI WGS metagenome assembly OMKS01 (sample SAMN06264996, study PRJEB25208) | sediment metagenome | isolation source: hot spring sediment | place: USA: California | collected 2014-09-02
GGCGATTGGACCACATCCCAAATGAAGGGCTGGAAAGGAACGTTGAACACCCATGCCATCCAGCCAATCCAACAGTTTCGCTATACGGTAGGCAAAAATGCGACCGACAGCGCGCTAATCATCGATGCTATGGACATTCTCTACATGGCTAAGGTTCAGGGCTTCTGTCTGGTCTCCAGCGATAGTGACTACACACGGCTGGCAACGCGCATTCGTGAAAAGGGATTGTTTGTCATGGGGATTGGCAAGAAGATGACGCCCCGGGCCTTTGTAAATGCCTGCGACGTATTTGTGTACACCGAAAACTTGATGCCGAAACCCAAACGGGCGAAGTCCAGCGATTTCAAGAAACGCCAACCTGAAAAACCCGAACCTGATCCACGCCCATTGCTTAAGAATGCTTTCGAAATGGCCGTACAAGAGGATGGCTGGGCTTCATTGGGGCCGTTGGGACAATACCTGCGCCAACTCGATCCCGGTTTTGACTCCCGCACCTATGGTTACAAACAGTTGTCGCAACTCATTCGCGCGTATCCCAATTTATTCAAGGTGCGCAGTGCCAAGCAACGACACGGCAACGCTATCATCTACGTGCGGCTGAAGGAATAAGAATCTATCCGAAAATTCACCGGCGGCGGTATTTTGCGCTTAAAGACGCGGGCGAAAGGGTGCCATATTGTGGAGAAAGAAGGAGGACAACTTGACCCATTTCGAGCACGAGGGAGCGTTCCCTGGGAACGATTATGTGGATCGTAGCGACGATCTGCTATCAGATGACACCCTCAGTTTATATCTCAATCAGATGGGAGCGCTGCCGCTCCTCTCACAAGAAGAGGAAGTCGCCCTGGCTAAGAAAATAGAACGTGGGCGGCAGGCCCAAGCGCAACTAAAAGACCAAAAAAAATACGAACTTACGTGCGATCAAATCGCAGAACTCGAGCAACAGATTCAAGCAGGGCAGCAGGCCAGGCAGCATTTTATCGAAGCCAATACCCGGCTCGTGGTCAGCATAGCCAAACATTATCGTGGCAGCGGCTTAAGCTTTTTGGATTTGATCCAGGCAGGAAACATTGGCCTGATTAAAGCCGTGGATCGCTTCGACTATCAACTGGGGAATAAGTTCAGCACGTATGCCGTGTGGTGGATCCGCCAGACCATTCGCCGGGCGTTGACGAGCCAGGGATATATGATCCGTCTTCCCGCCCACATGCGCCAACGTGTAGAGAAATTCCGGCGCACAGCACAGAAATTGGAGAAAACACTACACCGCTATCCCACACCAGAGGAAATCGCTGCTGCTTTGGAGATCGAGAATGTCCGGAATGTGCGCCGCTTGTTACGGATCGGACAACGGCCCCTCTCGCTGAACACGCTGGTTGATGGCGGGGATGGAACGAGCGAATTGGCCAGTTTCATCGAAGACGAAAGCTCGCTATCACCACCTCAAGAAGTGCAAACCCATCTACTGCAAGAAGACATCGAAATGCTGATGGATCAGGTGCTTTCACCGCGCGAACTTGAGGTTTTACGCCGGCGTTTTGGCTTTGACAACAACGAAGCACAGTCATTACAAGCGCTAGCAGATGATTTGGAGATCAGTCGTGAACGCGTGCGGCAAATTGAGCGGCACGCCTTGAGAAAAATGCGGCATCCAGCCATCAGCTATAAACTCCGCGCATACCTGGCTCAATCTGACTGAGCCGGTCGTATGTCTGCAATCGAACCGATAGTTGGCCCAACCAACGCTAACCCAACGTTTGTACCGTGATCCAAACACGGAACCAACGCATTACGTATGTTTTCCGTCGAGATTTGTATTATGATAAAGTAAGGTATCATCTCAATAAAAAGGGGGAGAGGTGGTGGTTTGGGGGCAGGCTGCGCCTGCCCCCAAACCCCACCCCCCAGATTTTGAGAAGATACGAAGTAAGGATCTTATAGTTTTAAGCAAAAAGAGGAGGAACATTTGACTGCAATGACGATAAAACAAAAGGAAATGAAGCCCCGGTGGTGGCAGACGTTACTCAAAGGTGAGTACTTTAGTAAACGACCACGCGGTGGAGATATTTGCGAGGTCACAATTCTCTCCATTGGAGAGCGTGAGATCTTTGTCGAGCTAGAAGGCAAGCGGGATGGTCTAATCCCACGTGAGGATTTGGCAAAAGTAGATGACGCTTACCTGGAAAAACTTGAGGTAGGAGATCGCATCCCCGTCCGTATTGTAAAAGTACCCCACAACCGGAGCACCATCCTTGTCTCATTGAAACAAGGATTAGCACAACATGAGTGGATGCGGGCCAAGGCTTTGCAGGAGAGCAAGGAAATCAACGAAGTTGAAGTTCTCGAAGTGAATCGCGGCGGTCTTATCGCGGCGTTAGGTGAATTGCGTGGCTTTATTCCCAACTCACACCTGGTCTGCATACCGCGTGGCATGCGTGGCAAAAAGCTGCAAGAGGGAAAAACCGCCTTGATCGGCAAGACCCTGCCTGTGGTCGTCATCGAGGTTCAGCCTGGTCGCCGTCGTCTGATTCTGTCCGAGCGCGTGGCCCAACGCCAGCAACACGAAGCCCTGCTTGAGGAATTACACGAGGGAGCGATCCGCACAGGCGTTGTCCGTAACCTGACCGACTATGGCGCTTTCATCGATCTGGGCGGTATAGATGGGTTGTTGCACATCTCCGAGCTTTCCTGGGACTACGTAGAACACCCGCACGACGTGCTGAAGGTCGGGGACAAAGTGGAAGTCTATGTGCTCGATGTGGACCGAGAGCGAGAACGCATTTCGCTGAGCCGGAAACGTCTGCTGCCCGCCGCTGAGGAAAGAGTTTGATAAAGATAGAAGAAGAGAGGTAAGAATTTGCAGACATCAGAGAAACTGCTAGAACAAGAGTTAGAGAAATTAGAAGATCAGATTGACACACTAAAGTCAAACCTGGATGAGAAGCCTGACTATACGCTGGGCAAGGGAGATCCCCGGATCAGCAGTTGGGAACTCAACCGGACATTGCTGGAACAAGCTGAAGATCGCGCGGGGACGCTACAAGAGGCGCTAGTAAATGTGGATAAAGGCACCTACGGCGTTTGCGAGCGTTGTGGGAAGCCCATTCATCCTGATCGTTTGCATGTGCTCCCCGAAACCCAGCTCTGCATCGCCTGTGCGCGAGAGCAATGAGAACCTTAGACTTGTTCCTGAATAAACCGCGGCAGAATGCCGGACGCAGATTTTCGCGGACGAACGCTGATTTTTTTGACCTTTATCAGCGTAGATCAGCGAAAATCTGCGTCCTAATCCGGTTGGCGTTATTGGAGAACAACGCTAATGAATAGAGAGCATCAGTTTTACACTCGCGCCCAGTATTTAGGCCGGCCATAATAGTCGTAGAGTCGTACTTCGTATTCGCGGTTTACCGGTGTTGCCGGATCGAACGCAGGAGCCAGTTTGACGATCATCTTTTCCAAACCCACCGCTACCTGTTTCTGCGCCCAATCCACTTTGTCAACCCAGTGCGGCGATAAAACTCCCTTTTTGTCCTCCATCGCTACGACCAGATAACAAATCTGCCACATTTGATCATCCGCGATAAAGTCATCAACCTGACCAATATCGCCGTCCACCGCGTGGACGTCATAACCGATGACCTCACGAGTACTTCGCAAGTGCGGATTGGCGGCTCGCTGTCCCTGCTCCGCATCCCCTTCTCCTTGACGATCCGCCATCAACTGAGCCACCGCCATCGCGCCGGATTGCAATGGCGAGGTACTGATCCGCCAATAGGGCGACCAGCCATAATAAGTATAAAGCTCCTCCTCCATCTGGCGCGAGACAGGCTTATCTAGGTCAATCGAAGGACTGTTCCTTATTTGCTCCTGTGTCAACAAAACCGGTATGCTTTGCGTTTCCCAATCCGGAATCCCTAACGCCACCGGAGCCAATAAAACCTTGCGATGGGTCAGCCAATTCCCTGTCTTCACCACGATATAGCGAATGACCCACGTCTGATCGTCGAAATAGCAAGCAAATACACTCCCAATCTCGCCGTCCGTCGCCTGGAGACTATAACCATCTAATTCCTTGATACTGCGTAACATACAACGCCTCCTTTCCTGATTTCTGGATACTTTGCTTTTACATTACCACAAATCAGCCAAGGTGGAGTATGGACTGTGTTTGCTTTGCGGCGACGATACGTTGGCAGAGTTGGATTTGCGTTGGTAGAATACCAAGCAACTCAACACATAAATCCGCACGCAATCTGCGCGGCGACGCGCGCATTGTTGACCAACAAACTCTCGTTGGCGCGCTTCGTTCGCGCGTCACTAAGCGCAACCATGCGCGCGAGGATGAAGGGAGTAATAGCTTTACCGGTGATGCCCTGCGCGTCGGCCTCGGCGACGGCCTGAGCAATGAGCGGTTCGATTTCGGCGATGGAGACCTCGTCTGCGGCTGGGATGGGCGCCGTGACCAGCAGTCCTTGCACCAGACGCAACGCCCGCTGCGACTGGAAGACGTCCACCACCTGCGCCACACTGTCGACGCGCTGATCCACCGCCAACCCTGAAGTACGGCTGTAGAACGCCGGGAATTCGCTGGTTTGCCAGCCGAGCACCGGCACGCCCCACGTTTCGAGATATTCCAGCGTGCGCGGTAAATCGAGGATAGACTTCGCTCCCGCGCACACGACGATCAACGGCGTGGAGGCCAGCACAGGCAAGTCGGCGGAGACGTCCTCCGGGTGCCCGCGATGCACGCCGCCGATGCCGCCCGTCGCAAAGACGCGAATTCCGGCGCGGTGCGCCAGCAGCGTCGTCGCCGCGACCGTCGTCCCGCCGTGAAAGCCGCGCACACCCGCCAGTGGCAAATCGCGCACGCTCACCTTGAAGGCCGTCTCATCCGTCGCCAGCGTCTCCACTTGCGCGTCGCGCAATCCCACGCACGCCGTACCCCGCCATACCCCGATGACGGCGGGGACAGCACCTTCCGCGCGGATCGCCTCCGCCATCCGCCGGGTGATGTCGAGATTGGCCGGATAAGCAAACCCATGCGTAATCAGGGCGGATTCAAGCGCCACCACCGGTTGCCCGGCGTCAATCGCCTGCCGAATTTCCAACGCAATATCGAAATCAACCATTCTCCCACTCTCCGTCAGAAATCAACCACGAATCTTCACGAATAGAGAACATTAGACTCTATCCGAAAATTCACCGGGGGTGCTATTTTGCGCCTAAAGGCGCGGGTGCAAGGGTGTTTTTGCGCTTGCGGGCGGCCCGCAAGCGCAAAAACACCCTCAAAAAAAGCGGCTTTAGCCGCCCATTCCGCCGACAGCGTAAAACCGCGACCATTTTCGGATAGGTTCTTAGTGTAAATTGGTGAAGATTCGTGGTGAAATGTGCATTAACAATGAAAAGCCGCCGCTTATGACCATTTCAGAGGAATCCAAATAATCCGGTAAATCCGTGTTCTATTTTTTGCCAAGCAATTGCAGCGCCAGCGCCGCGTAAGTTTGCGCGGCGGCGTAGATTTGCTCGACTTCGACGTACTCGTTGACTGTATGTGGCAGCGCAGGATTGCCGGGGCCAAAGCCCACGGTAGGCACCTGCGCTACGGCGGCGGTGTATGCGCCCTCCGTCGCAAAATGCCAGCGCGTCAATCCCGGACGCAAGCCCACCGTCTGAGCAGCCCGCAGCATCGCCTTCACCAGTGGGTGGTGCTCCTGCAAAGCCCACGGCAACGACGTCCGCCGCACGTGATAAGTCTTGCCGGTATGCGTCGTCACTTCTTCCTCGATGACTTTTACGTCCGCATCTGCGCCCTCGCGGGTGATGATGCGCTGCACTTCGAGCAAGGCCATCGCCTCCGTCTCGCCGACGGTCAACCGGCGATCTAGCGTTATCTCGCAGCGGTCTGGAATGGCGTTGCGGCTCACGCCGTGCGAGCGAATCTCGGTGACGGCCAGAATGCCCGGTCCCAGAAAGGGATCGTCCATCAACTGCCCGGCGAGGATTTCCAAATTGAAGGCCAGATGCGCAGCGGTATAGATCGCGTTGCTCCCCAATTCCGGGGCCGAGGAGTGCGCGGAGCGGCCTTTGACGCTCAATGTCATCTCCACGTGCCCGCGCTGCCCGCGCACCACCTGGAGATTCGAAGGTTCGGCGATCACGACCCAATCCGGGCGCAACCCCCCTTCCTCGAAAAGGATCCGCGTGCACGTGCCCTCAGCAGGTTCTTCCAGACCGACGCACGCTACATAGACCGGTCCCTCGAGCGAGATGCCGCGTTTTTTCAGCAGCGCGGCGGCATACACAGTCGCCGCCAGGCCGCTCTTCATGTCACACGCCCCTAGTCCATAGAGACGGCCCTCGTGGATCTCCGCACCGAACGGATCGACGCGCCAGGCCGCCGGGTCGGCCACTTCGACCGTGTCCATGTGACTATCGAACATCAGTGCGGGGCCTTCTTGCGGCCCAACACGGCCCACAACGTTTCCCGCGTCGTCCATCCACACAGCGTCGAACCCAAGACGGCGCATTTCGTCCATGATCAGCGCCGCCACTGCCCCCTCGTCACCAGGGAAACTGGGGGTACGCACCAGCGCGCGGACAAAATCGCGTAAAGCCTGCCGCTCTTCAGCGGCGAGTTCCCATAAATGCATGTTTTCTTTACCTCTTTAATGGCAATTTAGGCGCGGTTTCTATACCGCGAGCTTAACGAAAACGCGCTATGGAAAGCGCGATGATACGGTTAATACGCGCCGTCGCCCAGAAGTGCTTTGGGGACGGTGCGCAACATGATGGCGAGATCGAGCCACGGCGACCAGTGTTCGATGTAGTACAGATCGAGCAACACCATTTCGTCGAAGGTCAACTCACTCCGGCCGCTGACCTGCCACAGGCCGGTCAGACCGGGTGGCACGGTCAGACGTTTGAGATGCCAGGGCTGGTACTGCTCCACCTCGGCAGGAATCGGTGGGCGTGGCCCGACGAGGCTCATGTCACCCTTGAGGACGTTGATGAACTGCGGCAGCTCATCCAGACTAAAGCGGCGTAAGAAGCGTCCCATTCGCGTCATGCGCGGATCATCGCGCATCTTGAACGTGATGTCGTCACACTCAACAACTTCTTTCAAACACGCCAACTCTTCTTCAGCGCCCACACGCATCGAGCGGAATTTGTAGATCGTGAAGCGTTTATGGTTTTTGCCCACGCGCTCCTGGGTGAAAAACACCGGTCCGGGCGAGTCACGTTTGATCACCAGAGCAATGAGCGCGAAGAGTGGCCAGCCGACCAACAGCGCCAGACTGGCCCCCACGATGTCTATCGTGCGTTTGATGATCAATGCCGTCTGGCTAAAAGCGATTTCCTGCACTTCGATGAGTGGCACACCGCCCAGGTCGCTCACCTCGACGTGACTGAGGCTCATCTGGAACAAATCGGGCACCAGCCGCGCGACGACTTGGCGCCGTTCGCACTCGCGCAGGATGCTCAAGATACGGCGTTGATACGTCCAGGGCAAAGTGATAATGACTTCATCCACATTTTCAGCGTCGATAATCTTAGGGAGTTTGTCGAGGTCTCCCAGTCCCTTGATGCGTCCTAGCCCGCCCTCGCCTTTGTCCGGGTTATCGTCCACGTAACCGACGATATGATAACCCAAATCGGGGCGCGCCACCAGGGTGCGCATCACCCGCCGGCCTACTTCACCGGCTCCAACGATAACGATGCGCTGGACCCCAATCCCCTTACGGCGCCGGTACGCTTGCACCACCAACGCCAAGGCTCGCCCCAGAGAGATGAGGATGACCATAAAAAACCCGGCTTCCAGAAGCAACAGCCGGGAATAAACCAGGGGCCGGACCGCAAACGCGAATGCCAGAGCCAATACGAGCGTCGTGGCTACGGCCATCACAATCGGGAAGACCTGATCGATCCAGATTCGTCCGCGCCAGTGGGTATAGGCTTTCTCGAACCACAACACCAGAGGGATAACGACGGTAAACAAAGCGCAGAAAGGTAAATAGGCGAAAAATGGCGCGTCGAAAACGACGTCTACGAACCACTGCAACCGGTAGCGAAAGAGATAGGCCAATCCCATCGCCATATTGATCATGACGATGTCCACCGCCACAACCCACAGCGGTGCCGCGTTACGCCGCTTCCCGTTCATGACTGCCCCTTTCTCGCCTCCAAGACATGGCGATAGAGCGCCTCGGTCTGGCGCGCCGTCTCTGCCCACGAAAAACGCGCTGCGTGGGCTAATCCACGCTGGCGCAGTTCCACACGCAATGGTGCGTCCGTCAAAAGATGGTGCAGGGCTTCCGCAATTGCTGTTTCGGCCATAGCCACCTCATCGTCGGGATCGACCAGCAAAACACCATCACCGCCGGCTTCGGGCAACGAAGTCGTCGCCGCCGTCAACGTGGGGGTGCCGCAGGCTAACGCTTCCGCCACCGGGAAGCCAAAGCCCTCGTAGTGCGAAATGTAGGCAAACGCCTCAGCCGCATTATACCATAGCGCCTGCGTCTCGGCGGGCACGAAGCCCGGAAAGTGGACGCGCGCGCCCAGGCCAAGGCGCTCGACCTCGGCGAAAATCTCCTCATACAGCCACCCCCGTCCCCCGGCCAACACCAGATGCACGTCTGGATCGCGCAGCCGGGCGAACGCGCGCACGAGCTGTGTAAGGTTCTTACGCGGCTCCAACGTGCCCATATAGAGCACAAACCGGTCGGGTAACTGCATTTCGCGACGGAAGACGTCCACTTCTGCCAGCGGCAGTGGACGAAAGCGCAGATCGATGCCGTGGTAGATCGTGTGAACGCGCGCCGCCGGAACGCGCAGGAGCTGCTGCACCTCCCGCGCCGTGAACTGCGACACCGCAATCACCGCAGCAGCACGGCGGCAGGCAATGCCGGTCAACGTCCGCAGATATAATCGATTCCCCCGGCGGAAGAACTCCGGGTAGCGCAGAAAGCTCAGGTCGTGGACGGTGATGACCTGAGGGCAAGACGATAACAACGGGCCAACGAAAGCCGGCGCGTGGAGCAAATCTGCGCCCAGACGGCGCAACAACCAGGGTAGAGCACACTGCTCCCACATGATACGCGTCGCCGGACGCGCCGTCGAAACGCGCGAAAAGTGCACCGGCAGATCAAACTCAGCAGGTGAAAGATGCTTATCTCCCAAAAGCACCCGGTAGCGCAAGTCGCTCCCCGTAGCGCCTAAACCGCGCAACAGATTCGCCACATAGACAGCGATACCGGCGCTGCGATACGAGTCTCCAGCAGCAAGCAAATGCGCATTGAAAGCAATCAAAGGTTGGTGGGCTGCGTTCATAAGCCATTTCATTATAATCTGGTTTGAAAGAATGACAAAACGAACCATTTGCCAGACAGGATGAGTGCGCTAGAATAGGGGATGTAGGAGGACAACTATGACGGACGTCAATCATTCCAAATCAGCAGTTCACGTCATTGTGCATGGACATGTACAAGGCGTGGGCTTTCGCAGTTTCGTCCAAATGCAGGCGCTGCCCCTAAACATTGCGGGATGGGTGCGCAACTGTGCCGATGGAACCGTCGAGATTTGGGCCGAGGGGCCACGCGACAAACTGGAACGCCTGACGCAACAGGTGGAAAGAGGGCCGCGTTACGGGCTGGTTGAGCGTTTGGACATCGATTGGCAACAGCCCAAAAACTTTCTTAGCGGTTTTCATATCCGCTGGTGAAAATCCCACTTATGAATAAGTTCAAGAGATTTGAAACTGTCGCCTGGATCATTCTCCTCGCTGCCTTTTTTGTCTGCCTGATTATCGCCATCGGCACGCCGTGGAGTGCACGCTGGTTGGTGATGAATACCACGCGGCCTTTAAAAGTCATCATCCAACCGCGCGCCGGCATCATCACACAGCAAGAATTGGGCAGCTCGACCTCTACCCTGCTCAGCGACAACACCGAAATCAACGGCAAGAAAACGTTCCGGCTCAAGGAAAACGCCGAGGCATGGCTGCTTTTTTACCACCCGGAGAGCTACAACCCGGACGCCGAGACACCCGTGCCCCCGATCATCACGGTACAGATCTACGGCGAAACCGACATCACCATTATGAACGCGCAGACGCCACGCTTCTCGGTGAGCCGTTTGCCCAATCAAGTCACGCTCGACATCCGGCGTGGGGCCAACACGCAGATCGCCGTAGAAGATAACGGCCGGCCGACCGAATTGCGCGTCCAAACACCGCACGGCGTCGCCGAAATGGACAGAGGCGCGTATACGGTGATGGTCGAAGACAATCAAACCGAATTCGCCGTGAGCAGCGGGAGAGCGCGTATCCCCAATCCGGACACCGGGGAACGTTTTATCCTGGGTGAATTGCAGCGGGCCGAAATCACCACCGCAGGACTGACGGAAATCTACACCGGCGAGCGCGACATCCTGCGCAACCGCAACGGCAATTTCGAGCTGCCGCTGGAAGGGACGTGGGAGGTCTTCAGTCGCACGGCCTTCGACGATCAGAGTACCGGGACAGTACTGCTTACAGCTCTGGCCGACAATCGCCACATCGTCCTATTCACCCGTTCCGGCTTGGGTTTCTCCGAAACCGGCATCACCCAAGAGATCAACCAGGACATTCGCGGCGTCCAATCATTGCGCGTGCGCGCCCGCGTGCGCGTGGATACCCATACCCTTCCCGCATGCGGTTCCTTGGGAACCGAGTGTCCAGTTATGATCCGTATCAAATATACCGATCAAACCGGCGCGGTACGCGAATGGTTGCAAGGCTTCTACGTCAAAGAAGGCGACGGCAACCAGCCCTTCTGTCAAAGCTGCGAATGGCAGGCAATGCATATCAAGGTAGCCCAACCCAACGTCTGGCACAACTACGAATCCCCGGATTTGCTCCCGTTGCTGGATGCGCACGGCATCGAACCGGTCGTCATTCGCCAGGTGGATGTCTACGCTTCCGGCCATTCTTACGGCGCAGCCATCGACGAAATCGCCATCCTGGTGGCTGAATAATCCCCTCTTCTAGAAACATTGGCGAAGGTTAATGGCAAAAAACCGTAAACGACAAGATAACCATACTAAGCACAACGGCTCCGCGCAGTCTTCACAGGGAGGGATGAAGCGCCCAACGCCCTACCCCGTTGGCAAATTACCGCAACCCGATTTGGTCGCTTTGTTGAACCGCACCCTCGGCAAACCCGATCCTCGCGTGATCTTCGGCCCCGGTCTGGGACGCGACGCGGCAGTCATTGATTTTGGGGATCGCTATCTCGTTGCCAAGACCGATCCGATCACCTTTGCCACCGACGAAATCGGCTGGTACGTGGTCAACGTCAACGCCAACGACGTGGCCTGCCTGGGCGCGCAGCCCCGCTGGATGATCGCCACGTTGCTGCTGCCGGAAGGCACGACCGATCACGCGCTCGTGGACCGCATCTTCGAGCAACTCCACAGCGCCAGCTATGCCATCGGCGTGACGGTCGTGGGCGGCCACACCGAAATCACTCACGGCCTGGAACGGCCCATCGTCGTCGGCGCGATGTTCGGCGAGGTCGCGCCGGAGCGATTGGTGCGTTCCGATGGCGCGCGTCCCGGCGACGCGCTCATCCTCACCAAGGGCATCTGCGTGGAGGGGACGGCGATCCTGGCGCGCGAAGCCGCCGACCAGTTACACGGCAAAGTCGATGCACCATTGTTGGAACGCGCCGCACAATTCCTGCACGATCCGGGCATCAGCGTGGTACGCGACGCCACGATTGTTGCCGCGTACGGCGCCGCCTCTGGCGTCGTTCACGCGATGCACGATCCCACCGAAGGCGGCATCGCCACCGGCATCCACGAGATGACCCAGGCGGCGGGTATAGGCGCAATAGTGGAAAGTGAACGCCTGCCGGTTTACCCGGAGACGCGCGCGCTCTGCAAGGCACTGGACCTGGATCCGCTCGGCCTCATCGCTTCGGGCGCGCTGCTGGCTGCTGTCGCCGCCGACAGCGCACCGGGCATCGTTCAGGCACTCGAACGCGAGGGTATCGTGGCCACGGTGATCGGCAGACTACGCGAAACACCGGGCGTGATACTGCGCAACGCGCACGGGGAACACCCTCTGCCCACCTTCACCCGCGACGAAATCGCGCGATTCTTCGACACACGATGACGCCGAACACGCCGCCCACCATTCCACCCGACCGCGTGGACGGAGGCAGTTCCTTCGTCCACTTCACGCTGATCGTCACGGGCACGCTAGGCCGGATCGCACCGCTGAAGCTGCTCCCGGCATGGGCGGCGCTGGCGGCGATTGCCGGTTGGCCGTGGCAAGCGCTGCGCCTCCCGGCAATCGGAATCAGCGCAGTTTTTGTCATCGTCGATTGGGCGATGCTCGGCCTGCTGCCGGTCAAACGCCGCTCGTGGGGACCGGTCACACCGCCGTTGCTCGGCTTGACGTTGGTGCGTGTCGTGCTAATGTGGGCCGGGGCGTGGATCGCGCCAACCGGCATTGGGCTGGCGCTCGTCGTCATCCTGCACATACTCCTGAGCACCACCGCGATTTACGCCACCTGGATCGAACCTTTCCGCCTGGGCGTCACGCAGCAGACGTACTACCTATCACACTGGGGGTACCGCACCACACCCCTGCGCGTGTTGCACATCTCGGATCTGCACTTCGAGGGGCAATCGCCGCGTGAGGATGCACTCCTGGCACAGGTTGCCGCGCTGGCACCCGATTTCATCGTGCTGACCGGCGATTATCTCAACCTCTCTTCCGTGTACGATCCGGCGGCGCAGGCCGGCGCGCGGGACCTGTTAGCACAACTGGATGCGCCGCTCGGCGTCTACGCCATCACCGGCAGCCCGGTGGTAGATATTGCCGGCATCGTCCCGGAGATTTTCGCCGGATTGGACGTCCACTGGCTTGACGATGAGGCACACACCATCCAGCACGACGAATGTCGCCTACACCTGCTCGGCGTCCGCACCACCTACGACGAGGCCCGCGACGCCGCCGCGTTGCAACGCCTGATGCAGGCTGCGCCAGGCAACGCTTTCAGCCTGCTGCTCTACCACACGCCCGACCTGATGCCTGTGGCCGCGCAGCTCGGCGTGCAGCTCTACCTATGCGGGCACACGCACGGCGGGCAACTACGCCTGCCCTTCTACGGCGCGCTGGCGACCAGTTCCCGGTGGGGGAAGAAATACGAAATGGGGCTATATCGCGAGGGGGATACCACGCTCTACGTCAGCCGGGGGTTGGGCATGGAGGGGCTGGGCGCACCGCGCGCGCGCTTCCTCGCGCCGCCGGAGATCATCCACTGGACATTGACGAGAGACCAAAATGTAGTATCCTTGAAACAAGAGCTTGCGTTGGTCAGGTAGTCGCGCGCGGCGTACAGTATACGCCAGCACGAGGAAAGTCCGGACTCCACAGGGCACAGCGCCGGGTAACACCCGGGCGGGGCAACCCGCGGACAGGGCCACAGAAACAGACCGCCGAAGGTTGTGAGACCAGGTAAGGGTGAAAAGGTGGTGTAAGAGACCACCGGCGCGCCGGGCAACCGGCGCGGCCAGGCAACCCCCGTTGGGAGCAAGGCCAAGCAGGAAGGAGGGCCGCAAGGCCGGGGAGTGACCCGCTTCCTCCCCCACAGAGGGGTAACTTCCGGGTAGGCCGCTAGAGACCGGTGGCGACGCCGGTCCCAGATAGATGACTACCGATGACAGAATCCGGCTTATAGACCGGCACAAGCTTATCCAAAAAGAGGCCTTGATCAGGGCCTCTTTTTGGTATTTGCCAAACCGTTGTTTTGTGGTAAGATTGCCAAGTGTCTGGAGACGGACTTTCTGCTCCTGGCGAGAGACCAGGAGTAATCCCATAGAAAGGAGGTCAATCCGTCTTGGCTATTAAACAAAAGAAACATCATTACGAGTTGTTATTCGTCATCGACCCTACGCTCGATGAGGAGGGCAAAGAAACCCTTCTCAACCGGGTGAAAGGATACCTCGAACAAGCGGACGGTGAAGTTTTCAGCTTCAAAAGCTGGGGACTGAGACGGCTCGCTTACATCATCAAAAACCAAAGAGAGGGCGAGTACTATCTAGTACAGTGCGCTATGACGCCGGAGAAGGTGTCCGAGTTCAGGCGCAGCCTCACCCTCGCCGAGGGGATTTTGCGCGAGATCGTTATCCGCGTTGAAGAGGAATTTCAACCGGAGGAACCTGAGCGCAGCCCCAAACCAGAAGTCGTTCCTACGCCTGAACCTGAAGAAGATGAAGGCGCCGGCGACGATGACAATTCCGACGACGAAGACGAAGACTGAAGGCACGCCACAAAGGTAAGCTGATGGCACGCGGACTCAACAAAGTTATGATTATCGGGTACCTGGGGCGTGATCCGGAGATGCGGTTCACCGCCAGCGGTCGCCCGGTTGCGTCTTTTAGCGTTGCCACCACCCGGGGATGGACCAACAGCGCAGGAGAACGGCAGGAAGAAACCGAGTGGTTTCAGGTCGTGACGTGGGGAGGGCTGGCGGAGTTGTGCAAGAAACGCCTCCACAAAGGCTCTCAGGTCTACGTCGAAGGCCGCTTGCAAACCCGTTGTTGGGAAGGCCCGGATGGAGAGCGCCATTATCGTACGGAATTGGTCGCCCAGGAACTCATCTTCCTGGACGGATACGAGAGCACATCAGAAGAGGATGTCGACCTCTTCGATGATGATGATATGAATAATCCAAACGATTTTGATCAAGGAGATAGACTGTGAGCGATTATAGACAGCGTCGTGGACGCCGTTTTGCACCACGCCGAAAGGTTTGTTACTTTTGCACTGAGAAATCGGGCGAGATCGATTATAAGGATGTTAATCTGCTGCGCCGGTTTGTGAGCGATCGCGGCAAAATCCGCCCGCGCCGCCAGACGGGTGTATGTGCCAAGCACCAACGGCAGTTGACGGTAGCGATTAAACGCGCGCGGCACATGGCCTTGTTGCCCTTCGTAGCCGAAATCCAAAGATGAGACGACAACTTTAACAGGCCGGGCATAGGCTCTATCCTATGCCCGGCGTTTGTTGGAGAATAAAGAATGGCTAAACACGAAAGCACTCCCAAAACACCGACGCGCCGGCAAGTCGCCCGGCGCGTAAAAGAGCAAAAGCTCAACCGGATTTTAACGTGGGCGGCGATTGGCGTTGTGGCCCTCATCGTGCTGATTATCGGGTACGGGCTGGTCTCGGAACTGGTCATCAAAGCGCGCAAGCCGGTCGCCCGCGTCGACGACGTCGCTATTACCACGCAACAATATCAACGGCGTTTGCACTACGAGCGCCTGTTGATGCGACAGCAGCTCAACTTCTATCAGAGTTATCTGTTCCAGCTCGACCCAAACGACGAAGCGATGCAGAGCTTTTACCAGGAGTTACAATTTATGGTGAGCAATCTGGAGAACCAGCTTTCCGTCAATATGGCCTCCGTGCTCGGCAAACAAGTCCTGGATAATATGATGGAAGAAGAACTGGTGCGCAAAGAAGCGCAGAATCTTAATCTGAGCGTCAGCCAGGACGACGTGGCCCTGGCAATTGAAGAGATGCTCGGTTACGACCGCGTCGCTGCCGCAACGGTGACAGATACCACCACGATTGAGAGTTTTGATGCGTTGTACAAGGATTTCAACGACAATATCCTCAAACCCAGCCGTTTTTCTGAGCAAGATTTTCGCGCGATGGTTGAAGCTAACCTGTTGCGCGAACAACTTCAGGCTATCATCGGTGCGGACATTGCGCAAACTTCGGTTCAGCTTGAGTCTATCTTATTCACAGTGGATAGCGAAGAGATGGGACTGGCGCTCCGCGAACTGATCGACCGTGGCGAAGATCCAGAGATACTCGCTGAGGAATTCAACAATGATGGTCACGCTGGAACGGCCGGCTACCCGTTGCCCTGGATGCCATTCGACTACCTGGGCGCACAATTAGGCGCAGAAATAGAGCAGGCTGCCTTCAATACACCTGTAGGTAAAGCCTCGGCGCCAACGTTGGGCAGCGATGGACAGTATTACGTGATCTACGTAAGTGGGCATGAAGAACGTCCACTAGATGCAGCCGTGATGCAACAAATGCGTCAAGAAAAATACGCCGATTGGCTAAATACACAGAAGCTATGGCAGTGGGAATATCTCGATTGGGAAGCGGCGGTGTTAACCACACCATAGACGCCTCAGGCAATACGCGCCAGAAAGCCCCCTTCTGTCATCCAAGGGGGCTTTTCCTATGATAACGACTATCTCATACCATACGCCGGGCATCAAGCACGTTGCGAATTTGCTCGATCTTCCCCAACACGCGCGTCAACGTCGATAAGTCCGGCACTTCCAGGGTGATATACACCGGCAGAATGCTATACCGGCTACGTTTGCCGGTGCTCAACGAGGCCATATTGATGTCACTGTCACTGATCACCTCGGTGATATCACGCAGCAGACCAGAGCGATCGTAAGCGGTCACAACCACTTGTATCGGGAACGTGTGTTTATCCGGTCCCCAATCCACCTCGATCAAACGCTCTAAATCCTGCGGCCCCATGCGAGTAATATTAGGGCAATCTTGGCGGTGTACCGTCACGCCGCGCCCACGGGTGATGTAGCCCACCACATCGTCTCCAGGAATTGGATTGCAGCACTTCCCCAGATGGGTCAATATTCCGCCGGTGCCGCGGATGTTGATCGCGCCCGTCACCACATCCGGCAAATCCGCTGGCGTGCCGGTATACAAATCTCCTTCGTCCTCGTCGTCATCAGGCGGCTTTTCGTCAAACTGGCTGATGTAGCCTTCCAAACGTCTGGCAATCGCCGCGCTGGTGATATCACCGATGCCGACTGCCGCCAGGAAATCTTCTGTATTGAGATAGCGCTTGCGAAAAAGTTCGGCCACTTCATCCATAGAAAGGACCAACTCGAGGCGGCGCAGCAGTTTATCAACAGTCAGACGGCCTTGCGCGATATTCTGCTCCCTTCCCTGGCGCCGGAACCATTGTTTGATCTTCTGCCGGGCGCGGGTCGTCTTAGTGTAGCCCAATTCATCGTTAAGCCAGTCACGGCTAGGGCCATCCTTGCGCCCCCGGATGATCTCCACCTGCTCACCGGTTTTGAGTTGGTAGTGCAGGGGTGTCCACCGGCCATCAACCTTAGCGCCGCGACAGGTGTGACCAATTTCGGTATGCACGGCATAGGCGAAGTCCAGCGGCGTCGCGCCGAGTGGGAGATCAATCAGACGACCATGCGGCGTGAAGACGTAGACGCGATCTTGAAAAACGTCCGTGCGCACTGAGGCCACAAAGGCCCGCACGTCATCCACTTCGTCTGTATATTCTTGAACGCTCTGACGCACGCTGGAAATCTGCTCCAGCGCCTCCTGGCTAAACAGAACTTCGTTCTCCTTATAGCGCCAGTGGGCCGCAACGCCTAATTCCGCGACTTCATCCATGTAATACGTCCGAATCTGAATCTCTAGCGGCAAACCGCTGTTCCCGATCACAGCCGTATGCAGACTCTGGTAATCATTGGGCTTGGGATGCGCGATGTAATCGTCGAACTCCCCCGGTACCGGCGTCCATAACTGATGCACAATTCCCAAGACCTGATAACACTGCGTGTTATTCTCAACAAGCACGCGCAAGCCGGCGGTGTCATAGATGCGTGCAAAGGGAAGGTTTTTTCGTCGCATTTTGTTGTAAATGCTGTAGATGTGTTTGGGACGGCCCTTAATTTTGGCGTGAATCTCCTCCTGAGCCAGTGCGGCTTGCAGTGTAGCGATGTGCTCCGCCAGCCGGGCATCGCGCGCCTCCTGGTGTGTGGTCAACAGCCGTTCTAGCTCCTCAAACATCGGGGGGTTGAGATAGCAAAAGGCGAGGTCTTCTAATTCCGCTTTCCAGACCCAGATGCCGAGCCGGTTGGCGACCGGCGCGAAGATTTCCAGCGTTTCGCGCGCTGCGCGCAACTGACTTTCCCGGGGTAAGGAGCCGAGCGTCCGCATGTTGTGCAAGCGGTCGGCCAGTTTGATGAAGATAACGCGCACGTCATCTTGCACCATCGCCAGGAGCAATTTGCGCAAACTCTCTAGCTCCTGAAGGTCGCGGAAGCGCATCATGCTATCTTCTTTGACGCGCTCTTCGACTTGATCCAGTTTGGTCACACCCTCGACCAGCAAGAGCACTTCCTGACCAAACTGCGCCTCTAACTCCGGGCGCGGCACATCGCAGTCTTCAAGCACATCATGCAACAATCCAGCGGCAATAACCGCTGGATCGAAGTGCATTTTGGCTAAGAGATAAGCCACGTTGAGGGGATGGATGATAAAGGGTTCACCAGACTTGCGCGTCTGGCCGTCGTGGGCAGCAAAGGCGAAGGCATAGGCGCGACGGATGAG
>OMKS01001834.1_pt1 | contig 18377 bp, 17 predicted proteins | sample 1674721 | NCBI WGS metagenome assembly OMKS01 (sample SAMN06264996, study PRJEB25208) | sediment metagenome | isolation source: hot spring sediment | place: USA: California | collected 2014-09-02
CGGCATACGAGATCTAGTACGGTCTCGTGGGCTCGGAGATGTGTATAAGAGACAGGGCTAGGAGAATAATAAGTTGCGGTCATTTCCCATACATTCCCAAACATCCCTGTACTGCTGCCAGTATGCCTAATTGCAGGGACAGTATTATTACTTATCTCCACGCTATCACGGAAATTAAAATGTGCTGCCGCGTTATCTCCGAGTAGAAGATCGTAGTCACCTACTCTGATAGCTGCTCGTTCCCAGTCTGGTTCATGGGGGAGTTGCAGGTTGCTCCATTTTAAGTAAAATAAAACATCCTTGAAACTGATATTTGTTACGGGGTGGGACACAATTTTTACAGGAGGACACCTATTCACTTGATCCCAGTGACATGGAATGTATTGGTAGTCAGTGCGCAATACAAACTGGTAATAGTCTCTATTGGTGATGGCGTATTGTCCGATGTAGAAACTTTTACCATCAGATTGGCTTGAAAAAGTAAGCCTTACCCCTGACTTTTGGTGAATCATTAGTACCCCCTAGTACGCAAATGAAAAGTTCATGTAGAATGACTTATTCTTAAAAGGGAAACCCAATCCGCGAAGTTCGTTTTCGGTATTTTGTCTTTCTTGGTGTATAACACTTGTGGGCAAGAACCAGACACCATCAGTGGTATAATCCGTCCACCGTCTTTGAAGAGAGATTCCCTCCATATTCCCAATGTTTACGGTATTCCAATAGGAAAGGCCATATTCTTTCAATCGCACTTCCATACTTCTATCACTATAGGCGCGGGCCTTGCGATAAGATTCATTTAGGTGAGTATCTTGATAATTACTTCCGCGTCCTTCAGAAAACCCATATCCCACCTCCATTCTATGTACCAAGGCGGAAGGTTTTAGGTATTTATTGATTTCGTTTGCAGAGATAACAATAGTTATCCCCACTTTACTGGTTATATCCAGGTGTTGCATCTTTCTTTCAGCGAAGTCAATAAGTATAATTCCGGGAGTAGACTTGCCCCGAAACACTTTAGTATTTATGTCTTCATATTCTGAGATTTTAAGCAGCGAGATATTGTAATGACCATGCAAGCCTATGGGCTGTGGTGAGACTTCAAGGGAGACAAAAGTTGATTCCCCCGCCACGAAGACAGAGACTCCCGACCCGTCATAAAAATTTTTCTTCAAATGGTGACGCAGGAACTCTACACTCACATTGTCTGTAATGTCACTAGATATAAATTCTGACAAATAGTCTTTTAGTGAGTCTTTACTAAACATAGATGCCATTCTCGGTTGTACCAACAAATATCTACTCATTCACCGCCTCGCTTTACACAAGTTCTGCCAACAAGATGCTGTATTTTTGGCAATAGACCTTGTATTTAAAAAATTTTAAAAAAAAAAGTTCTTAATTGTAGGAATACAGCATCTTGTCAAATCGTTTTGATTCTAGCACCAAAACATATAAGGAACCACACTTACCTTTTAGGGGTTTATGGTGTAGCGCAAACATGAGACAAAGGCCGTCATTAAAAATAAAGCGATTAAGCCAGAAATCATTCTTTTCTTATCCGTTGTAATTTACGAAAGTATGCTTCTCGCTCCCCAAAAACAGTACGGATTATATAGTCGATAATACGCCAATCGCCACCAGCCAAGCCAATCCCAATCTTGGGGTAAGCTATGTACCTTCCGCTGAAGTCTTTTTTAATCTTACAAAACACATTATACAAGTCATTATAATTAAGTGTTCTGGGGCCACCAAGCCCGTACTGTGTGTAAGTATTTAAGGTTATTCCACAATTAGGAAATTTGGCTTTACTGTAACGCCCAAATTCAGTGTAATATTTAGGCGTTTTTAAACCTGCCTGGTAAGCAGTTGGAAATCTTTCTTTAATTTGGGCTGCAATGCCTGCCCCCATTATATGGAAGCAGTTACAGCCATGAACGATAACATCAAAGTCACCTGCTTCAAACATATCTAATAAATTGCCCATTACAATGTTATACACACTAACTCCTTACTTCATTAATGGTATAATCTACCAGCCTAAAATTACTCACATGCGTTGTTTCACCGTCTCTCTTTAAACAAACGTGTAAGGTATTATCAATGATGTACCAGCGCAAAGAATCTTTACGAAATTTACGTAAATCCACATTGTCTTCAAATAGATACCCGATGAATAACCAGCGAGATAGCTTACTGTCTTGAAGACTTGTTCCCAAAACTGTAACGTCACCATTTCTCTCCACTAATGCTCGCAATTTATGCATGGTATGTATTACACTAGGGTTTCTGATGTAGACAAGGACGTAGTCCTCCCATCTCTCATCCTCATCTAACTCCCACTTGTGTTTAGCCCTGTCTTCTTCTGTGACGCTCCGAATGTTATATCCCAACAAGACGTAGGTGTCAGCCGTGCTTTTTGGAACAATCTCCTCCAACTCAGTAACGCCGTTAACCCGCGTTGCGGGAAAACCGATCCTGCCTGTTTTATCAACTATGACTAAACCCCTGTCAATTATGTTTAGATATTTCTGGTAATCTGCTTGCAAAAGGTCTATTGTTTGTTGATGATTGTTCTGATACACACCATCCCCCCATTTGCAAAAGTTATGAATTAGGTGAAAAATTGAAACATTTGTTAATTTTGTTTTTATTATATAAAACACTTTCAAAACTGAGTTTGATAGATCGCGAAAATGTGGTAATTTTATGTCGCAAGCACCTTGTTGGGAGGCTTCTTTGGTACATAAAAAATTAATAAGAGCGGTTGCGCTTTTTATAACGTATATGTGGGGTTTTTTGTCACAACCGGCAAAGTACAAGTTCCTACATATGCAACGTCTATCACTGTTTTCTATTTTAGTTGTCTTATTCGTTATACCCTCTCTTGCCCCTATCGGGATTATTCTAAACACCCCCGTAGACCAAGATATGATTACTGATGTTGATGGAGTAGTGGAATTAAACGCTGTAACTCCCTATGGCTACTCACCGACATCTGGTGCCATAAGACGACGCAATACCCCAACACTAATTGAGGATTTACCACGTGAGGGCATTGTTATTTATACGGTGCAATCAGATGACACGATATTTAGTATTGCAGAACGATTTGGTATATCGCCAGAAAGTATAGTCTGGTCTAATCCAGAAAGCATCCGAAACACACCGTGGCTAATCCAGCCAGGCTTACCTCTATACATCCCACCATCTAATGGTGTTTATCACATAGTTAGAGACGGGGAAACCATAAGTACCATTGCAGCTACTTACGGCGTGAGTGTTGAAAATATCCACGTATCTGATATTCGTGAAGGGGATGCCATCATGGTGTTCGATGGTGTCGGAGAGCCTGTCGCGTGGGAGCCAGTTACACCACAAGGGACTACAACAATTACGACCTTAAGTACCGTCATGGCCTCAACCTGTAATGTAGATTTGTCAGGCGTGAAGTCCAATGGGTTCTTTATTTTACCAACAGGCAGTACTGATGTTTCTGGTTGGTACTTTAGAGACATTAGAAAGCCGTCTCACATTGGGCTAGATTACCGCTGTAGACTAGGTGATCCCATTTATGCATCGGATTCTGGTGTAGTAGAATTTTCTGGATGGAGCGGTGGCTATGGCAATCTTGTCCGCGTGAACCATGCGAATGGCTACACGACGTATTATGCCCACTTGGATACGATATGGGCTACATGTGGGCAAACTGTATCGCAGGGCCAAATCATAGGAAGTTGTGGCACTACGGGATGGTCAACCGGGCCGCATTTGCACTATGAAATTCGCCTCAATGGTGTCCCCCAAGACCCATTGCTTTTTGAATAATACCTCTCTTGTTTCCCACCTTTTTTTATTTTTGTTTTTTACCATAGGGCGTAAGTAAAACAGAAAGGAGTTCATAATGACATCATGGCAAGATTTCACTAGCTCTGTTGCACAACGCACAGAATATGACGACTATTTCTCTTTAGAAAACCCACGTATGTTGCGTATAGTTCTAAAAGACCAAAAAGCAACGGCTAAGGTTGGCTCATGGATAGCTTCACTCGGAAAAGTGAATATGAAGCGAGAAGATCCTTGGAGTCAGGGTATTTTGAATCTGGTTAAAAAGAAAGTCACAGGAGAAGGGTTGTGGATGATCGAGTTATCAGGCTATGGGGCAGCCTTTCTTGCGGATCACGGTAAATTCGTGTATCTATTCAGTCTTCAAGACGAAGGCGTTGTTATTAATGGGAATGATGTTCTAGCCTTTGGGGAGGGTATTTCGTGGGATATTAAATTAATGCGTGGAATGTCCAGTATTTTGCAAGGTGGTTTCTTTAACGTAGTTTTAAATGGGACAGGAGTAGTAGCTATTACTACACACGGAAACCCAATTACCATAAGAGTAGATAAACGGCACCCAGTACAAACCGATCCACACGCAACAGTAGCGTGGTCAGAGTCTCTTACCCCCTCCCTTGTTACGAGCGTCACAGTAAGAACTCTTTTAGGGAGAAAAACAGGGGAAGAAATAAAAATGAATTGGAGTGGTGAGGGGTGGGTAGTAATACAACCTTACGAAGAAATTTATTTAGTTGACAAGGGATATGACCCCAGAGATCAAGTCGCTCTAAAGCCATAAACCCTCTGTTTGTTAGAAATCAGTATAATGAGGAGCTTTGCTGATCTAAGGAGAAAAATGAATATACTTAAGCTGTGGGGAAAAATAGAAGATGATGTATTTCATCCGGCAGTGTTCCACATGCTTGACGTTGGTTACGTGTGTATGGCCTTGCTGTCTTCTGCGTCACCTCGCTGGCGCACCATCATGGCAAAGCAGTTTGGGCCGGAAACGTTGACGTGTTTTCTCCCATACATGATTGCTATGCATGATATTGGTAAAATATCCGCACCATTTCAGGCGCAAGAAGAGATACAAAGAGCGCGGGTTGTAAAAGAAGGTTTCAATCTGAATGGGTGGGAAGGAAATAGAGATCTGTACCATCCCGTCATTAGCCAAATACACATTAGGAAGATGGCGGGGTTGGAAGAGCGTTTGGTTTCCGTGTGGGGAGATGCTGTCGGGGGACACCACGGTTTTTACCAATCGCGTGTAATGATAGCAAAATCAACATTTAACCTACAGAGATGGGAATCTCCCGAATGGGAGCAGCATCGGCAAGAGGCCGACAGAATCTTGCGAGAAGTCTTTATTGGAGACAATGACTTGAAATTCCCTACTATTGAGAATATCTCCACCGGAACCGTGTTACTGACAGGGTTGATGATTCTTTGTGACTGGATAGGCTCTAATGAATTGTTCTTCCCGCCAGAACCAGATGTGGCACTCTCTGATTATGTAGGAGTTAGTAAGTCTAGGGCTAATAAAGCCGTGAGAGAACTGGGTTTTAACGCCCCCATATTTAGCACAAAGCCCGCCACATTTAAGTCTTTGTTCCCAGACAAACCGGCTCGTCCCTTACAAAAATCAGTTAGTCGGATTCCAGCAGAAGTGCTAACAAAACCCTCCCTTATCGTCATTGAATCTCCAACGGGTGAGGGGAAAACAGAAGCAGCACTGCTGCTGGCACACAGAATAGCTCAACACAAGAATACTGATGAATTTTACATTGCCATGCCCACTACGGCAACGACAGATCAAATGTATTTGCGTGTAAGTGAATTTATAAGTTCCGGCTTGCAGTTGAGAGCGCCGCGCACCTTGCTTCACGGTCAGAAAATAACATCTGACACAGCACAGGTTATACGCACATCTCGAAACACGGAGATGGATGAGGCCAGGTACAGATTCTTTGCGCCTAACAAGAAAGGCATGGTAGCACCATTTGGAATTGGTACGGTAGATCAAGCCGAGTTATCTGTCCTTAACGCACGGTATAGTATGTTAAGATTATTGGGGCTTGCAGGTAAAGTGATTATATTCGACGAGGTACATGCATACGACACCTATATGAATACTATAATCCATTCCCTCTTGAAGTGGCTATCTATGTTAGATACAACCGTGATTGTGCTAAGTGCTACACTACCTCAAAGACAGAAAAGCAAGATGATTGAGTCGTATTGCGGTAATGTTGACAACACAAGCACTTACTATCCCTACCCAAGCATCCATGTCGTTAGCAAGGAGGCGGGGTGGATAGGAAGTCATCTACCCTACCAGGGTGGGAAAGACATAGAAATCGGATTGATAAGCCATGGCCGAGCATATAGCGATAGCAAAGCAAAGTTCCTACTATCGCAGGTAAGTGGAGACAAAGAGGGTTGTGCTTGCTGGATCGTAAATACAGTAGCGGAAGCACAGGAAATATACGCTGCTGTTCTTAAGGAAATAGAGGCTACAGAAGAAGAAATTGACACGACCCTTCTTCATGCCCGTTTCCCCCTAGATGAAAGAAGAAGAATTGAGAAAAAAGTGGTCTCGCAGTTCGGGCCAGATTCTGGTACAAGACCACAAAGAGCGATAGTTGTGGGAACTCAAATACTTGAACAAAGTCTTGACTTAGATTTTGATGTAATGATTTCCGAAATAGCCCCCATTGACTTGCTGCTCCAACGGGCGGGTAGGTTGCACAGACATGAAAGAAATAGGCCAGCATCTCACTCAACCCCTAGGTTTTTTGTGAATGTTGAACGAACGGATGAATCTCCCAGTTTTGGTCTAAACTCGCTGATATATCATCCATACTTGCTATTGTTGACGTGGCATCAGTTATCAACAATAACGCAATTCTCACTGCCCGAAGATTATCGTATTCTTATAGAATCCGTATATGGCGATGTTGAGTTGACAGAAGAACAGAATGAACTATTGAATAAGTTAAAGGCAATAGAATCTTATGAGACAACAGAAGCAGAGTTGCGGCTTATTCCAGAACCCGATCCTGATTGGGAATATGGCTATAGATCAGCTCAGGTTGCTTTGAGAGAGAAGGATGCGGCGGATGAATCCTGGTATATTGCCAAGACTCGTCTAGGCAGGCCATCCGTTTCTCTAATTCCTTTGCAAAGGACAGAGGGGCGCGTGTTCATTTGGAACACTGACATTGAACTATCAGGCAAACTAAGTTTTGAGACACAAAAAGAGATGTTAAGAAGGTTCGTGAAAATAGACAATGACGATGTTGTCAACTTCATCAAAGAACAAGACGTACACCACTTGTTTGAAGATGCGGTCTTGCTGGAAGGGTATCACCCTCTCTGGTTGAGTAGAGAAGGTAAAGCCATGATCCCCGTAATTGGCGATCTTAGTAAACACCGGGTTGTTACGGTAGATGAAAAACTGGGCATTTTAATTTCAAAGAGGGTCTCGCAGTATTAAAAAGAATGTTATCTTTTAATTTATGGGATACCCCCTGGATAGCAGTGGAAAAGAATTCTTCTTTGTCTGAGTGCTCTATCAGGGAAGTGTTGCTAAATGCTCACAAGATAGATACTGTTTTTGATGTATCCCCATTAGTAATAGTGGGGATACATCGTCTCCTCACAGCTATCATGCAAGACATATTATCTCCAAAAAAATCTAGCGACTTAGTTGCTATTTGGAATAAGGGTTACTTTGACCCCGACTTGATCAATCAATTCGGAGATATGTATAGTCACGCATTTGACTTGTATTCAAAAGATAAGCCATTTTATCAGAGTCTGAAAACACCGGACTCTCCAAACGATAAGGCACAGACGGTTAGTTACCTGTCGCCGCTGGTTCCATCCGGTGAGTCCCACGCTCTTTTCTTTAGAGGAGACCCTTTAATGGAATCGTGGTGCTCCACCTGTGTAGCAAGAGAGTTATTAACTATTGCGCCCTTTGCCACTGTTGGTGGGGCATCCGTTAATAACGAATACAAGCGAATGTCAATTAATAGGAGTGACAGTATCTACGTTATTCCTGGTGGCTCCAACTTATTTGAACAACTGGTATACTCGTTACTTCTCCCTATCAATATACCCAAAACAGCCTCCAAGAAAGAAGATAGGGTTTGGTGGAGAAGGGAAGATCAAGTAGATACTGGAGACGTTCTACTGGAGGTCGGCTACTTACACAGTCTTACTTTCCAACCAAGGGCTTTGCGTTTATACCCACAGCAGCACGATAGCAATGTCAGGTGTTCACACTGCAATCGCCCCACAGATGTAACGGTTTCACAAATTTACTATCAAGGTGGAGAATACAGAAACCGCAAGCTATCAACATGGATCGATCCGTTTATAGCCTATTACACCAAGAACGATAACATCCACCCAATAACAGCACGAAAGGGCAGATCGCTGTGGAGAGAGTTTACTGCTTTGTTTTCCCCTACACCAACGCGAGATAACATTGCAGCAATCCCCCCTGCCATAATCTATCAAATGTATAACGAGATGATAGATTATATGCAGATCTACCCGTTTACGTGTGTTGCTGTTATTACACAGAAAACTAAATTTGAAGAAGTAGTGCAGGGGGGGTTTTCTGTGCCCATGGCTGCTCTATCTACCTATGATGGAAGTGATGCGGTAGATCGGGCTATTGCGCTAGCAGGAAGTGCAGAAAAGGCCACCTGGTACATATTTAAAACTCACTATGATGTCTCAAAGGTAAAAAACAAAAAGATGTACCGAGATGCCACACTAGAATACTGGGCGATGCTGGAAGACCGGTTTAACGAATTCGTTTTGTCTTTATCCTTAGAAATCGATAAGAAGGCTTGGGGGGATTCTGTCTTAGAGGCGTGCTGCAAGCTATTTGATGATTTCGCTAAGATGTCAGGGATACACAGTCTAGAGTCTTCCGAGTCCTTCTCCCATACAAGGGCGCATTGTCGCGTTCTTATCGAGAGGAAGATAAAGGAATACATCAAGAAACAATGACAGACAAAGAGACAAACCTTTTTGTGTCACAGCTGGCACAACTTGAAGAGAAGAAACAGGTAATTCTAAGCGCCTGTGCTGGTAAGAATATACAGGATATAGACACAGAATCTTTGCGAATATTCTTCGCGTTACCTGTCCCCCAAGACTGTCAGGATTTATTGCCCTACTTGTTTGTGGCTTCTATGTTTCATGGAAGCACCAATACTTCAAAGGGGAATATAGGCGATTCCCTGTTCTATGCGCGCAGGGTAAAATATAACGCATACCCAATAAACTCTTTCAAAAAGTGTTTACAATTAACCTATCCCGATATTCTTCCCCACTTGCGTTCTGTGGTGTATTATATAAAAGAATCCAATGTGTCTATAAATTGGTATTGCTTATTACATTCGTTAGTGAACTGGCACACCCAAGAAAAGTCTATTAAATCTTCTTGGGAATACGGTTTTTACAAAAGGAAGAAATGATAATAGGAATTCATGTATTGCGAAACTTTCCTGCAAGTAACCTGAACTCAGATGGGTTTGGCTTGGTTAAGACTGTACCCTTTGGTGGGGTTACAAGAGCGAGAATATCAAGCCAAAGCATTAAGAGATCTATAAGGCAGTCTGCTATTTTTACAGATGCAGTAGGTGTATCCAATCTAGGAATAAGAACGAGGCATCTACCACAATTGATACACAACGAATTGCAGCAGTTGACCGGTGATGAGGCGGCGATAAACGCCATTACTCAGCGGGTAACAGCATTTGGAACAGGATCCAAGACAGATAAAAAAGAGGGGGATGCCCCGACAAAGGTAACAGGTGAAATTGGAACCACAGCGCAGATATTATTTGTTGACAAGCAAGAAGTGAAAGACTTGGCAGAACAGCTCTTGGAATTGTATCAAGAGAAAGGGGCTGAAGGGTGGGAAAGCGCAAAGATAAGAGAGATACAGAGAAGAATGGATGTTACGCCAAAGGCTGTAGACATAGCTATGTTTGGTAGGATAACCACATCCACGTCTTTTGAAAAAGTTGAGGCCGCCATACAGGTAGCCCATGCCTTTTCCGTATCTGCTCACAACACCCAGGTAGACTTCTTTGCGGGTGTAGATGACCTTGATGATGCCGCTGCCGCAATGCTAGGTAATAGAGATTTCTCGTCTTCGTTATATTATATGTATGCAAACATAGACGTTAATCAGTTGCACCTAAACCTGAATAACCGTGAGTTAGAACAAGCAGTTATAACAAGTTTCATCAAAGCATTAACACTTACTGTTCCAACGGGTAAACGTAATTCATTTGCCCACTTTACCCCTGCCGACTTTCTGATGGTAGAGTGTAGAGACAAACACATACCCATCAATTACGCGAATGCCTTTTTGTCCCCAGTAGAACACAATGTACCTAATATATTAGACGCGGCTATCAAACGATTTTTGGAGCATGTTAAAAGTATTTCAACCATGTATACGTTAAAGGATGAGAGAGCCATACTTTCTTACAAAGAAATAGACGATAATGCTTATCAAGTAGTAGAAAGCGTGGACGCCATCAATGGATGGATCGTGGAAAGGCTACCACAGTGATAAACACGGTTATTCTTAGGTTTGAAGCCTTGCTTCAATCATGGGGTGAACAATCACATTGGGATGAAAGAAAGACTAATGCCCACCCCACCAAATCTGCGGTAGCGGGAATTATTGCTGCCGCAATGGGTATTGATCGACGTGAATATCTGGGAGAAATTTGCAATAATATCACAATGGGGGTTAGAATAGATAGGAAGGGTGTACTAATAAGCGACTTTCATACTGTGGGCGGCGGACATCCAGATTCCATCATATTAAGTGCTGAGAACAAAAAGAAGTACATTACTGGTAAGCCATACACGGTTATTAGTCAAAGGTGGTATTTGGCCGACGCCTCTTTTGCGGTTTCATTACAAAGCGAAGACGGTGCGCTACTGCAAGATATTAAAGTAGCATTGATGAACCCGAAGTGGAACATCTATCTGGGTAGAAAGTGTTGTGTGCCCTCCCTTCCTGTATTTGAATCCACAGGTAAATACAACAATCTGTTATCTTCATTGTTTATAAAAGAGAAACCCCATGTGTATGTGTTAGAGTGTAATAGAACACAACCCGGTGCAGTAAGGCATTGGGATAGTGTGGATTCTTTTGGTAATTTTGCCCCCCGTTATACCTATACGTTCAGGAGTTGATTTAGTGCAAGTAGAGTTGTTTTTAACGCGGATATTGTTGAATACCTCAGCGTTTGTTTTTCAAGAAATTGAGGATGCATATAAATTGCACCAACGGGTACTATCACTCTTTCCCGTGGGAACTACTGCTTCTCAAAGAATACTTTATAGATTTGATGCTGAACCAAGACAAATAATAATTCAGTCACAAACGCCGCCAATGTTAGACCGTTTGCCAAAAGATTACGCATTACCTTTAATGGATTGTCCTGTCAACACCTTACTAAACCCTCACTCGAAAAAGTTTAGAGCCACCTTTAAGCGGGGGGGCATCTATAGATTTAGGCTTAGAGCAAATCCGACGATTAAGAAAGGTGGTAAACGCATTCCAATAACCGCCGAAACAGACAACACTAACTGGTTACATCGCAAATCCGAACTAGGCGGCTTTTCTGTATTTAGTGTGGACTCTCTTGTGAGAGAAAGTGTGATAACAGGCATTAGGGGGCGCAATAAGATAACCTTTAACTCCACTCTCTTTGAGGGGCTTCTAATGGTAAGCGATGTAAAGAAATTTACTTCTACCTTCTTGGGGGGCTTGGGAGGGGGTAAGTCGTTTGGATTTGGTATGTTATCATTAACTTTACCTTAGTTTTTTCTATTTTCCCCATTCTTCAGCAACGCATATAATTTAATAACTTTAGTCTTAAAAGGAGAACAGGATGTATCAAAAAGTAATAGTTGTGGGATATTTGGGGCGAGACCCCGAAATGCGTTACACACCAGATGGCACTCCGGTAACATCATTTAACATGGCTACCTCAAAGAAATGGAATAATCCTGATGGTAGCAAAGGCGAAGAAACAACCTGGTTCCGCGTGACGGCCTGGCGCAGGCAAGCTGAGATCGTGGCTCAATACTTGTCAAAAGGATCAAAGGTTTTGGTGGAAGGCACACTAAAACCCGACAAGGAAACGGGCGGCCCCCGTGTTTGGCAGCGGCAGGACGGATCGTGGGGCGCATCTTATGAACTTACGGCGAGTGATGTGAAGTTCATGGATAGTAAAAGCGACCGTGACCGCGATCAACAAGTGGAAGATTACTCCGTAGGCGACACGAGTGGCTCTTTTGAAGAAGAAATACCATTTTAAGATAACAACACTTAGACGCAAAGGAGGCTGTGAGAAATCACGGCTTTCCTTTTTTTCAGCTGTCGTGCTTATAATCACATTAAAACCATTAGATTAAGAGGGGTTATGTATGACGGTTCACGACATAATGAAAACGAAAAACACCACACTACCACACAGAACACACGTGAGTAAAAGAGACACGGATGTTACCGAAATATTACGACTAATAGAAGAAGAGGGTGGAAGGGCTGATTGGTGCAAGATTCATTACGCATTCAGCCTTTTAAAGAACCGTTACTATAAGGTTATGGTATCTAACATCTACTTTCAAGCTGTATGTTCAGAGGGGGGTATTTGTACACTTCGCCCCAATAACAGTGACAAATGTACTAACTTTGATTTTTATGATCAGGGTACTTGGTTGACTTCTCTAATAAATGAGAGGGAAATTGATTGGCATTATTCGTGGAGTTTGAAACATTTGATTGATTTGCTTTTTTTTAGTCAAATAAGTAGGATTAAATTTATCACATCTGTCGTGTCTCTAGTAGTCTTCTTGTTGGTAACTGCAGGGCTTTACATTTACGCAACATTCCAACTAGGCTTTAGTTTTCAGGATTTGCCGTACGGGGCAGTTGTGCATACAGTCTCTACCATTTTATACGCATTGATTGTTTACAACTTCATTGTAATGGGGTATAACTATTTTCAAGAGAGTGTTTACGCAGAAAGTATACTTACACAACCTTATCGTGTTATAGAGGAAAAGATAAAAAGGGAAACTTCTAATACACAAGAAGAAAACAGTGTGGAGTACAGTAAGTGAGGAAAATGTTTTTTGTTTCCATTGGGGATAAAATTAAAATTGCAACACCTTTTCTTTTTGTAGGGGTATTGTTTATCCTATGGATAACTCAACTGTTGCCCACATACGTAGGGTTAATACTAGCGGCAGTCTTTGCTATCGCTCTTTTTGTTAGTATAGAGGGCGTTTACCACATAATGCGTATGGCTGCAAAGGATGCCTTAAACGAATTACAAAAGGAGAGACTAAGACAAACATCGCTGGATCGTGATGAAGCGGTTTCCCGCGTGAAAAAGGGTTGGCGACCTCTTGTTACTCATATGTATGCACACATTCCCCCCAAAGTGATTATTCACGGCGTAGATGATATTGGGCATAAGTTAAGGATAAATGTATCCAATGCATCAAAGTCAACATTGGCTTACATTGACTTTATTGAAAAAGAGTCGAGTGTTACTTGTGTGGAGTGTGGTGACAAAATAACGAATAACGATTCCCTTGCCATACCGCTCTGTCCCAAACACAAACGGACATCTTCTTCGTAACAAAAGGGACGCTTTTTCTATTCTCTGTATCATCTCATCAAGATATTTCCCTTTCTTCTCTAATTCTACGACCTACCCCCATATTTGAGAACAGAGATGACGCGAGAAGTTTTTTTTGAACTTTTTGCCAGATGTGATACTTGGGAATACCCAGACATCCATGTGGTTTTTTCCTTTAGGGGTGCATCATAATGTTTCCTCAAGGATATTCTTATCTGGTCTGGCGATAATGTTTACATCTATTTCTATTGAAGATTAGTTCGTATAAAGGTGCTATGGATTAACATATGCTCTGATGCCGTTAGAGATAGCCACACCTATTCGCGGCCACATCTCGTACAATTCTTCTGCTGACATACTGTCAGCACGTTCAAGCATTACACTCAATAAAGATTTGTATTCAATATAGTACCTGCCATTGTCTCTCAGTTGAAGATGAGAACGCCACTTTTTTTCCATATCCGAAAATTGCAATATGTTATGTTGACCGGTAGGCCCATCCATCAAAGTCCCAATAAATGTTTGATAGTCAAGTTTGATCGCTTCCCTCCCCTTCTTTGTAACTACCCGTACTTGTAGAGGTAAGTTTAGGTGTCTCCTAACACTATTGGCGTATCTGGGATTCCGCGAGAGATATTCTTCTATCACAAATAGGATTTGCCCTCGCTCCATAATATAACACTTCTCATATAGACTTGGAGAACTATCTTGTAGCAATGACATAATCTCCGCCTTATCCATTACCACTATCTTTGCCATTATATCGGGAACGGGACAATTGTTGTTTTTTAAAGCGTGTAGAACCGTACTCTGTGCGCGACAAGTTTCGCAGAACAAAAAATCACCACTTGCGTAAACATTTTCGGAGTAACACCGTGGACATACTAGCACCTGTTTCATTTATCTCAAATCCTCATTTAGTCTTGTTATTTTAGAATTTAGTGTAACTAAATTGTTTAAAGTCATTGTTTGTGAGAATAAACATCCATACCACTCAACTAGAGCATCCAGTTTCCCCACAAAGTATTCAACATCAAATGCCTGAGAGCGTGTAGAACATACAATAGTTCTGCCTATAGCTAACCCCTTTTAACCCAAACTGTCGCTTCTGGTGAACAAAGGATGTCTACATTCAGATTTTGAAATACGATACACTTTCATTTTGACTCTCCTTTTAAGCTACATCGCTTGTCGCGTTAGAAAAGACAGTTTTTTATTTCTTTCACAACTATTGCTTGCAAAACGTCTTCCCCCTATTACTCTTGAACGCCCTACTGCTACCATCAGCAACATAAAACTAATAACACAAACGCAATATTTTCCATAACTTACTTTCTACAATATACAACAGCAAGATGCTGTAATTTTGACAATAGATACTGTAATTAAAAATATTTTAATTGCGTTGCTAATTGCTAAAAATACAGCATCTTGTTGTTTTTTGTTGCGGACTTACAGACTTCAACATCAAGTAAAAGAAAAGTTCATTCAACTTTTTAGATACCAATGTCATCCTGTGTGTCGTGATTACTCTCTCTATTTTTAGTAACTTTTACTGAAAAGATTTAATAACAAGATGCTGTAATTTCCACAATGTATCTTGCATTTAAAAATTTTTAAAAATGTCACGAATTCTAAAAAAAATACAGCATCTTGGTTGTTGAGCGAAACAATCAACTTGTGGATTATTTAGTGAAGGGCGTAGGAAAATCCTCTCTTGCTAGGAAAGAAAATATAATGGTTGAAGCGGATAGTAGAGAGGGAGACAAGATGATTGCAAACGCGAATGATTTAGTGTAAGTACCACTTGATAACTCAGAAGAGATGAAGATGGAAGATTACAAAGTGATAAGGGTGTTTTTGCTAGACAACCAATGAGATATGCCAGGCTGTGCTCAGAACATCACCTCCCAGATTGTGGGGGGGCGAGACACAAGGAGGAGGTATATCCAAACACCAGAACAGATACATTGATAATATTTTGTGTTTCCCGATTAAATCTTGGGATAAATTTACATTCTCAAGTGTTATGATCTATAACCACAGAGGTCAACGTCACGGTACAACTATGACACTTGACTGCCGTGCTTATTGAGCGGTTGACTAGGTGCACTCCAATTCATATTCAATCAAACGTAAAAAGTCATTCATAAAACCATATAGAATCTACTACTTGTTAGCGCATTTAAGTCCCCTAAAAAACAGGAATCGTAACCCTCACAGTCGAAGGGTATGATTCCTGTTACTTGCCTTTCCGCATTTAAATAAATACAAGATCGTCTTCGTTTGTTAAAAAACCTATTTTGGCGGCGTTATGTCCACCAATTGGAGAGTCGTGGTTTCCGTAGAAGGATGCCATATGGATTAAAGCCACGACAAGATGAGCTGTTACGTCTAAAAATAGAATCACATCCTTATCGGAATTGTCCCTCAAAAACGTTGATACTATTTCCTCACATTTTTCAAAATCCTTTGGAAAACGCATTTTTCTGTATCTTATCTCATAGTCTCCGAATTTTCCGTAATAACGACTTGAGTGTAATCTCCCGAAAGGGTTATCACCAACAACAACTAAAACTTTTTCTTTATTCATGATTCTCCTACTTAATTAAAACAGATTTTAATAATTATATTTGATGCAACGAGTTGTTCTTAATAAGTCTACAAGAAAGCGGAAAGACATTTGATTTCGTTTACTGTTAATTTATTAGCCGTTTATTCCCCGCGAACCTTCAAGAATAGGGTTTCTGGTAACATAATGACATTATGCACTACCTTAGCAACATCAACACAAACGCTGTCCGATCTACAAATGGTATGCTCACGTCTTGTTTTTTAGTAATCAGTAATGACTATTTATTTCTATTTTAAAAACAAATCCCAGTAATTTTTTACTTGTGATGTAATGCGCAAAACTTGCCATTGTGCATGGTGTTCCTGTAAAAAACTTACGTTTTTGTAACCACAATAGCACTCGTCACAAATAAAGTTTGTAATATTATACTTATTTACACAAGCGAATATACTCTCTGCGATTTCGGCATTTTTTACGGCCAACGATATGGTGGATATTTTTTACAGTGAGAACATAACATGTAGAAATAATTTCCTTTCGTGCTAGTTCTCCTTTAAATCATTTTTAACTTATGTGGTTCTTAGTAATGCTTACATCGAGTATTTTCTTTGGAAGATAATGATACTTATTCGTTCCATAACTCCCCCTGTCCATCAAAAGAAGGCATCGCCAATAACGGTAACAAAGGCATAACAAACAAGCAGCATTACACCAACGCCAAAAACACACATCATTATAATACGAAACCAAACGAAGTAGTACGCTAGCGCAAGAAGTAATATAAGGGTTGATACAATCCATCCCGCCATCCTCATGTGTTTGTTCATTATACCCTCCTGGTTTTCGGTATATAATTCGTCTTAATGTAATTCCACCTATGAGATTAGGTGTGAGTATTCAATAGATCATCCATAGTTTTGTGTAGTAGGGCTGTAATTTCATTTGAGTAGACGGCAGGTTAAGTGGTGTGTGGCTAGGCTGTGCGCAAAATCTGGACAACCAAGAAATTACAGATTGTACCCCTTGACCTTGTTCGGGATTACCAAACATTAATCAAACCTTCATCTTTTTACCTCCATTGAGATTATAAGGTATTATAATAGGTAAATGAACTTAAGAGATAACTTAGTGTTTACTTAAATCATCTGGGTGATATTTAGTCGTCAAGATATGTTCGTTTATGAATTGAAAGGCGGGGTAACATAGAACAGAGATTGTTCAATCCCCAACATTGCATTGATAATGCTATTGCAGAAACAGAAAAATTACTAAAAGCGAAAACCTCTCTCTATCTTAGGCATATGATTTTGAGAGGTGCAAAAAACATGGATTTATCGCCCCCTTGCCTTGTTAACGCAAATGGAGACGACATTTATAAGTAACTCAGAAAAGGGGATGGGGCAGCCGTTGTTACATTCTCGTTAGCACGGGGACAAAAGATACAGATTGTAAGGAAATTCCCCGACATTTTAATCCATCCCAGTTATCAGAAACAGTGGTGCGTTTTCTACGAGAACCTATATTTGACATGGTATTGGATCACTTGCAGCGCCAACCACCCCATCCAATACAATACACTGTTAGTGATAGTATGCTAATAAAAATTAACCATGAGAGTCGTGGGGTCTCTCGCGAGCCACTGGCAGAAGTGAAACCCGCATTCAGGGGATTGTTTGACAGATGGTATAACAGTGAGATAAAGGTTGCAAATGAACTATCTTTTGCAAAAGAGATGACTTGCGACCCAACCTGTCTATGTGATTTTCTTGTATAATATAATTTAGAGTCTCACACAAAAAAGCAAGTGAGATTCAGACGTTCAAAGCAATAAACGTAAGTGAAATCCATACTCCGTACATCTTGTAATGAATGGAGCAAAAGGGAGTTCTGTCGAAAGGGTTCATACTGCCTGGAATTTTATGCCACATTCCTAGTTAGTTTATTGGAAAACACAATGTAATTCTCGTGTCTCATTTGGGGCAACAGAGAAGAGGTTAGTAATATCAAGCAGGATAATAAAAGAGAAGATAGAAATGCTAAATTCAGGAAGGATAATCATTAAAATAAATCAAAGGGTTTTGGTGTAATCCGAGTGTGTTGGGAGCAATACTTAAATCAGCGCCCTTTTGGAAAACAAGAGAAAAGTAAAAAACAATAAATATTTTAGTATAAGGAGATGAGAGAGTGACAAAGAGAAACCAAATAAACATCATAAACTTGACGCCGCATACTTGCAACATTTGTGACAATAATGGAACGGTTGTCCGTAG
>OMKS01001835.1_pt1 | contig 18374 bp, 18 predicted proteins | sample 1674721 | NCBI WGS metagenome assembly OMKS01 (sample SAMN06264996, study PRJEB25208) | sediment metagenome | isolation source: hot spring sediment | place: USA: California | collected 2014-09-02
TCTCCATACATAATGATAGGGTTCGCAAAGATATCCCTGGAAGACGGTCGTAATCCCCTCAAGTCGGGGCAATTCTCCATACAGACCGTCGTTAGGGCCGCATTGCAGGCCCAGGTCGTGAGGTCGTAATCCCCTCAAGTCGGGGCAATTCTCCATACACAAAGAACCTTGTCGTCCCACCTGTAGGGCCAACACGTCGTAATCCCCTCAAGTCGGGGCAATTCTCCATACCGCCGAGGCGAAGAAGCTCGGCGACGTACGAAAAGTTACGTCGTAATCCCCTCAAGTCGGGGCAATTCTCCATACTTGGTTGGTCCACAAACGATTAATGGAGGTGTGTTATGTCGTAATCCCCTCAAGTCGGGGCAATTCTCCATACTGATGGGGACGCGGTGCCCGTGGTAGGGGTGAACAAGTCGTAATCCCCTCAAGTCGGGGCAATTCTCCATACCTCAACTAAAAAGAAAAAAGAAAAGGAAAACTATTATGAAGTCGTAATCCCCTCAAGTCGGGGCAATTCTCCATACTAGATTTTGCCATAAATTTGGGGTCTTCATTTTTGAAGTCGTAATCCCCTCAAGTCGGGGCAATTCTCCATACCAAAATTTACTCGAACAAGGGAGGTAAATAATGTATGGTCGTAATCCCCTCAAGTCGGGGCAATTCTCCATACTATGGAGGATGTTATGGAAAAGAATTGTAGAAATTGTCGTAATCCCCTCAAGTCGGGGCAATTCTCCATACCAAGAACAAGAAAACAGAAATCATGAGAAAAACTAAGTCGTAATCCCCTCAAGTCGGGGCAATTCTCCATACTTTGTACAGGTCTCCACAAACGTGGAGAGCTCCGGAAAGTCGTAATCCCCTCAAGTCGGGGCAATTCTCCATACGAAGTAAGCTTCGAGGGTGTGGATGAGGAGATAATTGTCGTAATCCCCTCAAGTCGGGGCAATTCTCCATACGCTCGCAAAGGCAATCAAGCTCGCAGCAGAGATTTTCGAAGTCGTAATCCCCTCAAGTCGGGGCAATTCTCCATACCTTACCCTCGACGAGATTTTAGGGAACTAACAACAGTCGTAATCCCCTCAAGTCGGGGCAATTCTCCATACCGCGGGAAGCGTTCTTTGACATAACCACACGGTGGTGTCGTAATCCCCTCAAGTCGGGGCAATTCTCCATACTCTTACCTTGAATTATATAACGAAATGAAGGGGTTCCAAAGGCAAATTCGGGCATGTGGCTGAATTTGGCGTTTGGAAAAATGAAAAGGCAGAAAATATGAAATGTTCATGCGGTAACACATTGATATGTGAAAAGAAAACATGACTCGAGTATGTCCTTTTTTGATTTTTGCATTGCAGCATTCTGTTATTACGTCGTTTTGAATACACAATGCTTCCTGTTTTTGGGCCGTTTCCGGTCCCTGTCCAACATGCGTACACGCGGTTACAAAACGACAAACTTTTCCGTCTGCGGCGGCTCACCCGGTCCGGACCATTCCACCTCCTTCAGGCACGCGCGGCAGAGCTGGTAGCAGCGGATGGAATCCTCGCCATGGTCGATAAGCGCCTCCAGCCGGTCCTTGAGCTTCAGGAACTGCTTTTCGGTGAGATCCGGGCATTCGAACACGGATTTCTGAACCCGGTAGCCCGCGCCTTTCAGCGCCTTGCTGACCCGGCTGCGAACCTTGTCATCGGTTATGTCAAAACAGATTATATAAAACACCTCAATTTTGCACCTTTTTCTTGTCAAGGCCGCCTCCGGCCGCACCAGCCATCATCTCGGCAGGCGGAAGGGCGCGTAAGGCGTCCCTCCCTCCGCCAGGCCCTTGGCGAACCGCCGGCACTGGCTGTGAATGATGACTCGTACTGCTGTCTTCATCTCTGTCGGTGGATACCATACCTTTTCTTCGAGCTGGCGGTGGTAGGCGACGATCAGGGCACGGCTCACCGCCGGTTTCATTTCCACTGGACGCCCACCGTTCTCAACGCCCTCTGCCCCCGGACGGTACACGAAATCGTCGGGTTGAATCGCCCGGCGGTTGATCAGGGTGAGCACCATGCGCTCCGCAAGGATACGCCATTCCTCGACCAGATCGCAGGCCAGGGCCGGTCGGCCTGATGCGACCTCGTGCAGAGCGCCAAGATAGGGATCGAGCCCGGCGCACCGGATGCCGTTCAGCACTTCGTTGGTCAACAGAGTATAGACAAAGGAAAGCAGGGCATTGACCGGGTCGAGCGGAGGCCTGCGGTTTCGCCCGGAAAAGTGGAACCGGTCATTGCGCAGGAGCAGGCCGAAAACACTGTAGAACAGTTTGGCCCCGTAGCCCTCGATTCCGCGAACCTGGTCAAGGTCGTCCGCCCCGACCAGCTTCTGCTGCAGGGCCTTGACCTGCACGGCCGTGACGCGCAGACTCTCGGCCCCGTACTGGCTCGCTCGGCGCAGGAGCAGGCGGACCTGGTTTTCCAGTTTTTCCCGGACAATGGTCCGGGCAACCGAGAGCTTGAAAGCGGTGTCGGCCAGGCGCAGGTACTGCTGCTGTCTGAGCTGAACGTGCCCGGGATCGTCCATGAGCAGGCGGGCCCGGAACCGGCCGGCCGGGGACATGAAGACCGTGTCTATCCGGTTGGTGATCAGGAAGTCAAGGACCGCGCCGCTCAGCGATGCGGTCCCGGACATGACAAGCTGCTTGAGGCCGGCGGCGGGGATGGTTGCGGCCACGGTCCCGTCGCGGATGATCTTCAGGCAATCTCCGTCCTTACGTATGGTGCTTCCTGGTTCCAGCACGTACAGTTCGTCCACTGTATGCCTCCGATTCAGATGAAGCGATCGATCTGCTCGATGGCCGTTTTCAGGGAAATGAGCGCATCGCGCAAGTTTTCGACCTTCTCCGACTTCGGAACCGGGTCATCGCTGAAACCCTCCAGGTGGCGCAGCGGGTGGGGATAGCCCTTGTCCCTGAATTCACAAGGCAGCACGGCTGATCCCTGTTCCAGGAGGCTGTGGATTCTTTTGCAGCCGAGAATTGTTCCCCGGGTCCTGGAAATCCTGTAGTCCAGCAAGGGCCGGTTGTATTCCGGCAGCCTGGCGAAAAGATGGTGGAGCAGCAAACCGCCGCGGGGCAGATGGCCCAGGGTGCCTAACAGAATTTTTTCCTCCCGGGTCGAAAGGGTACGGGAAGCCCGCAGACTGGCGATGATCTGAGCGAGCATGGCGCACCGTGCTTCAAGGGTCGCCAGTTCCGGAAATTCGGCTGCCCATTGGGCGTGGCGCGGATGGGTGACCACCTCTGCGCCGCCGTGCTGACCGGCGAGTTTTTTCACTGCCTCCGGCGGGGAGGGCCGGACGGTGCGAAGCAGATCGAATTGGCTCGACGTTGTCCGGTTCGCTGCCAGGGCGAAACAGGAAGGCTTGCCCGTGACCCGATGAATGCCCAGGGGCAATTTGACCAGATTGCCGAACCCCTTGCCCGTCAGCCGTTCCTGCTTCGGAAACACCTCCAACTCGAAGCACTGTACATCCCCCTGCAGGCTGCCGGCAATATGCAGCAATGCCCGCCGCATGTCGCCGGCCGGGACCGGATCGGCAAGGGGAAACCAGAAATGATATCCCTTGCCGCCGCTGAATTCGGCAATGGTGGTGAGGTTGGCTCCAGCGGCAAGTTCCTGGATCCGCTGGATGAGATAGACCCCCTCGCGCCGGATGTTCGCTCTCTCCTTTCGTGCTTCCTCCCTGTTTCGCAGACGGCTGATCAGGTCTATATCGATGACCCCCGTATGCACCGTGCTGTTGCCGTCAAGCAGATAGATGCCGTATGTCTTGCGGCCCGCAAAGTGATCGCGGATATCGTTTGCCGTCAGGGGTCGCCGGACCGGCACATAGCCGCAGCGGTCCTCCTCACGGTCCGCCCACTGCCTGGCAAAGGCGTCGTCACGCCCCCGGAACAGATTCATGAACAGCCGGATATCGCGATCCTCTTTCTGCAGTTCGGCAAAGGGCGCGGCAATGGCGGCAAAACCGTCGGCCAGCTCCCCCTCATCCGCCGCCGGCGTGGTTCCGGGGCTGAACCAGCTTTCCAGTTCTGCGGCAGGAACATGCGCGACGGCAAGGGCACGGAGGCGGACAAGCCCCTGGCGATCGCCCAGCAGGCCAAGGGTCTCGCAATGGCTGCGCCACCCGTCCCTGCATTCGGGCCGGTGGAGGTTGAGCCAGGCGTAAATTTCCAGGCTCTGCTGAATGCAGCCGTGCTGCTGGGCGAGGATTGCCAGGCGCAGAATCTGGCCGTCTTCGAAATGGGGCAGGAGATCCTTCCTGGCCAGAACCTTTTCAACAAATTTCCGGCCGGTTTCGTCGAGGGGAGCCTGCTCCAGGCGCGTGACCAGCAGGCGGAAATCCTGTGCCTTGAGGGGAGTCCTGTTGTGGCTGGCTGTCTGCTCGGTCATGGCGATCACCTTGCGGATGGTTTCCGGTTCATCGTGGTCATGGAGTCCCGTTCACGTGACTAGGGTGAAGGCGGTCCGCTCCCTGGCACCGGCCGACCGGCCGGCCGCGGCGTCCTTTACCATTGCGGCCAGCCGCGAAAAATGGGGATAGCGGAAATTCGTTTCCTCCAGGTTCCGCACAATCGACAGCGCTTCCTGGAAGCGGCTGAGCCGGTAAAGGCTGGCCGCCTGCCAGAACAGGGCCTCATGGGCTTCGCTGCCGAAGGTCTCCCGGCAGAAATCCGCCGCCTGCTGCGCCAGGTTAAGGGCCTTGCCGGCCTCCCCGTCCGCCAGATGAATACGCGCCAGACGCAGCAAGGCCTTGTGGCGGCCGCGACGGTCCCGTTCGGCTGACTGGATCAGAATACGCACTGCCTCGTCCTTGCGGCCCAAGGCAACCAGCACATCCGACTCGGTCCAGCGGACATACGGCCGGCGGGCCGGCTGGGGAATACGGTTGATGTAGCCCGCGGCCCGGTCGGGAAGGCCGAGGTCGATGGCGCAGCGGGCCGCCAGCTCCCAGACAAAATCCGTGGCCTGACCGTTGTCGGCCCGGTGGGCCGCGGTTTCCAGATGATCGATTGCATCTTTGGGCCGGCCGAGGGCAAAAAGGACCTTGCCCATGGCAAAATGCTTGAACAGGGGATGCATGTGATTGCGATCTCCGTCCAGTACCATCATTTTCTCCAGGATCTTGAGGCTGCGGCGTGGAAGATCAAGCTGCAGCAGACACGAGGCCAGATGGTACAGGCTCTTGATATATTTCGGCCGCTGCTGATGGCGCGCCGTCTGCTCTTCGGAACTCTGCTTCTCCCAGTTGACCACAGCCTGTTCAAAGAGCGGAATGGCCTGGCGCGGCTTGCCTTCGATTTCCTTGTACAGGATTGCTTCCCGGTAGAAGAAGGTAACCGAATCCGGGGCCAGTTCCCTGCTGCGTGTAAAATGCTCATGGGCAAGCTGGACCAGCTCCGCCCGCCGCTTCGGCTGAAGGGGCTTCCTATCGGTCCTGGCGGTAAAAAGCAGGTCCAGGACCGTGTAAGCTAGGGAGTAGTGAGCCATGACATTGTCGTTTTCCCGCTGGACCACGTCCAGGATACAGGCGACGGCCTCTTCATGCCGTCTGGCCCGGCACAACGCAAATCCAAGCTTGAGGCGGACCGGACTGTCCAGGCCCGCTTCAACCAGTTCCGGCAATTTTTCCGTGACCGGATGAAACAGGGCGATGCTGTCCTCCCACCGGTTGCCGGCCTGTAATTCGTCCAGTTCAGCCAGGACCCGTTCCAGCTCCCGCTGGAATCTGTCCGTGCTCAGCGCCGGATCAGCGAGGACCGCGAAAAAATCGTCGCCGGCCGGTTGCTGCCGGGGTTTCGGTTCCCGGGCGGCCTGCCCTGCGTTCTGCTCAAGCTGGATATGGCCGATGACTCTTGCCGTTTCCCTTTCTTCCGATTGACGCGCTGTGCTCTCCATGGGTTTTCCTCCTTGCCCAAAATGTCTGTTCACTTTCTGTTACGGACAGGAGAGAGATTTTTTCGCGGCACAAAATAAATATGGCTGGCAGCGTGCCTGCTGATTGGATGATGAAAAAAACGCCGCGCCCCGTTTCCACCTGGAAGGGGGCGCGAAATGGATATGCAGAAGAGAAGGGAAAGGACCGGATCAGGACGCCCGGCGCAAGGAAAAGGAAACCGCCTGCCGAAGAAGCCCGTCCGTATGGGGGCGCGACTCGGCGCGGTCGAAAATCCGGAACCGGCTCAGGTGCGGGAAGCGAAGCAGGCTCGTCCGGCCCCTTCCGCCGTTGAACATCGCCAACTCGGAGGAAATGTTTCCCCAGCCCACGCCGCTCCTGACCACCTCCGGCCGGATGCCGGCAATATCCTCAAGGATGCCGACGAGGTCGGCAAACGTTTCATTGTTGATGCAGATGATCAGTCTCGGATTGATCCGGTCCAGGATACCTTTCCACAGTTGCCGGGCGAACCGCCGGCTGGCCGTTTTGTTCGGTAGCCTGGCGAAATCGGGGGAGCGGAACGGGATATAATAGGCCAGCAGGGACCGGTTCATGAGCTGCATGGAATCGCCGGCTTCCGGCAGCATCGCCGCCAGGTCGCGGAACATGGCCCGCACCAGCTGCTGCAGGGCTGAATTTCCTCGTCCGGCCGCGGCGTTCCAGGTTTCGTTGAGAAAGGCCGGGCCCTGCTCGCAGCTGTCGCTGGGATGATCCGGAGGAATGACCCCGCCGCCCGGATTGAGCCCCAGAAAGAGAACTGAACAAAGCGTTGCCTTTCAGCGTGCTGGAGAGGATTTCCCGGCGCGGCCGGACAGTTTGATGAGTTTTTTGTCAAAAGAAAACAGTCTGATTTGAGTGTGACGGGCCGCGGCCAGCAGGATGCAGTCAACCAGGTCGATATTCTCCGCTGCAAAAAGAGCAAGGGCATCCAGCAGGATATCCTTGTCGTCGTTGACGATGCCCTTGTAGCGCAGCAGGGCGGAAAGGGCCTCTACAGCTTCACTTTTGGGAACCTGGTAGAATTTGGTGAGCACATAGACGCATTCCACCAGAACGCTTTCCAGCAGCAAGGCCTTTTTTCCGCCCGTTCGGATGGAATCGAAATACCGTTCCGCCTCTTCATATTGTACGGGATTATCCCGCAGCAGATAGCGAAGGAGGGCATTGGTGTCCGGCAGGCTGTCAGCTTTTCCCGGCATCGGCCACCTCCTGCCAGACCCTGTCCCTGATTTCCGTCAGCGGTTTTTCCTCGGCCGCGGCATATTGGGCCAGCGACCCGGCAACACTCTTGATCGGAATGAGCACAATTCTGTCCCCCTCCACCACAACCTCGACCGTATCCGTGGCCAGGATCTGGCGGACACGCTTGGGGAGGGTGACTTGCCCCTTGGAGGTAATTTTTGCAGTTGTTGTCATTCTCATGTTCTTCATTCAAAATTAAAATGCATTACTTTCTTATATTGTATTTCAATTTCCCAAAAAGACAAGTTAAACCTTTCGCGCCGAAAGCAGGCCGGGATCGAGCGGGTGGAGGGTCTATGGCGGGACAACAACTGTCGGCACCTGGAGGCAGGCCAGCCGGGATGAATCGGAAAGGCAAAAGACCCTCACCGACCTTCGGCGCAGCTTTTCCTCCCTGAGCCGGGACATGGGGGAACGGACCTGGCGGCGGGAGGATCTGTATGACTGATTTCCTGGACACCAATATCCTTGTGTACGCCTATGACAGCCATTGCCGGCAAAACAGCGGATCGTCAGGCAGATCCTGGAAGGAGGGGTGCAGGAGGAGACCGCCTGCCTGTCGGCCCAGGTGCTGTGCAAATTCTTTGTGGTGGTGACCCGCAGGATCACCCACCCGCTGAGCGCAGTGGAAGCACAGGGAATCATCTCACTCTTCCGCCGGCTGCCCGTGGCTGAAATTGACGGCGACTTGGTGGATATCGGCGTGGACATGCACCGGCGCTACGGAGTTTCCTTCCGGGATGGCCTCATCATCGCCGCAGCACGCAGGCTTGGCTGCTCAAGGCTCCTGAGCGAGGATCTCCAGGCCGGCATGATGATCAACGGCCTTGAGATTATCAACCCATTTGCCACCGCCTAAAGCCGAGCGGGTTCCGTTGCTCTTGGATTGCGGTGAGGGAGTCACGATCTTGAGATCCTCAACGGTGTCGGCAGCCATGCCGGGGCGAGAATATCATTCCGATCCAGGCCAGCCGTGTATTTCCTGACTTTTTCCCTGGGATTTCGCATATCTTCAAGCAGGAGGGCAACCGAGCGTTCAGACATGCTCCAATTCGTTCTTGATGCTTGATAGAACCGCGGTTTCAGCGTCCGCACGGAAACCAGTTCGACCGGCAGTCCAAGAAGATTTTCCAGCCTTTCTGATAACCTAATTTCAGGCCAATCTCCGTTGTCCACTGGTCAACAGCCCCGGTTCACCAGGAGGCAATAGTCCTTTCTTCTTGGGAACCCTTTCGTCAGTGGACAATCTGCTTGTTGCCAATGCCGATCATGAAATATCTATCCCAAGTTCTCCCGATAATTCAAGTATCACGATAGCCCATTTCTTGTTGTTTCTTTTCGCCTCCTTGAACCTCTTTTTATCGGATCGGGCAAGATCAAGAAGCGCCCGGCACATCTCCCGACGGAGTTCGATCTCCTGTTCGTTTCTTACCTTGGCTATTTCGGCCTGCATCCTGCTGGGTAACTCCTGGAGTTTGGGCAAGGCATTGCGGAACGCGGCCAGCTTGTCTTGCCGGACTTGTTCCGGGTTGGGGGCTGGTGTGGCGGGCCGGTCGATCGTGTCCTTACCGGAACCACCCTTGCCCGTCCCAGGCGGGTTCATGGCGTGAAACCGGCCGTGGCCGATGGCCGTCTTGGCCCCCATGCCATGCTGGGCAAGGGCATTGTCCACAGCGGCAAGGAGTGTTTTCTTTCGGTCAGCATCGGCGGCGATCTCGTTGTGGATCAGGAGGCGGAACACAAACCGGAGCGGCTTGCCATGCTTATCCAGGTGGGCTACGGCCCAGAACTTTTGCGGGTTCGGATTCTGGTCCTCGGTGGGGCCACGGAATCCAGGATCGTTGGCTGGCTTGTTGAGGTAGTCCGGGTAATGGCAGTTCATGATCTCCGCCGCAAGGCGAGGAAGGGTGGCAGGCAGGGCGTCGAGAAAGATCACCTTGCCGCGCGCGTTGGCCTGCTTACGTTCTTCGGGCCGAGTAATCTCCCCGCAACCGAAGATATTCCTGGCCTCTTCCGGCAGGATGCTTTCACCCTTGCCATCATCCCGTAGCCACCGGCCGGTGATCTCGTTCCAAAAGCGACGCGCCTCGGTCTCCGGCTTTTCGTTCAGTCGGTCCACCAGCCAGGCAAGCCGCACCACTCCCTTGATGCCGGCGGCAGGAATGGCCGGAATTCCCAGGGTCCAGTCGAAGTGAAAACCTTTTTCCGAGGGATGCTCATTGCCCAGGCCGATGACCAGGGGGGAAAGCATTTCCGCCTCGATTTCCAGGTATTCGTAGCCGATGCTGGCAAACGATGCAGCGATGGATTTCAGGGAGTTGTGGCGATCATCAAGGAATTTTTTAGTGACGTTACGGTTCCATGCGCCATGTAACGTCACATCACCAGGTTCTTCTCTATATTGCGTGACCCCATTCCTCTGCTGGCCAACCGCCTTGTTCCGTCTGTAGGTTGTTGAACCGTTGTACATGGCGATGGAGACATCATAATTGTCGAGCAATTGGTTAAAGTCACGCACCTTCTCGCGATGATCCACCAATTTTGATTCATCAGCACCGGTGCAGGCCCATGGCTTTCTTCCAGTATCACCAAGAGCTTGATCGCCATTCTCAATGTACATCCACTTATTGAAATAGAGGCCAAAGTTGAATGCTCCATGCGGTAATTCGCCAATCGCTCCGTTTAGCGCGTCACCTATCGGCCTAATTGCCTTTGTCATGGGAATTGGCATGATGATTCCTCCTTAATTACGCAAACAATCCTGCCTTGGCGTAACGTTTGACCCACTCCAGCACCTTGAGGGCCTCCCTCTGGCCAGTCAAATATTTCCCTTGGTCCATGGAGGACAACGCCCGCATGACCGGGGCCGGGGTGATCTCGGAGAGGACTTGCTGTTCCCTGAGCCAACCGGCAATTATATTGAAGGCCGCCCGATGACGGTCATTCGGTTCATTTCCCGCCTTGGCGAGCAAAAAGGCAAGGGTATGTCCCAAACCGTTTTGCAGGATCATCGCGGGCAGTCCCATGGTAAGTTTTTCAAACTCCGTATGATTTCCCCGTACCGTCCGCAATTGGTCGAGGACAAATTCCGAGCGTCTCTGGGCAAGTGTTTTCATGGTCGTCACCTCCTTACTTCTCGGCCTTGGCGAGCCAATTCACGGCCATGATGCCTCGGCCGAGGGTCATGTCACCGCCAATCTGGACATGGGCGCTGATCGCCGTCTTTACCAGTTCCCGCAGCACGGTAGCCGCTTCCGGCCCCTCTTTTTTCCGTTCCTGGCCGAAAAACATGAGCAGATACAGGACGGAGTCGGCGGGCAGAAGCTCCTGGTAACGGAGCGAGCCGTCCACGGTGGTGCCGGTGGCCATGTCGATCTTGATCTGGGGCTGCACCTCGGTGGCGGTCTCCACCAGGAAGGAAAAGGCGTTGTCCGAAACCAGAAGGAGCCGTTCCACCTGGGGGGTGAGGGTGGCGAAGGCGGTCTTCAATGCCCCGGCCTGGTCATTGGCAGCAGCCGTGACCACCATGTCTTCAAGCACCACCTGCTTGCCGTTTCCTGCTCCGCATGAAACGTCCACCCCGTCGTCGTCCTTGGCCGGGGCGACAATCGGAATGGCAACCGGTGAACCGCACAGTTCAAGATCACGCTTGAGCCTGGTCAGGATTGCCGGACAGGTCACCCAGACAAAGGGTGCAATGTTGGATCGTACCGGAAAGGCGAGCAGCCGGGCGTCGGTCACCGACACAGCGCCGGCCTGGCCGTTGTTCCCCTCTCCACCTTCCTCCTTGCCAAAGACCTGGGAGGCGAGTTTCTCGGCTTGTCGTTCTTTGTCGCTCGCCGCCTCGTTACCGTTTTCGAGGTAATAGCGGACAAACCAGTCACGGAAGGCACCCTTTACCCCCGAGGACTGCACTTGGGGCCACTGGGTGTGGCGCTCCCGCTGGATGGGAAGGTCCACCGTTCCCAAAGCCTGGCCGGAGCCGGCATGGACGGGGGTGAGGGCGTACAATACGCAGCATTCGGCCAATTCTTTGTTCATCAACATGATTCGCTCTCCTTCGTGTCAGATAGAGATAAAGCCAAAAGGCAATGCTTGCTGTCCGGAAAGGTGAACGACCGTGCCCGGCGGCAGCCAGGCGGTCATCTTCTTGTGGAAGCCATTTTTCATATTCCAGCCGCCCATGCGGACCAATGGGCCAGATGCGCGGGTGGTGCCGACAAGCCCGGCCGCCTCGAACTCGGCCCATGGAACCGCGCTTACTGCCACGGCCCATTGCCCGGAATTACAGGTCTGTTGCGGAAGGGCGATGTGTGTCCCGTCCAGCGCGGTATAACGCGCCATCCGCCGCTCGCCGCCAAGCTGCATGATGCCGTCAGAATCCAGGGTGTCGGGGCAGAGGGCCTCCGAAAGACCGGCCAAGAGGGTCACCTCCGGCCAGAGCCGCACATGGGTCGAGGAGTAAAGGTGGCCCTGGCGGACCCGTCGCAGGGGATGCTCCAAGGCGATTCCGGTCCTGGCCTCGGTGACGGCAAAGGCGCTCATCGGGAGGATGGCCGGTTTTCCTGGAATAAAGTCCTTGATGAAGTCCTTGCGAACCAAGAGAGAAAGAAGATCGGCCGAGCCTGCTTCGGCCATGGTCGTGAAAGCGGCGGCGTTGGCCCACCAGCCGGCGAGGCTCTTGCGCCGATGATCGCGGGGATCGAGAAGCCAGAGCGGGTTTGTCGTGCTGCCGCTTAATCTCACTGCGGTGAGCAGTGACGTGGCCGGCACCGCAGTCGTCACCGACATGCTTCCCCTGGTCTCGGCCCCTTTTGGGTCGCCGTGCCAGTGGGCCGGAGCCGGGAAGAACACCTCGTTTCCTTTGGCGACGGTCACCGCGAACAACGGGCCTGCCAGCCGGAACCCCGGTGCGTCCGGCGTTCCCAGCAGGGGGTAGCGCCGCACGATGTCATCCGTCCCGTCACCGGTGTATTGATAGGGATCAATGTTTCTCTGGCCGAGCACCGCGGTTCGGATGGCGCCCACCAGGGTGACGGGCAAGGGCGGAAACACGGTGCGCACCTCGTGGTCAACCCCGGCGGTCATCGGCTCCGAGCCCTTGAAGAACATGGTATCGAGCGGTGTGATCCGCAGCCATTGCTTGATGGTGGTCATGGGGTTGTCCTCCCTTGCTGCTCTTCCTGTGCCGTGAGCGTGCCCAGAAAACGGGCGATGACAAGCGGTGCATGGTCCAGGCGCCAGCCTTTGCCTTGAAGGTCCCGGCGCCCAAGAAGCGCCGCCGCGCTCCGGGCGAGTCGCAGCCAGTTTTCATCATCCTGTTTTTTCCGCATCAAAGCGACCACCAGGGGCGGGAGCCCTTCCGGCCATTTTTCGAGCACGGACTGGATACCCGGCTGGAGGTCGCCGAACTTGTAGAGAAGTGATGAGGAAAGGGTCTCTCCTTCCCTGCCGGCGGACGCCCTGGAGATACTATGGAAATGGTCGAGCAGGGTTGTTTTCTCCGCGTCGCCGCCCAAGGCTAACTCTCTGGCAGGGGTCTCATCCCATTTGGCGACAAAAAAACGGCTGCCGCCGGAGCGTTTGGCCAGTTCCACGGCAAAGGCGTTGCGGCCGCCTTCCTCCTTGGCCTTTTCGAGCAGGGCGTGGGCCTGGCGCATGGCTCCGGCCAGGGGGCGTTTATGGTGGACGATGAGAATGCCGGCGGAGATGGAAATCATGTCGCCATGGCCCAGATGGGTGGCCAGTCTTCCGTTTGTCGGTATCCAAACGTCGTCGCCAATCTCTTTGAAGCCGCTGTCGCCGTGGACGACGAAGCCCATGCGGTAGGCGGCGGCGATCTCCTGAGCCGCTGCCAAGGCGCTGGAAACAGGGAGCACGGCGCAGACATCGTCGCCACCGGCGTAGATCAGACAGCCCCGGTGTCGTTTTACGATGCCGGGCACGGCATGGAGGGCGAAATCGCCCAGTGCCTCGGAGATGGCCGCGTGCACCGCCGGGGCGAGAAGGCGCCGTTCGCCGAGAAACTTTTGCCAGAATTCACGATACTCCCTGGCAAAAGTCGGCTCCTTGAACCGCCGCACCAGATCCGGGTGCAGGACATTTGCCCAGGTGGCGGCAAGGGTCTCGCCGTTCACCAGATCACCCATCTTGTCGCCGTCCATGAGCAGAATGGCGTAATACTTGTCGCTGTCGGCGATCTTGGCCTTGGCCTCGGCCATCTTTTTCACCACAGTGCGGCAGGTGTCCTGTTCCTCCTTCGACAGATCGGCGATATCGGTTTCGTCAGGCTCGCCTTCATCCTTGATGTGGACATACTGGGCAAGTTTCTGCCGCCAGCGTTTGCCGCCAATTCCTTCATGCAGCCCGCGCCGTTTCACCCCGTCCAGCCAGTCGGTGAGCGCCACCTCGGTGGAGGAAGGGAAGGAATCGGCATCATTGAAAAAGATAGCCAGGGGGTGCTTTTTGTCCGAACGCCGGATTGCCTCGCAGGCCAGCCGCTTAACCAGGGCCACGGATGAAAGCCGCTCCGATTCCTTGAAATTGGTGGCGTTGTCCCAGACCTGGCGGAGCGCCTTCCAAAACGGATCGTCCTTTGGTGGAGGGTTTTTGCCGGTCTCCTCGGCAAAGTGGATGATCTCCAGATCACCATGCAGGCCGCACTTGATGCCCGGCTCGTCGGGCCGGCCGTTGACCCTGACCGCCTTGCCGGCGGCGAGCCCGGACTGGGCAAGGGCATGGGTAACTGGGTAGAAGGCACCTTCGCCCTTGGCCGGGAAGTCGAGTTTGCTTTTCTTGGAATGTTCGTGAAAGGCAAGAGGCAACCCCCACACCGATTCGGGCAGAAGGCGTTTGAATGCATCCTGTTTGCCCTCGGTGAGCAACGGACAGGCGGACCATTGCACGGAAAAATAGCTTGCCATCTGGCGTTCGAATTGGGCGCGGACACTCTTGTCCTTTCTGGTTTTCCGTTCCACCAGGTCGAGCACCGTCTCGCCCAAACCGGTCCAGGCGGCAAGCATCGCCTCTTTCGTTTCTTCCGCCCAGCGCTCTTCCTGACCGGCGGGCACGAGGCAGACGAACTTGTTGGGGAAGGAGGCCACGCCGTCATCGCCGGTGGTTTTAGAGACGAAGTCGCCCAGCCCCAGGTCGTTGTCCAGCATCCAGGCGGTGAGCGGCTGACCGGACAGGCTGGGATAGAGGATGTGGTCGGCGCCAAGGCCGTGGACGAGCCGCCGCACCCCCTCGAAGACGAGCCAGGAGAGGATGACCGACCCGGTCCAGAGATCGCGGAGTTTGCGGGCGCGGCCGATGAAGTCCTGCACCGGGGTGAGCGCCACCACCATGAGACTTGCCTGGCCCTGCCCGGGCTCGGCAAAGCAGGTAGTCAGGGCCGAGACCAGGCCGCAGTGCTGCCAGACGCTGTGGTCCGGCACCCTGGTGTCCGCCGGTATCTTGTACCAGAGTCCGCCCAGACCGCCTGCGTTGTCCGCCGCAAGCCGTTCCCGCAATAGCAGGTGGGCATAGTGAAAGCGGGCGGCGGCGAACTGGTCCGGCTTGCCGGCGAACCTGCCGGACAGGGTATCCATGTCCTGCCGGATCACCGCGGTCATTGCCGGGTGGGTCTCTTTCACGCTCACGCCAGACGGAAGTGTGATGCGGAGCGACTGGTTGGCGCCTGTGGGGTGGGTAAGTTGCGGGTCGACACTGAAATCCACGGCGCCGTTTCTGGTCTGGTCGTTCTTGACGTATCCCGGCACCTGGGTGCGGTCCATGCCGCTCGCGATCGCGTCGGCCCGGCCGTAAAGTCCTTTGTCAGGCGAGATGTCGCCCAGGCCGAAGGCATCGAGTAGTCCAGCGCTTCGCTCCTCATGACCGGGGATGTGCAGGGCCTTGTCCGGCGGGTCGTGGAGCAGGGCGGCGAGCTTCCGGTTCCAGTAATCGGCGTTTCTGTTGGTGGCGGCGCTCATGACAGCACCTCCGGGTAGGTGGCGCGGGTAAGGAGGTTCGGGATACGGTCCAGCTTGCGGTGCACCTTCTCCCAGACCTTTTGGACAGTGACCCCACTGGCCAGTGGTTGCTGCCGGCTATGGCCGTGGGGTACGTGCAGGATGTAGCCACGAAATTTCCCATCCTGCTTTTTAACCACAAAGCGGAGGGGCGAAGCATGGCGGGCTGCCCCCCCTCCGTAATTGTGATTGGTGAGAGGGATGCCAAGAAGATGTCGTTCCTGTATGTTATGGTTGTTGCGCATACCCGGATTCAGCTCTCCATCGGACCCAACTTGTTTCGCCCGCACCTCGATATAGGCCTCAGCCAGGTCCTTCATGGCGAGTTTCCATTCTTCGCGCAACTCGGTTTTCCAAAGTAGCGGATTTTCTCCGTTACACCCCAGGCAGTTCGGGTACTCACTATTCAGCCCGTCGGTCCAATTTCTGGTCGCAGCGGTCAGTAAACGTGCGGCCGGTTCAGGATCGATAGGCGGATTGGTTATCATGAAACTCCCCCAGCCGTTGCGGCTCCGGCCGCCCACCGTGCCAAATGCCTGGATCAGGGCAAAAATCCGTTCCATGTTCTTGACCTGGCCTGAAGGGTAGTCAATCGCAAGGATAAAGGATGCCTCCGGCGGGAAATAGGTGTGTTTGACCTGTAGCTTTGGCCCGGCGAGACCCATGCCGGCAAGATAGAGCAGGGGCTTGATCTTCCCTTTGGGGTTTCTCCGGGGGTCGATACAGTTCGGATGAATGATCATGTCCCAGTCCGGCAGACTGTTTTTGACGGCTTTGGCGTTTGACTGAACAAAGACCCGCACCAGGCTCTTGCCGGAATCGTCATCGTCCCCGGCCCGGCCGAACAGGCGGCCTTCCTCGCGAGCCAAGGCGGCGGCGTCTCCCACGCCATGCTGGGTCACCCTCCACCAGGAGCGGAGCAGGGCCTTGAACGGCGCGGCCCGCCATTCGGCCTCTTGACCGGCGCCGCCCAGGAACATGGGCGTCACCACCTCGCACTGAAGCTCAACCTTTTTTCTCTTGTAGAATCGTTCCATGTCGTTATCGCTCCTGGCCTGAATGTGTTCTGAACACGCATACATACGGCGGCGTCCGCCACTGCCCCTTCTGCTCGGCGTTGCCGAGAAAGGCCGGGGTCACGAAGCGGACCCGGCATTCGATTATTTCCATGCTGCCACCTCCCGTGATTCAGGGGATCATGCCGGTCAAATCGGCGATCACCGCTTTCTGCTGTATTTTCTTGGCTGCCGTAGTGACCAGGTCGAATTTGGTGGTCGCCTTGCCGTCGCTGTACCAGCCTTCGACCTGATCTATTTTCTCGGTTGTCGATGGTCGGAAACAGATTTTTCTCGGCAGGTTCGGGTTGTAATAATGGGTGTAGATTCGCTTTACATAAGGCCGCTCACAAAGGCGTTCCAGCCAGCCGGACAACCCCTTGTGCTTGTTGCTGTTCTTGTCTTCGTATTTTATTTCCTTCTGGCTTGGCTCCAGGTTCGTGGACGGCGGCAGGATCGCTTCCCGCTGTTTCGCAAAGCGGTAGCGAAGTCCTTCGTGGAACAATTGCCCCATGGCCGACAGGCCGATGATTCGCTGGCCGTCAATTTCCTCCACATCCACCAAAACCGAGAAACGCGGCTCCTTTACAGACGGATCCTGATCAGCCTCGTTGGCTTCCAACTTAAAAAATTGCTCAACATTGTCCAGCCAGAATGAAAGATCGAGCGATATGGGCTGGGGCGGCAACTCTATCACCTCGCTGAAGCGCTCGAAGAGGTAACAGACCGGGATATCAAGGGCCTGGCCGACCATTCCGGCGAAGGATATTTGAGCCTTGTAGCCGCCGGTGGCGTTGATCACGATTCGGTTCGAGCCGAAAGAGCGGGCGATATTGGCCACGGCCCTGACCAGGTTGCGAAGCCCTTCGGTACGGAAGCGTCTGATGTCCGTATCGGTCAGTCCTTCCAAGGAAGAAGCCTCCACCTCCGCAAATCGCCATTTGTTTGCTCGCCCCAAGTAATAGCGTTTCAAGGTCTCGCCTAGGAGCCTGCCTTCCTCCGTGTCTGAGACCAGCAAAACCAGCCTTGTCCGGTCGGCAAGATAGCCTTTCTGCAGGATGCTGGTTATGGAGTTAACTTCAGCGCCGCAGAGCCGGTCGGTTGGGTCGAGTCCGGACAGGGTTGCTTCGAGATTACGAGGGTCTCTCCCTGCGTTTTTGGCATGGCTCAGCAAACTGGTGCCTACGGTGCAGATAAGAATGTCCCGAATCATCATGATAACTTTTTGGAATTATTAAAAAAATCGAGACAAATTTTTTGTTGCCGCAAAATTCAGTCTCTGCGCGAACTTTCCAACATCATGCAGCAGCCCGGCCAGGGCGATTTTCAATACTGTCTCATCCATCAGTTTTCTCCAGCGTCGTCTTTTATTCCTTGTTTATCTTTACGGCCATTTTCATTCCATTTTCACTTTGTCGGCTAATTTTTTTTCACTACGCACAGAGCGCATTTCATTTCAAGTCGCAGATCTTGACTGAAATCCGCCCCAACCCGAAGACGGTCTGCTTGCCGACATGCACCTTTTCACAGTAGGCCAGCAGGGGCATGAATTCCAGCAGGTCGCCCCGGTAGCGGATCGCCCCGGTCAAGCCGCTGAGGGACACCTCCTGCCGCTGGCGGTTGCTGAAGCGGCGCATTTCCTGCCATCGCAGCGAGGAATCCACCGCCTCAACCTGCTCAGCCAAGCCGATGAGGCCTCGATAATCGAGCTCCGGCTCACCGCCGCCGTATGCTTGCTCAAGGGCAGCCATGCGCCGGAGCCCGGCGCGGACCAGGACGTGAAACGGCAGGTCGTCATGCAGTTCGTTGCCCATCTTGAGCCGCAACGGCGTGAGCAGACGGACCTCGATTTCCCGGACCGGGACGGCTGCTCCGGCTTCGAGGGCAAGCCGTTCGGGTTCTTCCGGCTTGCGCAGCACCCCCTCGACGGCATCGAACAGCGTATTCTCTCCGGCTGTCACCCGGTCCAGGCTGAACCTGCCCATGCCGGATCGATTGCCCCCGCCCACGCCTGCCTTTCCCCTGTCTCTTATACACATCTCCGAGCCCACGAGACCGTACTAGATCTCGTATGCCGTCT
>OMKS01001836.1_pt1 | contig 18373 bp, 13 predicted proteins | sample 1674721 | NCBI WGS metagenome assembly OMKS01 (sample SAMN06264996, study PRJEB25208) | sediment metagenome | isolation source: hot spring sediment | place: USA: California | collected 2014-09-02
GCCCGCAACACATTATAAATTCAATCGACTCCATGTGCCCGGTATTTTTGGAGCTCAACTAAAAAATTTATGTTTTATACAATAAATGGGGAATTTTAACATGCGAAAATCAATTCTGATCATTGATGACGACCCGGATGTAGTTTTGTATCTTTCAACCCTCCTGAAAGATCATGGATTCAGGACATTGTCGGCTTCCGACGGAATCGAAGGTTTCAACCGGGCCAGGAGTGAACAACCTGATTTGATTCTTCTCGATCTGATGATGCCTGCAAAAAGCGGGATTTCTTTACTTGCGGATTTGAAAAAAGACGAGGCTTTAAGAAAAATACCGGTGATCATGGTCACCGGGGTGTCCGGAGAAACCGGTATCGGGATAGAATCATTTCTTCAGGCTTTGATCGACGACGGGGTCTGTGAGGACCCGGAGCCGGCCGGTTATCTTGAGAAACCTGTTCGGCCGGAACGCCTCCTCCGTTTGGTCAATGGTGTTTTTCGGGATCAGAAATAATAAAAAGCTGTTTACTGTAGCCTTATGGATACGTTTAATAGAACAATATTCGACAGTTTGATAGATCCAGCACTGATTATGGACGGAGAGGGCAGGATCAAAAATGCCAACGTTGCGTTTATGCAATGTTTTGATGCAGGCATTGACGATATCATTGGAGTTCATTGTTATCAGTTGCTTTTCGACCGGAATATTGCGTGCGAAAAAGATTCATGTCCGGTTCTCGGCGCCGTTGAACCCGGCAGGAACGAGTACCACTTTTCCAGGAACGGGGCGGAGGTTTTTTACGAGGTGGATTACCGTCCGCTTTCCGTTCCGCCAACGCTGAATTCGAACTGGCTGTTGACAATGAGGGATGTGTCGGTCCGGAGACGCCTTGCACTGGAAGTCGAAAAATCGGAGAAAAAGTATAAAGATCTGTTTCATAACGCGACCGAAGGGCTCGCATTGTTTTCGGACCGCGGAGTCGTACTGGAGTGCAACTACAGCCTGGCCCGCCTGCTCGGATACGCCAGGAAGGACATCGAAGGCACCGGTATGGGCCGTTTCACCACCGGGTATGCACGGAAGATTTTTGAAAGCCCTCTGGATGGGCTGAAGACACTGGGTTTCGTCTCTGTCGAAATGGAGATGCTTAAGAAGAGCGGCGGGAAAATTCCGGTTGAGGCAGACATAAACTGGCTCCCTTATGAAGGGGTTTTCAGGATCATGATCCGAGATGTCACGATGAAGAAAAAGATCGAGTGGTCCAGGAGAACCTATTCCGAAATGCTGGAGCGGGAGGTGGAAACCCGGACGAGGGAACTCAAGGAATCCGAACAGGAAATGAGACACCAGAAAAACACGGCAGAGGGGATCCTGCGTGGCACCCCCATCCCGATGTTTGTTCTCGACAGAAACCATCGTGTGATTTACTGGAACCGGGCCTGTGAAAAGCTGACAGGTTTCCCGAGCAGGAAACTGGTAGGCACGGATAATCACTGGAAGCCGTTTTATCCCCATAAACGACCGATGCTGGCGGACCTGGTGATGGAGAGAGATCTTGATGCGATAATGGATCTCTACAAAGATATGAATCTGCGGGCCTCTACATTTATCGAGGGGGCCTATGAGGCTGAGCATTTTTTCCCTTCCCTGGGGCCGGGAGGCATATATTTGCATATAAATGCGGCCCCGATAATGGATGATACGGGTAAAATACAGGGTGCAATCGTAACTTATCAGGATCTCAGTGAAATACATAGGCTGCAGAAAGAAAAGGAGCAGGCCGAGCGTATGGCTGCGATCGGGCGGACCGTCGCCGGCCTTGCTCATTACATCAAGAACGTGCTTACCGGTCTCGACGGCGGCGCCTATGTTATCAACTCTGCTATTTCCAAGCGGGATTTGGATCTCGTTGAGAATGGATGGAATATGGTCGAGCGCAATATCGAACAGATAAGCGGGATCGTGAGCGATATGTTGATATACTCGCGTGAACGCACGCCGAATTACCAGATGACATGCCCCAACGAACTGGTCTCCGAGGTGCTGGAGCTAATTTACCAGAGGGCCAAGCTGGCGGGTGTATCGCTTGAAAGGGATCTCGCCACCGGTCTCGAACCGGTGGCGATGGACAGAACCGGTATTTACCGATGCCTGTTGAATTTGGTAACTAATGCGGTCGACGCCTGCACTCTGGAGGGCATTGTACATGGCAAGGGGATCGTAAGGGTCAAGACCGACCGACCCGCCGGGTGGGGGGTCAGATTCCAGGTCGAGGACAACGGCACCGGCATCGACGAGGCGGCCCGCGAAAGGCTTTTTACCGATTTTTTTACGACCAAGGGATACAAGGGAACTGGACTGGGCCTTCCTGTGACGGACAAAATCGTCAGGGAGCACGGCGGTAGAATTATTTTCGACTCCCAACCCGGCAGTGGTACAACCTTTTCGCTGCTGCTGCCCGAAAGCCCACCCTTGTAAATGCCCCGATGTTTTTCATCCTGTCTAATATATACGACAACTTATTGATTCTACATAACTACATTTCTTTTGCAATGGCCCTGTAACTATGGTACACAATTTTTTATGAAGGGCAACAGGTGGGAAGATCACTACACCCGCAGGGCCAGGCAGGAGCAGTGGCGTGCCAGGTCCGTTTACAAACTCAAAGAAATCGATGCACGGTTCAAGATTTTGCGAAAAGGATCAAAGGTGCTGGACCTGGGCTGCCATCCCGGTTCCTGGTCCCAGTATTGCTTGTCCCGTGTGGGTGCGGAAGGGGTTGTCGTCGGAATCGACCTGGTTCCGGTGAATAAGATGCCCGCGGGCAATTTTCATTTCATCCAGGCGGATATCAACGAGATCGATGAGACACTGCTTACGGATTTCATGCCGCGGGCCGATGTGGTGTTGAGCGATATGGCGCCGGGCACCACGGGGAGCAGGGTGACGGATTCGGCCCGATCATTTGCGCTGGGTGGGAAGGCCCTGGAAACAGCTGAAAAGATGCTGAACAACGGTGGGGTGTTCGTCTGTAAATTACTGGAGGGTGAGTCGGTCAGGGATTTTGTTTCGAAAATGGGCACGAGATTCAGGGATGTGCGTATTTACAGGCCGAAAGCCACCCGTAAGCGAAGCAGTGAAGTATACGTCGTCGGAAGGAGTTTTACCGGTGGTTTTTAATATCAGGAGGCAGTGATGTCAGGACACTCTAAATGGAGTTCGATAAAGCATAAAAAAGGTGCAGCCGATGCCAAGCGGGGGAAAATCTTTACCAAGTTGATAAAAGAGATCACGGTGGCCGCGCGTTTGGGCGGCGGAGATCTGAACGGAAACCCCCGGCTGAGGACGGCGGTGGATGCCGCCAAGGCCGCCAATATGCCGAAGGATAATATCGAACGCGGCATAAAGAAAGGCACCGGCGAACTGGAAGGTGTCAGCTACGAAGAAACCAACTACGAAGGTTATGGCCCGGGTGGCGTCGCCGTGCTGGTTGAATGCCTTACCGACAAAAAGAACCGGACGGTCGCGGATGTCAAACATATTTTCGAACGAAACGGGGGGAGCCTTGGGGAGCCCGGTTGTGTCGCCTGGATGTTCGAGAAAAAGGGCCTGATCGTTGTGGACAAGGCCGCGGTTGACGAAGAGTCACTGCTGGAGCTGGCATTGAACTCAGGAGCCGAAGATGTCAAGGATGACGGGGATGAATTCGAGGTCATCACTGATCCGGGGGATTTCGTGGCTGTCAAGAGTGCGATTGAAGAGGCGGGCATGCCGATTAATCTGGCTGAAAACGGTATGATTCCGAAAAATACCGTTAAACTGGAAGGTAAGAAAGCTCAACAGATGCTTTCGTTGATGGAAGCTCTTGAAGATAATGACGACGTCAGCAACGTGTATGCAAATTTCGATATTCCCGATGAAGAAATGGAGGCCCTGGGCTGATGCTGGTTCTGGGGGTCGATCCCGGCTCCAGGATCACTGGTTTCGGATTTGTCCGGTCTGAAAACAACCGTTTGAAATGCATTGATTACGGTCACATAGGATCTTCCGGCGCAGTGCCGTTCTACCGGCGTATACACAATATATTCGAGGAGATGGCATCCCTTATGGCCAGGTACCAGCCTGATCAGATGGCCATAGAGGATGTGTTTTACGCAAAAAACGTAAAAAGTTCGTTGAAACTGGGACACGCCAGAGGAGCGGTGTTGATCGCGGCCGTTCATTGCGGAGTTGAGATATTCGAGTATTCTCCGCTGGAGATCAAGAAGGCGCTTGTGGGCTACGGAAGGGCGGACAAGGAGCAGGTTCGTGCGATGGTGAGAACGATACTCGGCTTGAGGTCAATGCCTAATCTGGATACATCGGATGCCCTGGCTGCGGCTATCTGCCATATAAACAGCCGTTACGCCGCCGTTTTCCGGGGACCTGCGAGATGATCGCTTATTTGACCGGTGTTATAACTTCCAGAACCACCAACACCGTTGTGGTGGACGTTGGAGGGGTGGGCTACGAGGTGGTGGTTCCGCTTTCCACCTTCTACAGCCTGCCTGAAGCACAGCGCGAGGTGGGGCTACATATTTACACCCATGTCAGGGAAGACGCGATTGTTCTTTTCGGTTTTGCCACGGAGATTGAAAAAAGGCTTTTTATGATGCTTATTTCGGTTTCCGGTATCGGCCCCAGGCTTGCCGTGAATATTCTTTCCGGCATCGGACCGCACGACTTTCTGTCGGCCGTTGCTGGAGGAGATGCGGTGAGGCTGCAGGCGATTCCAGGCGTGGGGAAGAAAACGGCCGAGCGCATCGCCCTGGAGATCAGGGACCGGGCCGTAAAGCTCCAGGATGCTGTCACGCCCGAATCTGTACCTTCACCACAGATAGAAGACAGACATTTACTCGAAGATGCCCGGTCCGCGTTGGTCAACCTGGGCTACCCCGCGAAACAGGCCTCGGCGGCGATCGATAAAGCGGCGCTGCGTGTAAAGCAGGGCAATATTGAAAGCCTTATAACCGAAGCACTGCGTATACTTGCCTGACGGGCCCGACCTGACGGCGGAATCTATGGACGTCATGGAAGAAAGACTTGTAAGCCCGGATCTGGAAGAGGTGGATGTTCCCTCTGAAATCACCCTGCGTCCCCGAACGCTGGACGAATATGTAGGGCAGGATGAGCTTAAGCGCAACCTGCGGATATTTATAGAGGCGGCCAAGGGACGATCTGAAGCTCTCGACCACGCACTTTTTCATGGTTCCCCTGGTTTGGGGAAAACTTCTCTTGCCCATATAATTGCCAACGAACTCGGGGTCGATATCCGGTCAACCTCCGGGCCGGTGATTGAAAAATCCGGCGACCTGGCAGCCATTTTGACCAGCCTCCAGCCAAGAGATGTGCTTTTCATAGATGAAATCCACCGCTTGAACCATGTGGTCGAGGAAATTCTTTATCCCGCCATGGAGGATTACGAGCTGGACATCATCATCGGCCAGGGACCTTCGGCCCGAACGATGAAAATACCACTGCCTCCGTTCACCCTGGTGGGAGCCACCACGCGAACCGGGCTCCTGACGCCGCCTTTGAGAGACAGGTTCGGCGTGATTCTCCGCGTGGAGTTTTACAGGCCCGAAGATCTCCAGAAAATTATTTCACGATCCGCCGGCATCCTGGGTATCATGATCAAGGACGACGGCGCCTATGAAATCGCCAGGCGTGCGCGCGGAACTCCCAGGGTGGCCAACCGTCTGCTCAAGCGTGTCAGGGATTTTGCGCAGGTGGAGGCGGACGGCATCATCACCCGCGATGTCGCCGGGCTGGCACTTGACATGCTGGAGGTGGATGAGGAAGGGCTGGACAAAATGGATCAGCACATCATGCTTACAATAATTGAAAAATTCGGCGGTGGCCCCATAGGTCTGGGGAGCTTGTCTGCCGCGGTCGGTGAAGAAAAAGACACGATCGAGGATGTTTATGAGCCTTTCCTGATACAACAGGGCTTTATGAAACGAACCCCAAAAGGCAGGGTCGCTACAGAACTCGCCCGCCGCCACTTCGGTATGGCCCCTTCCTGTGTAACGAGCCCCCGCCAGGACAGGCTGTTTTGAACGGCGGAGCTCCCGAGTTTCCGGTAAGCCTGTTTTTCAACAGAAAAGAGTTCCCTGGGACGGCTGAACAGGTTTATCGTCAGCGGGGGGGACCGTCTCCGGTTGACCTTTAAGCAGGTACCTTGTAAAAAGTCTGTTGAATTCGGTCCAGGAGCCCTTTTGCCGATCCTGTTCGATGAATCGGCCCAGTCCGTTTATTTTCGCATCGAGATCGTCCACGAGATGCAGCACGAAGGCCTCGATGAATTTGGGTCTTTTCGGGGAACCGAATTCATACTCCCCATGATGGCTCAAAACCAGATGCTTGATTTTAAGTTCCAGGTCGGCTGGAAACTCTTTAAGTGTGGAGATTTTTTCTTCCAGCATGCGAACGCCAAGCACAACGTGTCCGATCAACCGTCCTTCATCGGTGTAGTCGATGGCCGGCCGGCTTCGCAGTTCATGAATTTTGCCTATGTCATGAACAAAGGCTCCGAAAACAAGAATGTCCTCATTGAGCGACGGGTACATCGATGCAACGGTCTTAGCCAGCCTGCAGACGCTCAGGGTGTGTTCGAGCAGGCCGCCGAGATAGCCATGGTGGAAATTTTTCGCCGCTGGTGCCTGTTTCAGTTCGGCCACGAAGTCTTTGTCGGCGAGAAAACGGTCCGCAAGAGATTTCAAATGCGGATTTCTTATTTTATGGAGGATTTCCCTGAGAGATTTGAGCATTTCCCCGGCGGGAAGGGGGCTTGACTCCAGCAACAGCGCCGGGTCGAAGCCCTCCTCGCAATTCGCCGCGCGGGTGAGGGTCAGCTGGATCTTACCCCGATAAGAGCCGGTTGATCCCTCCACCTGCAAGACCTCACCCTCGGAAAAGCTGTTTGAAAGTTCTTCGGCGTTATCCCAGACCTTGGCCTCGATCTCACCGCTGCGGTCTGCGAGAATCAGGTTCAAAAAAGGTTCACCTCGCCGGGTGGTGCCAAGTCTTTTTTCTTTGACCAGGTAACAACCCCGGACCCGTTCATTTTCTTTAAGATCCTTGAGCCAGTAATGGGTGCCAGATTCCGGTGATGCAGCTTCTTTCATTATCCGCCCTGGGGTGGAGCCGGATTACGCCGGCCGTGGTTTTTCAATCGTCGAAGTCACCGCCCGGTCCGCCGCCGGTATTGAGCCTGGCCGCGCGCGCACGGATCTTTTCCTCTGTCCACTCGGCCGGATCTTCTATCTTCCCGGCCTTGGCGTTCACGTCGAAGCTTACCGCTCGAAGGAGCGTTTCAATCGCCAGCGGTGCGGTGTCCGCGGCGTTGAACACGTCCGTGAGAAGGCGGTAAACGAATTCTTCTACGCCATCGGTCATACGGTTGCGGACCTCGGCGGCCAGGCCGTGGAGCTTGTTTTCGAAGGGAAGATTCAGCTTTTTGAAGTTACCCTTTTTCAGTCCTTTGCTTCCTGCGTAGGCCACCATTTCGTTCCACAGTTCGTCGGTTACCCCTTCGTTGGATACTTTTGCAAACTGACCGTTCTCGTCGAGAATGGCATTGCCGTAATCGTTGACTTTTACCCCCCAGCTGATCATCTGGAGTGCGGTCGCGACGTTGGCCTTCGTGGTCCGCGTTGTTCCGGCGATTTCACGCAGACGCTCGGAACTGTTGCCCGAAGTGCCGTGTTGAGCACCCGAGACACCATAGGGGGCCAGTGCTTCGTGGATGGTTTTTGTCAGATCCACCTGGATGCCGGCATCGCTTTCCTCTATACCATGAGTGGTGCCGTTGTTCAGCGCGATCCAGTCCGGGAAGATTCCGTGGGCGTTCAGGCCCTTGATTAAAAACAGGGCTTCATCGACGGTTGAAAGACCTTCTTTGCCTTTGATTTCACCCACTTCCGTTTCATAACCCGCCCATTCAGGCACATAGGGATTAAGTTCGATGCTTGCGAGCAGGTTTTCGTCATCCGGCAGATGGGATGCATCGATGGCAATGGAGGTGATCCCGGCATCGAACAATGATGGTATTTCCACCCTGGCGGTTTCGATGTCTTTAGGTCCTTTTATCCCGTAATGATCAGCGTGAATGGCCACCGGAACTGTTATGCCCAGTTCATTGCACACTGCATCCACCTGGCGCGCAAGGTTCCAGAAATTGACCGCACAATAGGCTCCTGCACCACCTTCGGACTTGGCGATTTCAATGATCACCGCGGCGTTTGCCCGCTGGGCCGCGAGCAATGCTCCGCGGATAACAAAGTGGTTGCGGCCGTTGGCGGCGATAGTCATCGCCCGGCCTTTGGCCAGCAACGCCCTGTCTATAACCTTGCCGCTGACAATTAACGCGCGGGAATTGGGGAAAAGTTTTACGATGTTGGGTGGGCGTCCTATCTGCAGTGCCCTGGTGTAATCCGCGTTCGCAGTCATTTTGATGTCCCTCCTTTTTTTTCGAATGAGACTCCACTCTTTGCCGGCAGTCCGCCAGCAGAGCGCTCCTGAAAACCCTTTCGACGCGAAACGGCTTTATTGTGGGACAAATACCAAAGGTATGTCAAGGCGGATTCTGTTTTCTTATCGGCAGGGGTCAGGTTTCATCGAGAGGCGTCAATATCCGAACGTCGGCTCTTTGCCTCAACGATTCCAGCCAGCCGTCGAAGACAGCTCTGTGTTTCATCGTCATCGCCTGGAATGTGTAGCGGTTTTTTTCTTTTTCAAACGCTTCTTCATCGAAAGGTTTTATTTCCTCCCAACGGAATATGAACACGCCTGCGGTATCCTGGAAGGCTTTTTCGGGGAAACGTCTGTCTGTATTAAGCGAAAAAACGATTTCATTGAATTCCACCCTCCGGTCGATATCTTCAACGGGGTCGATCCTGGAGAAAAAGTCCGTCTGGACGATCTCCAGGCCCTGCTCGGCCGCCGGCCCTTTCCAGTTTCCTCCTTCGGATACCTCTTTCAGGAATGTGGAAGCTGCTGATTCGGCTTTTTCGGCCGCAAGCTGTCTTGTCACGTCCTGTTTCACATCGTCTGCCACTTCCTGAAGCGAAGGCAACCTGGATTTTTCTCTTTCTTTAATCTGGAAGAGGTAATATTTTCCTTCCACTTCCATCAAATCGCTTACTTCACCAGCTGGCAGGGAAAACAGCGATTCCCTTAGTTTTTCAGAGCTGGGTATGCCAGGGATGGGTTCGTCTTTTGCAAAGAGGGAAGTTTCATTGCTGGGCAGCCCGTGATTCGATGCGTATTCTGCAAGGTCAACCTCGTAGGGCATCTGGTCTATCAGAGACAAACCCTTTTCCCGCGCAAGCTCTGTTGCTTCGATCAACCTCAAATCAGCCTCGATTTCCTCTCTTACCTCCGAGAGGGTTTTTTCACGGCGGGGTTTTGTGTCTTCGATCTTTATTATGTGGAAGCCGAATCGGGTTCGAACGATATCGCTTATCTCTCCTTTTTCAAGGCTGAAGGCTGCATCCTCGAAAGCTTTTTCCATATCCCCCCTGGTGAAATAACCCAGGTCGCCGCCTTTCGAGCCTGTCGGGCCTTCGGAGTGTTCTACAGCCAGGGCTGAGAAATCGGCTCCGTCCCGGGCCTGCTTCAGGACTGATTCAGCTTTTTTCCTGATCGGTTCGACTTCTTTATCTTCGGCCGATGAAGGAACCTTGAACAGGATATGTCTTGCACGGACCTCTTCAGGCTCCACGAATGCATCAAGGTGATATTCGTAGTAATTTTCGATGGTGCGCTCGGACAGGTGAACTTCAGATGCAAAATCTCCGGGATCGATGGAAATGTAAGTCAATCGAATTTTTTCCGGGATGCGGTAGTCTTCTTTGTGGCTCTGAAAATAGGATTCCATCTCGGATTCAGATGGCTCCACCGATTCGATGTATTGATCGGGGTCGAATTTTACATAACTTATCCGAATTTTTTCATTTCGGTATTTAAAATAATCCCTTGCCTCCGCCTCGGTGGCCGGCACGAACCCCAGCACGAACTGTCGCAGTTTAGATCCCAGCAGTTCCCGGGCTATTCCGGCTTCGAAATCTTCGGGCTCCATTCTGTTCTGTGCCAGGAGCGCCCGGTACCGGCCTATATCAAACCTGCCGTCGGTCTGGAAGGCGGGATATCTCATCACCGCCTGCTGAATTTCGCCTTCGGTTGCGTCCAGGCCAAGCTTGCGCGCCTCAATGCTTATGAGTTTCTCCATGATAAGGCTTTCGAGTGCACGGTTCTTTAAATCGAACATCTCTACAAGATTGTCGCTCCATACATCCCGGTATTGGCGAAATAGAGCTTCCCGCAGCTCACGGTAGGCTTTGCGGTATTCCATTCCGGTTATAATTTCACCGTTCACCGAGGCTACCTTTACAGTACGGTCGGATGTAAAAGAATACCCGAAATAGAAAACAAAGACTATTGCGATTATAGCTATAAGAACTTTAATAAGCCATGACTTGGCATGTTTTCTCATTATGCCTAATAACATATGTGGAGTCCTCCTCAATAGAAAACACGATGAAACCGACCTGTTCCGGCGCCGACCGTCCCGGTTTCATTGGAATGAGGCTACTCAGATAACACGATGGTCCCTTGATGTCTACGAGATTTTGCCCTGCTTTATCGAAGATTCGTTTACGGCTGATATTAGACAGTAAATTCAGTGGGTTATTTTTAGCAAGTGCTTTAACGGTGTTGGCGTTATTTTCATCAGAGTAAGAAAATTCAGGAATTTTCAGGGCTTGGGCGGGAGATTGCTTTCCTCCTGCAGGAAAGTAGTTTGACGCATCCATCGCACATTATCATCTTTTTGTTCCAGAGAATCCACGTGATGGCCGGGTCCAGGTTGCAGAGCCTGGAGGAACAGATCGCACTTGAGTCCTTTACCATTTGATGTCATGTCAGGTCTGCTGTTCAGCCGGTAAGGGCCTCGAATTTCAAACGCGTTTTCGCCGGGGAAAAATATGACCGACTCAGCCTGGATCTCGCGGGATCCCGAAACCATGCGAACGTCGCCGTTGAAGCCGATGCCCCCGTTATTCAAATTGAACAGTGCTGAGGAGCCGGATATGGACGTAAGCAGCATGTCCCGGCTGAAGAGGTTTACTTTTACCGGCGCGGCCTTTATGTATGAAATTCGTTGAACGCCGAGCGAAGTCAGTGCGTCCCTGTCAAAAACACCTTGAAAGCTTACCCCCGGAGGATGAAGGGGCCCGGGTATATCCGCAGCAGGATTCTCTGTGAGATTCGTGGGTTCTCCGAAGATGTCGATTACTGTGTTTTTCAGTTTGGCCACGTTAAAGAGGCTGAGCCTGAAGTGCGCCACCTTCATTTTTTCCACAGTGAACTCATCCGCCTGGATGTTCAAAGTTTTTCTTCCCTGAAGTTGATCCGAAAACTTGAGGCCTTTTATCTGCATGCGGTGCCCGGCAAGTGACGGATTTTGAATGCAGCCTGTTTCCTGCCGGAAAGGCTCGAAGGGGCTCCAGGAATAAAGGGCCCAGGCTGCCGCCAAAATCAAGACTGCGGGCAGGAGAATTCTTGCATGCCTTCTGCGCAAAGGGCACCTCTTGTGATCTTGAAAAACGTTCGGGACATCGATCAACAGGCCCCGTCTTGATAGAGGCAAGGCCTGAACCGGGCTACCTTCCGCCCATCCGGCATTTCCGGATGGAAACTACAGAGATTGGACAAAAGGACCATTTCCGGTTGGAAACTACCTTAGTCCGCTTATCTCCTGGAGCATGGTTACTGCATCCGGCAGACCCAGCCTGCCGTCATCGTCCAGATCCGCACTTGGGAATGCCGTATCAATCTGGGATCCGGCAACGACCCGTAAAATTTGAATGACATCCTTTAGATCAAATTCGATGCGTTCCAGTGAAAAATCTATGCCAATGAGATCCCGGGTTCCTGGAAGGGTAAGTAGGGCCGCAAGAGAGCAGTCTTCAGTCCCCCCCGCCCAGTCGAACCACTTGTCCTGGTAAGGCATGCGGTTGAATCGGGCGTTGGTCTTGACGAACACTTCTGCAGCTCCTGCATGCATCGAGAATTCGCCTTCATTTCCCGTAAACGCCCAGCCCAGGAGATTGTCGCCGCATGGCTGCTCATAGGCCTGGACCAGGATACCTCTGATGGGAAGGCCCTCACTGTCGGTGACCCGGCCACGTATCAGCGGCATGGCCGGATGCTCAGGGGCCACCCATGCCACGGGGACCGAGTTGGACCGGGCATTGTAGGTCACCCAGTCGGGATGATCCTGGGTTTCCACCCTCAACAGGTAGGTTTCCCCCGGCTGAATTATTCCATTGGGAAGGGCACGGAAGGTCTGTGGCTCTCTTCCGCTCCTGTAGAGGCTGTTTCCCTCGTTGTCATAGACGCGGAGGCGGTAGTACGGCCGTGCTTCATAGCCCGGGGGTGCCCCCCAGCTCACGGTGGGTGCCATCGGATTGCCGGTCACCTGGATGGTGGCGGGATCCACCTCCGGAGGTATCGGGACCTCCCCCAGCCAGGCACTGGTGATGGCGATTCTGCCTTCCTGGTCCTCTGCCGTGAAGGTGTAAACTCCGGGGCTGACTCCAGCAGGCCCCCTGGCCCAAAACTCACCGAGTTGTGTAAAATAGGAGGTTGAAGGGTGATTTAGGATGTCCATGCTGAACCCGTCCGGGCCTTCCACTTCCAGGCGCTCGAGGTTTGCGGGCACCTGCCCGTCAGGATCGTAGACGGATACATCAAACGCGGTGAAGCTCCCGGCAGTATCCGCCTGGGCATAAGCTGCCGCCCACCTGAAGTAGGGGGAAGCATTGTCACGTGCCAGCTGTTTACTTGCAGACCTGGATTCAGAGCTGTGGTGGGACCAGCGGCCTGAATCCCTGGCCCATACTTCCCACCAGTAGGATCCACCTTGCTCAAGACCTGCATCGCCGGGTACCGTGACAGCGGTTTCGGTCATGGAATACAACTCCGAGACCCAGTTGCCGGCTCCGTCACTTACTATAACGCGGTAGTAAAGTGGCCCTGACACGTCTTGAGGGGCGGCCCAGCTGAGAACAAGCGGGCTGCCTTCACCACCCGAAGCCTGAAGGGTGCCCGCGTCAACGACAGGCGCGGTTGAGCCGTCGACATAGTCGTACGTGACCGCGCTGTTGCCCCGGGTGTCCGTCACCTCGAACTTGTAGACCCCGGGGGCAGGAGCCCCGTCGAGCCGCATGAAAAACAACTGCCAGGGCTCAAGAAAATCATTATGGTCCAGGATCGCTGCATTGACGCCGTCCGGCCCCGTGACAATCAAATGATCGATACTTCCCGGCAGGGACCCGTCCGGATGTTTCACGGTGGCGTTTACGGCGGTCCAGGTGTCTTCTCCTCCGGGTACACTATAGACTGCGACCCTTTCAAAGAAGGGATTGCTGTCGTTTATGGCCAGAGGTATGCGTTCGGTCACCGCGCGCTGGTTGGAAACAATGTATGTGTAGTCATCAAACGCCTCCACCCGCCAGGTATAGTTGCGTTCGGGGGATAGTGCACCCTGGTGAACCTTCACGGATGTGTCCGGTGAAACGCCCGAAGTCCAGACAATGGCACCTGAATCGGCGTCATAGATCCTGGCCCTGTAAAACAGGTTTCCCTCATACTCCGGCCCGCCCCAGCTCAGGGTCGGGGCCTTGGGATCGCCGGATGCCTGCAATGTGCCGGCGTCAGGCGGAGGAATGATAGTCTCACCTGCGTCGAGGTAGAAGCAGGTGGTGGATTTTCGGCCGTTTCTGTTTATAGCGGTGAAGGTGTAGATGCCGTTTGCCGCCGCCCCCGGAATCTCCCTGTAATAGGACCTGTGGGCGCTCAGGTAATCCGAGCTGGAGAAGGTGTAAGCGAAATCTTCAGGACCTGTAACAATAAAAGATTCCAGGGTATGGGGCACGGATCCGAGGGGATCCCTCAGGGAGGCGGAAACAGCGGTGTAAACCCCGTCCGGGGCGTTGTGCTGAAGGACGCTTGCCCATTCGAAAAACGGCGGTCCCTCCTCGTCCTCTGCATACCTGGTTTGGAGGGAAACGGAGGTCGAGGCGGTTTCACCCGTTTCTCCCAGGCTTACCGGCCCGCTTTTTCCCGCGTAGTCGCCGGGTACCACATAGCCGGTGTAGTTGTGGTCCCACCTGAGGCGCACAAATACGTCTTCACCGGGAGGCAGCCCTTCAATGATGTAGGTCATGCCGGGAGAGAACTCATCCGGGTATATTACACCTTGGTAAAGAAGATCGTCACCGGCCGTCTCACCGGTTCCTTCGCACCTGAACACGCCTACGTAAATAAGACCGTTTCCGTCATGTTCAGGTGCGTCGATGTTCACCATCAGGCTGGTCAATGGCCCGATCTTGAGGCATGTTTGGTTGTAATCGCTCGGTTGGAACCGGCTCGGGGCCCAGTGGGTCCATGTGGTCAACAGGGTGCCTGCAAGGGGACCGAGCTGTTCCAACGGCACCCGCCATGCCAGGCCGTCTTCTAAAATTTCGACTTCGCCTGAGGCATGAATCTTGGTAAATTCCCCGTGTTCATCCAATTTGAATACAAAAGCCTCCCATCCGCTTTCCCCGCGATAGGCCGCGCCAAGAAAGGGATTTTCTCCAAAGTGGTGATTTGGATGCCCGAACTGCACCATGTAGTGCATGGCCGACCCCATCGAGGGGTCGATGCTTTCATTCGGCGGACCGTCTGCAAGGGTCATCCGGATATAGAGATTCTGGTCGTCCTTTGCCAAGTAAAGTTCGTGGATGTCGGATCCGGGGAAATCGGGATCATTGTCATCGATCACGTCTACAAATACCGGGGGGATGCCGGCCCATTGACCTTGCCAGTCCTGAATCTCGATGACGCCGGCCGGCTGATAATCGAATCCCCACGCCTCCTGGGTCATATCCGGCATGATTCCCCCCAGGGAGGCGTCGGGGCCATCGGGGAGACCCCGACCCACAGTCCCTCGTACGGGCTCACCGAAGCAGTCGAGTTCGGGCAGAAAGTCCCTGAAATGATACGGTCCGCGATCACCGAAAAGAGGCTCTGGATTGAACGACATGGTTTTTGTTTCAGTCTCCACAAGGATTCCGGTAAAGGTGCCCGAGACCGGGTTGCCGGAAACCCATCCGTTATACGATCCTGTCATCTCTGTTTCGTTATTTTTCAAGGTTCCCTGGAGGGTGACATCCGACTGCGGGCTCAAAAGGCGCATGGAGACCTGGCTCCCCTCCACGAGCAAACACTTCACGTCTCCGCTGTAACCTATGGAGTCGCAGCCGTCCCGGAAGACCCCTTCGCTCCGATTTTCCCGCAGCTCGAGCGTAAAACCGACGCCTTTGTCATGGTCGGTGATATCCCAGATTTCTTCGTCCAAGATGAATTCGAATCCGGTGCCCTGCTCCAGTGCCTGCTTCAGACGGGATAAATTATCGCTTACCCACTGCTCTCTCTGAAGATTGCACCGGTCGAGCTCTATCAGTTCTTCAGCGCCGGGTTCGGTGCCGCCGGGATTGTTGCGGATGAGGTGAGAGGCGGCCAGGTAGTCCACTATGGCGTTATATAGGGCCTCTCTGGCTTTGGCGAGGCTGATTTTCCCCTCGATCGGAATCGTGCCGGCAGGCAAAAGCTTGAACAGGTCGGGATATCTGTTCAGGAACTGTCCGGGGTGGAATAGATCGACATTTGCAGTCGCAAAAACCTCTCGCAAATCGACGTTCAAATCGTAAGCGGCGACAAAAAGGAGTATGAAACGGAAGTATTCCAGCACAGAACGAGCGAAGACGACATCCCCCAAGTCCAGTTCGATGTCCAGATCGGCCTGGAGCCGTTCCCTGGGGATGATGTGCTTGTCATTTTCGGTCCATACGGCAGCCGTTTTTGTTAGATTCTCTATGGATGCTTCAAGTGCCTCCAACAGGGTCCCTGCCATGAATCGGCGGATGACTTCGGTCCGGGGTGCTGTCACCGGCAAATACGGACTCCCGTCTCCTTTACCAGAGAGCTTGTAATCAATATCATTCAATGAAACGCCGCTCATGGTCAGGCCGTACTGCTCGAAGAGGTATTTAAGGCCGGGTTGGTCTTCTCTCAGGGCCAGATCGAGGAGCCGTGTAATGGCCAGGTAGGCATTTATCACCGGGTGGTCAGGATATTCCTCGATTGCACTAAGGAAGATTGAATGGGCCTCCAGTGTTTCTTCGATTGATCCGCGGAATAATGCCTCTTCCCCCATCTCAATCCACTCTTCCAGGGAGGAGGTCTGAGATGCATTCCCCCAAGCCGGAACAAAAACAAAAGCAAGGATTAAAACAATAAAAAATTTTATCTTAGGGATGCCTCTGACCATGATGATCCCTCCTCATCTTACCCGGACTTTCATGGCAAGTGCCCGATTATTTTTCGACAGGCCTGCCTCGAGTCGGGTCCGGCTTAATACGAATAAGGAAAAATATTGAAAAGCATACCATGCCGTCCGGCAGCATGAAAGCACCGTGCTTTGAGAGGGCGCCCATGTAAGGGCTGGTTTGAGGAGCAGAAGAAAGCATAGCCTGGATTATGAATGATTCAGCCTGAGCCTTGAGGAGAATTTGCTTTTTATATGTGGAAAACAATTTTTACCATACACACCTATTGGATTTTGTGTCAATAGGAAATCTACATTACTGAGAAGACCGCTTCAACTTCGACACGAGCTGGTTTCCATCCGGAAATGGTCCTTTTGCCCAATCTCTTCGTCAATCTGCGGGGTTGCTTGTGCGACGTACTCCAGTACGTCTCCGCACAACCCCTTGATTTTCTTGATCTTGGACAAAATGCCTCATTTCTGATCTGGAAACTTCGCTGTGTCCATCCGGCATTTCCGGATGGACACGAGCTGGTTTCCATCCGGAAATACCGGATGGAAACGAGCTAAATCCAGGGACTGGTACCTACAGGGTAGCTGCCCAGGAACTTGAAAAATTCGCAGGAGGATTCAAGTTTTTTCAATGCCGATGATATCGTGCCCTCTTCAGCGTGGCCCGCTATATCGACAAAAAACAGGTACTGCCAGCTTCTTGTCTTCATCGGCCGGGATTCGATGCGGGTCATGTTGATATTTTTTTTGGCCAGAATCTTCAAGACATCGAAAAGAGCGCCCGGCTTGTGATTTGTGGAAAACAGGATCGAGGTTTTGTCTTCTCCGGTTGGACGTGGAATCGTTTTGCCTATTGAAATGAACCTGGTGACATTATCCGGGTGATCCTCGATGTTTGCCTCCATTATCTGAAGCCCGTACCTTTTGGCGGCCAGCCGGCTTCCGAGTGCCGCGCTTTTAGGATCGCCGCCGGCTTCATCGGCGGCCATAGCGCTGCTTGCCACCTTTTCGATGGGCACGCCTGGAAGCCGGTTTTTGATCCATGCCATGCATTGAGCTGCCGCTATCGGGTGGGAGTAGAGCCTTTCGATGCCGCCGGGGTCGGGCGCGTTGGTCAGCAGGTTGTAACGCACCCGCAGCAGGATTTCGGCGGTCACCTTGACGGTGTGTTCGGCCAGGAGATCGAGGGTGTTGTTCACCGAACCTTCGAAGGCGTTTTCGATTGGAACCACTCCCTGCCGGCATTCGTCGTTTTCGACAAGGTCGAATACCTCTTCGATCGAGCCTGCAGGTCGGTAGGATGCACATTGTCCGAAGTTGGTCAGAGCCGCCTGGTTGGAGTTGGAAGTCTCGGGGCCGAGGTAGGCCACTGTGAGCGGGGCATGTGCTGACCTGGCGGCAGACAGTATCTCTTTGAAAATCGCCCTTGCGGCCTGGGGGCTCAGGTGCTTTCCATTTGGTTCGAGAATGCGCCGGAGCATCTTTTCCTCTTCACCCGGGTCGAAGATTTGAGATGCCATCTCAGGCATCGCCTGGACCAGGACGGCTGTGACTTCCTGCCTTTTGCCAAGAAGCTCAAGCAGGTTTTCATCAAGCTTCTCAATTTCTTTTATGCATTCATCGAGTTTTCGTTTTTCTCCATTCGTGAACCTTTTAGCCATATCCACCTCCCGTTATAAAATAAAAAAAGGCCGTGGGCTTTTTTCCACCCACGGCCTTTGAAATACACATCTGTGTCAGCACATGGGGGGGCCACTCCCAAAGCTAAAAAAGAAAAAGAATGTCCGTCTTGGTGTACTGAAACGCATGTTGGCTCCTGTAAAATTTTTCAGACAGCCATGATCATCGATTGTATCTTAATTGTCAAGCGTTTTTACGGCCGAATGGATCTGGACGGCCCGGTTCCCGTCTGCCCGCCTGCAACTCCATGTAGAACCTGTAAAAGGCGG
>OMKS01001840.1_pt1 | contig 18349 bp, 11 predicted proteins | sample 1674721 | NCBI WGS metagenome assembly OMKS01 (sample SAMN06264996, study PRJEB25208) | sediment metagenome | isolation source: hot spring sediment | place: USA: California | collected 2014-09-02
CGCCAGATTCCCGCCCGGCGCGCGCAGGAATCGGCTGACGATGTGCCCACACAGCCTATTCCCGTCATCCGCCCGCCCATGACGGCTGCTTCTCCCCAGACGAGACGGACGCCCACACCGCCACCGGCGTCACCGCCACCACCGAAATCGCCAACGACGTCAAAGCGGACTGCGGGACCTTCGGCCTCCAAACCTGCGCTAAAGCGCACCGGGCGCGGCGCCTCAATCCTGCTCAGCATCACGCTCGCCGGCGTGGCGCTGTTCTTCCTGGCACTGCTCGCAGCAGTCATCGGCTACATCGCGCTGGCCTCGCAACTGCCCTCGCCGGACGAATTGCGTGCCCGCCAGCCAAACTTCGCCAGCAGCCAGATCTACGGGCGCGATGGGCGGCTGCTTCACGAAATCATCGATCCCACCGCCGGGAAACGTACTTACGTCCCTATCTCGCAAATCTCACGCAATCTGCAACTGGCGACCGTCGCCACCGAAGACCGGAATTTCTACGCGCACACCGGCTTCGACCCTATTGCGCTGGCGCGCGCCATCTATTACGTGTTGCAAGAGGGCGAAATCGTCTCCGGGGCCAGTACCATCACCCAACAGGTGGCCCGCAACATCCTGCTCCCCGACGAAGCCACCGACCGCACCGCCAGCCGCAAGATCAAGGAAATCGTGCTGGCGACCGAACTCACGCGCCGCTACACCAAGGATGAAATCCTCGAAATCTACGTCAACAACAACAACTACGGCAACCTCACCTACGGCATCGACGCGGCGGCGCGCACTTACTTCGGGACCAGCGCCGCCAACCTCACCCTGGCCCAGGCGTCGTTCCTGGCAGGGCTGCCGCAACTGCCGAGCGTCTACGACCCCTTTCACGGCGGGCGCGACGCTGCGCTCAAACGGCACAAAGTCGTGCTCGGCCTGATGGTCGAGGCGGGATTCATCACCCAGGACGAAGCCAACGCCGCCGCCGCCGAAATGGACGCCTACGGCTTCCCCCCCATCTACACCGACGTCATCCCCGCACCGCACTTCGTCGTCTACGTGCGGCAGTGGGTGGAAAAGGAACTCGGCCCGGATGCGCTCTACAGAGGCAACGGCCTGCGCATCTACACCACGCTGGATCGCAACCTGCAACAGATCGCCGAAGAGGAAGTGCGCAACGGCGTCGCCGCCCTGGCCGATCGTAATGTCACCAACGGCGCGCTCGTCGCCGTCGAACCGGCCACCGGGCACATCCTGGCGATGGTCGGCAGCGCCGATTTCTACGACGAAACCAACGATGGGCAGGTCAACGTGACACTGCGCTGCCGCCAGCCTGGTTCGGCGATCAAACCGCTGACGTACCTGGCCGCGTTCGAGAAAGGTTGGACACCCGCGACAATCATGTGGGACATCCCTACCACCTACACCGACACCGCCGGCAACGTCTACGAACCCGTCAACTACGATGGCAAATTCCGCGGCCCGGTGTCGATCCGCACCTCGCTGGCGAACTCGCTGAACGTCCCCGCCGTCAAGGCGCTGGAATTCGTCACCGTCGATGGCCTGCTGGACATCGCCAGCCGTATGGGCGCGACCTCGATCGTCTCACCGCAGCTCGAATGTCCCGACTATCCTTACGACACCCGCCCGTATTACGGCCTGGCGCTCACGCTCGGCGGCGGCGAGATGAAGCCCCTCGATCTGACCGCCGCTTACGCCACTATGGCGAATGGCGGGTTGCATATGCCACCCACGCCCATCCTCTGGGTCGAAACCACCAGAGGCGAGGTCCTGATCGACAACCGCGAGCCTAAAGGCAAACAAACCGTGGCCCCAGAACTGGCCTATCTCATCTCCCACATCCTCTCCGATACCAAGACGCGCTGTCTCGTCTTCGCCTGCCCGAACAACCTGGAACTACCCGACCGGCCCGTAGCCGCGAAAACCGGCACCACCAACGACAACCGCGATGCCTGGACGGTCGGCTATACGCCCGATCTGGCGGCGGGGGTGTGGATCGGCAACAACGACAATTCCGAGATGGCCGGTATCGTCGGATCCGCGGGTGCCGCACCGATATGGAATGCGTTTATGCGCCGCGCCCACGAGAACGTGCAGCCACACAGCTTTCCGCGCCCTGCTGGCGTGATCGACCGCGAGATTTGCGCCTTCTCCGGGACGGAGCCTTCGCCCTATTGCCCGGAAAAGCGCGCTGAGGTCTTCTCGTCGAACTTCCTGCCGCCCAGAGCCGATCAGGACTGGTTCCAGCAGATCGAAATCGATGGCAACAGCGGCTTGCGCGCCAACCAATTCTGCCGCGCCAACGTCTTCACCAAAGTGATGATCGTGCTGGACCAGATCCAGGACCCCGGCGGGCGAGCTTGGATGCAGCGCTGGGCAGCAGAACGCGGCATGGAGATCGCGCCCAACGAGTACTGCACTGCCGGAGAAAGCTCACCCCAGGTGAGCATCACCTCGCCCAAGAACGGTGAAGAGGTTCACGGCTGGGTTGAAATCCGTGGCACCGTCGACCTGACCGACTTCGACCGCTACGAGATCACCTTTGGTGTCGGCGGGGACCCGCAGGCCTGGGGGTGGGTCAGCGGGCCACATGTAGCCGCAGTGCGTGAAGGGCTGCTCGGCGCGTGGCAAATCCCCATCGAGATGACGCCCGGCCCGTATACGCTGCGCGTCGTCGCTTTCAACACCCGTGGCGCGCAGTTTGAGACCCGCGTGCAGGTCAACGTCGTGGGGCCGACAGCCACCCCCACGCCGGAGTTCACCCCCACCGAGACGCCGACGGTGACACCGACGCCGACAATGACGCCAACACTGACGCCAATTCCTTCGACAACGCCGTCGCCGACGATAACCCCGACGCCCACCCAAACACCTACAGCGGAACCGTCACCCGCGACGGCGACCCCCACCCCGACACCCACGCCGGAATCTTCGCCTCCGACGAACACGCCAACACCCACGCCCACACCGGAAACGTCAACAGCGCCTTAAGGCGGTTCAAGCAGCAGTTTTTATAACAACACAGTGCAGTGAACGGACCCAACGAATCCCTGTCTGGGCCGTTTAAATCCGTTGAAAGAATTTGACAGAACATATAATCATGTTATCATACCAAAGACGTCATTCAGCATGTCTTGTATCTCAAGGAGGTCACTATCAGTAAGCAAAAATATCGCGTGAATCGAGAAATCCGTGTCCCGGAAGTTCGAGTTATCGATGCCGAGGGAAACAACCTGGGTGTTATGCAGACAATGGAGGCCAATCGGCTTGCTCAAGAAGCTGAACTCGATCTGGTCGAAGTAGCGCCAAACGCCGACCCGCCAGTTGCCCGAGTTATGGATTTCGGCAAGTTCTTGTATGAGCAATCCAAGAAAGAGCGCGAAGCTCGTAAAGCGCAAAAGCAAGTCGAAATCAAAGAAATCCAACTGCGCCCGAAAACGAACGAACATCACACGCAATTCAAGGTGAGAAATGCGCGCGGTTGGCTCGAAGATGGCAACAAAGTCAAGGTGCGTATCCGGTTCCGGGGACGAGAAATCACGTATCCAGAAGTCGCAATGGAACAACTTCAGGACATTGTCGATGAACTTGCTGATGTCGCAATTGTAGAACAAGCCCCCCAGTTGGATGGGCGGACTATGTTGATGGTGTTAGCACCGAAAAAGAATAAGTAGATGTAGGAGGAATTAAAGTGCCGAAACTGAAGACTCACAAATCAACATCCAAACGCTTCCGCATTTCCAAAGGCGGCAAGGGTTTGCTGATGCGCACGCGGCAGGGGAAGAGCCACTTCCGCCGCAACAAACGAAACGCCGTGCGCAGCATGTTCGACGAAATGCACGTCGTGACGTGCTCCGGTACCAAGCGCCGTGTGCGGCGTCTGGCGCCCTACTTGCACCAAAAATCATAGCTAAAAACACAGAAACCTTGCGAAGGTCCAGACGAACCAAAGGTTCGTACACCTTCGCAGGGTTGGTGTCATAAACCAATCTGAGGTGAAATTGTGAGAGTAAAAGCAGGAACCGTAACACGCCGTCGCCATAAGAAGATCATCAAGCAAACGAAAGGCTTCTTTGGGACGCGCCATAAGTTGTTTCGGCGAGCTAATGAAGCATGGATGAAGTCCATGGCCTACGCCTATCGCGACCGCCGCAACCGCAAACGCGATATGCGCCGCCTGTGGATCATCCGCATCAACGCAGCCGCTCGCAATAACGGCGTATCCTACAGCCGCCTGGTCCACGATCTCAACAAGGCAGACATCGCGATCGACCGCAAGATGTTGGCGGATTTAGCCGTCAATAACCCGGCGGCCTTTGCCGCCGTCGTGCAGACCGCGAGTGAGTCTTCGCCTGCACAGGCATAACAACAAGGTCCTTCGCATTCCAAAAGGCGACGCAGCAGCGTCGCCTTTTTGTGTGCCACCCCTCTTTTCAATTCTGCGCTAATTCGGCTTTCCCTACAATAGTTTTCGCCCGCGCGAAGATTCCCGAAATTGACGCGCAAGAGAAAAGAGCTTATACTGGTTGATATAGCGCCTGTCAATCGACCCGTCTGGCGCGTACAAACACGCAGGCGGAAAAGGTTGTATCTACGGAGGGCTCACCAATGTCAAACGATAATACACTCTACCCGAACATACAACGCATTGCGGCCCAGGTTAAAAGTACAGCAGGGGAAAAGCCTTGCCAGAACTGCGGTGCAGAAACTGCAAAACCATTCGTGTTCGCTTACGGTAAGAAGCTCAAAGAAGAGCGCAGCAGCACCACGCATGGCAACACCACAACGACGACAACCTATTACGACTCACTAAACGCCCGCGCCGTTCATCTTTGTGCTGATTGCGTGGACAATCACCGGCGAGGAATAGTAACCCGGTTATGGGTAACGCTCATCCTGCTGGCGCTTGTGTCGATAGCGCTTATTGTGGCAGTCATTGTTATGCCCGGAGATCAAATCATCATGACGATTTTTGCCACGCTCACGCCATTCAGCCTGTTCGTCTTTGGGGTGAAGTTACACAAAACACAATCAGAGCCAGATCTGGCCGGATTGGACAAAGCTCTCAAAATGAGCAAAAAGGCGCTCGAACAGGAAGGCTACGATAGCTTTTGGCGAGACCCCAAAAGCCCGGGAAGTATTTAGGGAACACTCCCTCACGTGAACCAGGTCTGGCTGCGCAGAGCACAGAACGGTACGATCTACGGACAACCAACCATCCCGCTGCCCAAAACAACGCACCTCGCCCCGGCCTTTGCCGCTGCCCAGACATCACCCCACATCCCGGCAAGGAAGTCAACACACAAACGCGCAATCCTGTAACCCATCGTCTGTATGTATGCGTAGCAAAATTGGTGTTACCTTTTCCCGACAAACACGACGTACTCGGTGAACTCCTAACCCGGGTTAAACAGAATTGGATAGTGCCTAACCGCCCAAATTCCTGCTCAACAGGCAAGAAAACGGGGGTTAGACCCTGTCAGCGCTGAAAAACGGTCACAGACCGAAGGAGCACTCGTGGAACGGAACTATACAGCACTTGAAGACAGCGAATTGGCGCGCCTGGCGCGCGACGATGACGACGCTTTTGAGGCGCTTTACCGCCGCTACGTGACGCCCATCTATCGCTACTGCTACGCGCGCACCGACAGCGTCGCCGACGCGGAGGATTTGACGGCCCAGACATTTATGGCGGTCGTGGAATCCCTCGACCGCCGGCGCGGCGGGGCAAACTTTCCGGCCTGGCTCTTTGGCATTGCCCGGCACAAGTGCGCCGATTACCATCGCGCCGCCTACGCCGCGCCACAGCAACCGTTGGCCGATATCGAACTGGCCGACCCGGAACCGGAGAACGTCGAAGAACGTCTGTTTCGACACAACATACTGGAATGTGTGGAACGCCTGCTCGGTTACCTCAGCCCGGACCGGCTCGAGGCGCTGCGCCTCCGCTATTGGGGCGGATTGAGCATGCGAGAGGGCGCACGTGTGATGCAACGCAGCGAGGCTGCCTTCAAAATGCTCGTCTCGCGCGCCATCTCAGATTTGAGAGAAAGATGTGTGACGGTATGAATAAAATGGCAAATGACAAATCAGCGAATGAGCGAATCAGCGAATCAACGAATCGGCCAACCGGCCAATCAAACGATCAACCAATCCACCAATCAAGCGATCCTATTGAGGCGGCTTTGAAGCACAAGGTGGCGCAGATCAAACCAGACCCCAACTTTGTAACCCGGCTGGCGATGGATTTGCGCCGGGCGCGCAAGTTACGCGCCGCGTCACAACGCAGCCCGGCGCACCGCATCCCATTGTGGGGCTGGCTCGGCGCGGCAATTGCCACGGTGCTCGTGGCCACGTTTGCGGCCCAGGCGCTCTTGCCCGGCAGGGACACGCTACCGGCGACGACGCCTGAGATCGCGCAAGTCTTGCCGACCACCACGACGGCCCCCGCCGTGACGACGCCCGTCGCGCCGCCCACGCCCGAACCGGAACCGGCCTTCGCCGCCGACCTGCCACCCGCCATCGTCTCCGCCATCCCACGGCCCGGCGAAGAAGTCCACACGCGGGCCGGGATCCTGCTGCGCTTCAGCCGCGCGATGGACCGCGCCAGCGTCGAAGCCGCGCTGCGCGTCACGGCGGAAGTCGAGGGGACTCCCCCTGGGCCTGTCAAAGGGACGTTTGCCTGGCAGGACGACACCATCGTCACCTTCACGCCCAAAGTGCTCGCGGCGGGAACACGCTACAACGTCGCCCTCGATGTGACGGCCCAGGCCGACAACGGCATGTCCCTCACCGGCGACCTGGCCTTCAGCTTCTCCACGCTCGACGCGCTGACGGTGACACACGTCACGCCGGCAAATGGCAGCATCGACCTGCGCGGCGACACGCCCGTGCTCCTCGTCTTCAACCACCCGATGGTGCCCCTCAACTGCACCGGACAGGTCGCCGATCCTGATGCGGGCTGTCCCGCACTGCCGCTCACCTTCAGCCCGGGCGTGGTGGGCCAGGGGACGTGGATCAACACCAGCGTCTACCGCTATGATCCACTGCCCGCGTGGGATGCCGGGACGACCTACACCGTGACGCTTGCGGCAGGCCTCAATTCCATCGCCGGGGCCACGCTGGACGAGGCTGTGACGTGGTCCTTCGGCACCGCCGCTCCCAGGATCGTCAACGTCGAGCCAACCCGCGGAAGCAGCAATGTCCCGCTGGATGCCGGCGTGCGCGTCGCGTTCAACACGCCGATGGACGCGCAAGCCACCGCCGCGGCCTTTAGCCTGAGCGCCGTCGATAGCGACGCCGTCCCCGGCAACGTGACGTGGGAGGACAACAACGCGACGCTGGTCTTCACGCCCACACAAAACCTGGCACTGAATACCGATTATGTCATCCGCGTTACCGATCAAGCACGCGCTGTCAACGGTGGAATCCTGGAAGCAGGCCAGGAAGCCACCTTCAAGACAGCGCCCTACCCCAGTGTCGTGAATATAGCCGGTACGGACGAGAGTACGAGCGGAAACACCCTGAGTTATTACGAACCCTTGCGCGTCCAGTTCCAGGGGTTGATCGACCCGGACACCCTCGAAGGCCGCTTCCGGCTCACCGAAAATGGCACGCCCGTTGAGGTCAACTTCTGGTGGGACGATTACGGCGGCGGCAACTACGCCTACGTCAACTGGGAGAAAACGCCCGGCGCGGAATACTGCCTCACCGTGCTGGCGGGCATCGCCGACCGCTACGGCAATACCATCGACGAAGAAACCACCGCCTGCTTCACCGGCGGCGATATGCCCACGCTCTTTATGCCGGCGACGCGCCAGAATCCCATCGCCCTCGATGCCGGGGTAGCGGCGCAACTCTACTTCGTCGCCGTCAACGCGCCGGGCGCGAACCTCACCCTTTCGACGATGAACGAACAGGGCTTCCTGAGTTACGAAGGCTCGCCCCAAACCCCCCTCCGCCGCTGGACGTTGGAGATGGGCGCTCGTGCGAATCAAACAGCTATCGTCCCTGTCGATCTGGCCGAAGATGGCGGAGCTTTGCCCACGGGCTACTACTATCTGGCGTGGAACGTACCCAACGCAGAACGCCTGTGGAACACGAGCTTACGCTTCGCCGTCGTGGATCGTCACCTTACGCTCAAGGTGGGCACAACCGACGCCCTCGTGTGGGTCACGGACCTGCGCAGCGCGCAGCCCATCGCGGGCGCGCCCGTCCGCCTGCTCGACCGCTTCGGCCGCGAACTCGGCACCGGCGTGTCGGATGCCGACGGCATCGCCCGGTTCGCCATCCCCATGCAGGAGGAACTTTGGGACAACCTCACCGCCGTGACCGGAACGCCGGGCCAACCGGGCTTCGGTGTCGCCCGCAAAGATTGGAACCAGGGCGTCTCGATCTGGGACTTCGACCTGCAAGCCGACTACGAACGCCCCACCGCGTACCAGGTCTACCTGCAAACGGACCGGCCCATCTACCGCCCCGCGCAGACCGTCGAGTTCAAGGGCGTGCTCCGCCTCGACAACGACTCCGCAGACGGAGGCGCACGCTACACGCTCCCGCCCGCCGGACAAACGGTCGATGTTGCCGTGCGCAATCCCAACTGGGACATCATCAGCCAAACCCAGATGACGGTCGACGAACTGGGAACGTTCACCGGTCAAATCCCGCTGGCGGCGGATGCCCTAATCGGCGCTTACGCACTGGAAGTTACGCTCCCCGGCGAGCGAGACCGCTCGTGGACTATCAACTTCACCGTGGCGGCCTACCGCAAGCCGGAGTTCGAGGTGACGGTGACGCCGGAACAAGCAGACCTTTCCGACGGTGACACGCTCCGCGCGCTGGTCGAGGCGCAGTACTACGCCGGCGGCACGGCGAGCCACGCGCGCGTCCACTGGGTCGTGCGCGCTACGCCGTTCAGTTTCTCACCCGATGCGCCCGGCTGGTGGAACTGGAGCGCGGGCGATTACGGCTGGATGTGGTCATGGGGGCCGAAGGTGATCGTCGAGGGCGACGCCGTGACCGATAGCGCGGGCCAATTCCTGCTGGACCTTTCCGCCACGCTTGCCGCACTCAGTGACAATGCGACCATCGGCTCGCAAAACTGGAGCATCGCCGCGACCGTCACCGACGAAGCGGGCTTTCCCGTCAGCGGCGAGGGCGCGCTGACCGTCCACGCGACGCGCTTCTACCTCGGCCTCAAGCCGCGTTCCTGGGTAGCGCAGGCCGGTCAGGAGACCCTCGTCGATCTGCTGGCGCTGGATTGGGACGCGCAGCCCGTCGCGGAGCAAGCAGTGACGGTCTCCCTGGCGCGGCGCACCTGGAAATACGTCCCGGCGAAACAGCCCTACCAAAGCCCCACGTGGACGTACACCGACAACGTCGTCGAGACGCTCACCGTTACCACCAACGCGACGGGCAAAGCTGAGATCGCGCTCACGCCGCCGCGTAGCGGCCCCTACGTCGTCCTTGCGGAGAGCCAGGATAGCAGTGAAAAGACGGTGCGCAGCGAGACCTACCTGTGGGTGAGCGGCCCCGAAGCCGCCGCCTGGCAGATGCCCGAAGGCCAGGTCAAGCCCGTGGCGGACGCCGAAACCTACCGCGTGGGCGACACGGCGCGCGTGCTCGTCCCCACCCCCTTCACCGCACCCTACGAGGTGTTGATGACGGTCGAGCGCGGCGGGATTCTTTCCGTGCAACGCTTCACCGCCCAGGAGACCAACCTCCTCATCGACGTCCCCATCGAGGACGCCTACACGCCTAACGTCGTCGTCTCTTTCGTCGCCGTGAAGGGCGTGAGCACCGCCAACCCGGTGCCCGACGTGCGCATCGGCATGGTAGAACTGAAAGTCGAGCCGGTGGAAAAGATCCTCACCGTCGAAGTGACGCCGGACCGCGAAACCTACGAACCCGGCGACCGGGCCACGCTCACCGTCCGCACGCTGGACTGGCGCGGGGAGCCGGTGCAGGCCGAGGTCGCGCTGGCCGTCGTCGACAAGGCCGTGCTCGCGCTGGCCGATCCCAACGCGCCCACGCTGGTCGAGGCCTTCTACCGGCCGCGCCCGCTGGGCGTCTTCACCGGCGACGGGCTGATCGCGCTCTTCAACCGTTCCGCCGCCGACATCGAAGCCGTAAAGCAGACCGCCGACCGCCTGGCACAAGAGGCGCTTATGGGCGGCATCGGCGGCGGGGGCGGCGACGGGATGTATCTGGCCGACGTGCGCCAGGACTATCCCGACACGGCCTTCTGGGAAGCGCGCCTGAAAACCGGCGCAGACGGCACGGCGCAAGTGACGCTCGACCTGCCCGACTCGCTCACCACCTGGGTCGCCGACGCGCGCGCCCTCACTGCCGACACCCTGGTGGGACAGACCGAGGTCGAATTCGTCGTCAGCAAACCGCTATACGTGCGCCCGGTCACGCCGCGCTTCTTTGTGGCCGGAGATCGCGCGGAGGTTGCGGCGCTCGTCCACAACAACACAGACGCGAATATCGACGTGGATGTGAGCCTGGATACGAATATGAGAATCGGCGAATCGGCGAATCAGCGAGTTAGCGTGCCGGCGCATGGGCGAGTAAGGGTGAGTTGGGCGGTGGAGGTGCCTGCCGGTGAGGAGGTGGCGTGGCTGACCTTCAGCGCTGAAGGCGGCGGCTACCGCGATGCTGCGCGGCCCACGGTGGGACGCGAAGCCGATCACGCGCTGCCCATCTACCGCTACGAGACGCCCGACGTCTTCGGCACCTCCGGCGCGCTCACCGACGCCGGGACGCGGCTGGAAGCCGTCGTCATCCCGGAGGACGCCGGGCCGGAGAGTATGCTGACCGTGCGCCTGGAGCCAACGCTGGCCGCCGGGATGACCGAGGGCCTCACGTACCTGGAATTTTTCCCACACGCTTGCACCGAGCAACTGGTCAGCCGTTTCCTGCCCAACGTCGTCAGTTACCGGGCGCTCAAATCGTTAGGGATTCACAATCCTGAGCTGGAAGCGAACCTGCAACGGCTGATCACCGAGGCGTTGGCAGAGATCTACGCCCGGCAAAAAGGCGATGACGGTTGGGGCTGGTGGAAGGATAGCAGCGATCTACAAGTGACGGCCTACGTCGCCTTCGCCCTGCTCCAGACGCAGCGCGCCGGATTCCCCATCAGCGCGAACGTGCTGCACCGCGCGCTAGACTACCTGGATCGTGCGTTGGCCAGAGACATTGCGGACAATGCCCACCCCTTCCCGCAGGCGTTCGCGCTATACGTCCTGGCTGAGGGGGGGCACGACTGGCCCGAAGGCGTGGATGAGACGCTGTTCGATGTACGGGACCGGCTCGACGTGACCGGACGCGCGTACCTGGCGCTCGCGCTGGGGTTGAAGGACCCCGACGACCCGCGCGTAGCGACGCTGCTCGAAGACCTGCGCGCCGACGCCGAAATCACCGCCAGAGGCGCGCATTGGGAAAGTGTCCGCGCAGACGCGGCTTCTGACTACTGGATCACATCGACGCGCGCGACGGCGCTGGCGCTGGACGCGCTGGCCCGCCTCGCACCCGGCGATCCGCTGATCCCACAGGCCACCCGCTGGATTATGATGACCCGTGGAACGGGGGCTCGTTCCGACAACCGCTGGCAGACGACGCAGAACGCCGCGTGGTCCATCATCGCCCTTACGGACGTGATGCTCGCCACCGGTGAGTTAGGGGCTGCCGGGCAGCACGCGGACTACGCCTGGGGCGCGGCGGTCAATGCCGAAGCACGCGCCGAGGGCCAGGTGACGCCGGAAAACCTGCGCGATCCCGTCGAAATCACCATCCCGGTGAGCGAACTGCTGCGCGAGTGGCCGAACGCGGTGGAGATTTCGCGCGGCGAAGGCAACGGAACGCTCTACTACAGCGCGGACCTGGCGATCTACCGGCCGGTAGAGGAAGTCGAAGCCGAGAGTCGCGGCATCACGGTGCAGCGCCAATACTGCATTGTCGAGGGCAGACTTGACACCCTGCAATGGGACGAGAACTTTGGGGACTGCACGCCCATCGATGCCGCGCAACCGGGCGACATGGTGGAAGTGCGCCTGACGCTGACGCTGCCCCGGACGCGCCACTACCTCGTCCTCGAGGACTTCTACCCGGCGGGGATGGAGCCGGTGGACCCCACGCTCAACACCGAGGGAGAGGAGGGCGCGCCGCCCGCCGCGCGGCAGATGGAAAGGAACTTATGGTGGCGGCCCACGTTCACCCACGAGGAACTGCGCGACGAGCGCGCCGTCTTTTACGCGCGGCTGCTCGGCGCAGGAACGTACCAGGTACGCTACTTCCTGCGCGCGGCCATCCCCGGCGAGTACCGCGTGCTGCCCGCTACGGCGAGCGAGATGTACTTCCCCGACGTCCGAGGGCGCAGCGCGGGGGAGCTGTTCACGATCGGCGATTAGCGGTTGGCAGTCAGCTATCAGCAATAAGTCATAGGGGATTTTCGTGGTGGGCTTCTCCCCCACCATCACGAAAATCCCCTCTTTTCCCCGGCATTCAGGCCCACTCAATAGGCAAAACCGTTCAAAGCCGATAGCGAGAGCGTATAACCGGTCAGGTTAGAAGCCGCGATCGTAAACCGGCCCGAGTATGCCCCCCCAACTTGACATCGCGTAAATTCTGACTACCATAAGAGTGCAATGTCAGATCTCACCCGGATTGGGTTAGAAGTATAACAGTGTATCACAATCCCCTAACTGTTGTATCTTACAAAGTATGTGTTACAATAGAAACGTATGCGGGTACCTACCCTTGCAAAGGCTTTGCACGGATTTTTCTGCCAGCGTTCCAAGGATATAGCGCGCGGATCTCGCAGAGTTTTGACCGGTTTTCGAGGAGGAGGGTGTCGATGAAAATATTGCGTTTAGGCATTTGGGGCATCATTGTGATCTTATTTGCACTTTTGGCTTCTATCCCTGTTGTCTGGGCTACGCCTGAACAGAGTGAGCTTAACCAAACCCTTCCGCCCGCGACCGCGGTCGTGACCGAGGTGGTCGGTACGCCGACGGCCACGCCTATTCCTCTCTTGCCACCGTCCGGTAGCAGTACGCAAAGCAGCAATGGGTTTTTCATTATGACCGGCATTCTCCTCATCGGCGGCGCCCTACTGCTCCTCTTGAGTGCGCAGTGGAAGGGAAGACAGATCGACCACTGATCCACCCGTTTCACCAGCCTGCCAAGTTCATAAAACTCCGAGGGGTAGAAATCCTTGTCGCACGCAACAGACCGGCAGAAGCCACCTAGGCCGTTATCGTTAGGGCTGCGCACGTTGCAGGTGCGCAACCGCTACCTGCTGCTGTTCGATGTGCTCACCATCCCGCTGGCCGCGTACCTGGCCTTTGTGCTGCGGCTGGACCTGCGCAGCTTCGACATCGGCGGGTACAGCCGCACGGCGCTCGTGTTCGCCGGCGTGGCGCTCTGCGTCAAAATTGCCGTGCTGCTGAAGTTGAACGGATACAGCCGCTACTGGCCCTTCGCCAGCATGCCGGAACTCGATTTGATGGCCAAGGCCGTCCTCACCGGCGAAGTCGTCACCACGGGGATCGCGCTGATCCTCTTGCGCGTTCTATCGCTGCCGCAGTTTCCCTTCTCGATCCCGCTCCTGGACCTCTTGCTTTCGGGCTACGCCGTGGTCGCGCCGCGCTTCCTCCTGCGCTGGCTGTACTACCAGGCACTGAAACGGGAATGCAATGCCGGCGACCGTCCGCAGAAGCGGGTGCTGATCGTGGGCGCGGGCAAGGCCGGTTATTCGACTCTCCTGGAAATCAACCGCAATCCAGACCTGGGCCTGCTGCCGGTGGGCTTTGCGGACGATGACCCTGTCAAAAAAGGCATGACACTCGGCGGTGACGTGCGCGTGTTGGGAGCAGCGGAGGACATCCCCGCCCTGGTCAAGAAACTGCACGTACAACAAATCCTGATCGCCATCCCCACGGCCACCGCCGAGGAGATGCGGCGCATCGTGGGCTTCTGCCGCGAGACGCCGGCCGACGTGCTGACGCTGCCCGGCGTCTTCGAGCTGATCTCAGAGCAGGTACAGGTGCAGCGCTTCCGCCCGGTGGACGTGACCGACCTGCTGGCACGTCCCGCGGTGCAAACCGACGGCGCCGAGGTTGCCGCGCTCCTGAGCGGGCGCTGCGTGCTGGTGACCGGCGCAGGCGGCTCCATCGGTTCGGAGCTGTGCCGGCAGATCGCGCGCTGCAAGCCGGCGGGCCTCGTCCTGCTGGGCCACGGCGAAAACTCCATCTACCGCATCCACAACGAGCTGCGCGAGCACTTCCCCGACTTGGCGCTCCACCCCGTCATCGCCGACGTGCGCGACGCGGAGCGCGTGAACCAGGTCTTTGCGCAACACCGGCCGGCGGTCATCTTCCACGCGGCGGCGCACAAACACGTGCCGCTGATGGAGGCCAATCCGTTGGAGGCCGTGACCAACAACGTGGGCGGAACCCGCACGGTGCTCCACGCCGCCGAGCGCTGGGACGTGCAGCACTTCGTCCTCATTTCCACCGACAAGGCCGTCCAACCGCGCAGCATAATGGGCGCGACCAAGCACGTAGCCGAGTCGTTGGTACGCGTCGCGGCCCAGCGCAGCGGGCGGGCCTTCGTGGCCGTGCGCTTCGGCAACGTCCTGGGCAGCCGGGGCAGCGTCATCCCGCTGTTCCAACGGCAAATCGCCGCCGGTGGCCCGCTCACCATCACCCACCCCGACGTCGAGCGCTACTTTATGACCATCCCCGAAGCCGCGCAACTGGTGCTGCAGGCCACGACCCTGGGACGAGGCGGGGAGGTCTTCGTGCTCGACATGGGCGAGCCGGTCAAGATCGTCGACCTGGCCCGCGAGGTGATCCGCCTCTCCGGTCTGGAAGAGGGCAAGGACATCAACATCGTCTTCACCGGCCTGCGTCCCGGCGAGAAGCTCCACGAAAAGCTGTTCGCCGCCGACGAACACCACGCCCGCAGCCGCCACCAAAAGATCTTCTTCGCGCAGAACGGGCACGTTGCGGTGGAGCAGATTGAGGCGGACGTAGCGCGGCTGCTGGAGGCGGCCGGCGCGGGAGACTACGAAGCACTTATAGGACGATTGGGGGCGCTGGCACCGGGGTATGTGGAAAACTACGAGAGGATGGATTTATAGGGACTGTGACAGACAACCAACAACACTACCTCATCACCGGTGGCGCAGGATTCATCGGTTCGCATCTCGCTGAAGCTCTGTTAGCCCGTGGAGATGCGGTCACGATTATCGACAATCTCTCCACCGGGCGTTTCGACAACGTCAAACATCTGGTCGATCGCCCAGGCTTCCACTTCGTCATCGATACGATCACCCACGAGATGGTGATGGATCGCCTGGTGAGCGAGTGTGACGGGATCTTCCACCTGGCCGCGGCGGTCGGCGTGCAGTTGATCATTGAGAATCCGGTCCACGTGATTGAGACCAATGTGCTGGGCACCCACGCGGTGCTCCAGGCCGCCGCCCGCTACCGCAAGCTGGTCCTCCTGGCCTCCACCTCCGAAATCTACGGCAAGAGCGTTCAAGTGCCCTTTCGCGAGGACGATGACCGCGTTTTAGGCCCGACGACCAAAGCGCGGTGGAGCTACTCCGACTCCAAGGCCGTGGACGAGTTCCTGGCCCTGGCCTACCATCGCCAGATGGACCTGCCCGTCATTATCTGCCGCTTCTTCAACACGGTTGGCCCACGGCAGACCGGCCAATACGGCATGGTGGTGCCGCGTTTTGTGCAGCAGGCGCTGCGCGGCGACCCCATCACGGTCTACGGCGACGGCGAACAAAGCCGCTGCTTTTGCAACGTCGCGGACGTTGTGCGCGCGTTGGTGCTGCTGACCGATTGTGAAGCCGCAAGGGGCCAGATTTTCAACGTGGGTAACACGCAGGAAACGACGATTTTGGAGCTGGCCCGCCGGGTTGTGGCGCAGGTCCGGGATATCCCGCTCACGCAGGCCGATGCCCACATCACGTTCATCCCCTACGCCGAAGCCTACGCGCCCGGCTTCGAGGATATGCAACGCCGTATACCGGACACCGGTAAACTCAAGCACCTAACAGGTTGGGAATCCCAGATCCCGCTGGATGAGACGCTCCGCCAGGTGATTGCCTACTGCCGCACGAATCCCTCAAGTGCAGCAGAATCAGCTCAGGCGTAACCATGCCCCAATATCTGGTGACCGGCGGCGCCGGCTTTGTGGAGCACCAGAAGAGGAAGACGCTACAGCGTCCGGAGAATCGGTGACGAAGCTCCTCCACCTGATCCTGCGCGGGCGGTGGGCCTTCGAGGCGCTGGAGGAGGCCCACGCGCTGGCGGCGCAAAATGGCGTGGCCTGGGACGACTTTCTCCAGGCGGCCCGCACCGGCGGTGTCTCCCCGTTGGTATACGAGGCCGTGCGCGGTCGAGGCTTACTGCCCGCCCCGGTCGAAGAGGGCTTGCGCCTGGACTACTACGGCGTGGCCAGGACCAACCTCCTCCGCTTTCACCGCTTAGAAGAAGCGCTGCGCGGCCTGGCGGACGCAGGGATCGACGTGATCCTCCTCAAGGGGGCGGCGCTGGCCGAGGCCATCTACGGCAACCTGGCCCTGCGCCCAATGGGCGATTTCGACTTGCTGGTGCACGAAGGGGACGTGGAGGGCGCGCTGCGCGTGCTCACTGCGTTGGGCTACGCGCGCCCTTACGGCGAGTTCCGCCCCGGCTTTATTCGCGCGTTTCGCAACCAGATTATGATGCGCAAGGCCGGCGACGACGAAACGCGGCCCATCGAGATCCACTGGCGGCTGCTCAGCCCGCTCTATTACCAACGGGCCATCCCGGCCGGCTGGCTATGGGAAACGGCGCGCGCCGCGCGTCTGGGCACGGTGCCGGTACGCATCCTCAGCCCCGAAGCGCAGGTCCTGCACCTGTGCGGCCATCTCCTGCAACATGGCGGGTGCGAGAAAGCCAGCGCCAGGCAGCTCTACGACCTGGCGGAAGTCATCGTCCTGTACCGGGAACGAATCAAGTGGGACGAGGTGCTGGCGCGGGCGCAGACCTACGGCCTGGTGCTGCCGCTGCAAGAGGCGCTATCGCGCGCGCACGCACTGTGGTCCCTGCCCGTTCCGCCTGAGGTGTGGGATCGCCTGCAACGCCTGCGCCCTTCGCGCGGTGAAGCGCGGGCCTACGCTTTACTCGTAGGCGGGGAACCCGTGGCGCGGCGGCTGTGGGGCGGCCTGGCGAGCATCCCCGGTTGGGGGCTGCGGCTGCGCTACGTGTGGGGCAACCTGTTCCCATCGGCAGCCTATATGCTGGACCAGTATCGTATTCCCAACCGCCTGCTGCTGCCGCTGTACTATCCCTACCGCTGGCTGCGCGGGCTGCGACGGGTAAGATGAGAATGACAGCTATTAAATGAGATAGAAACCGTATTGAGGTACAAGCAATGCCTGAAACAGTGCGCAATGTAAGCATGGATGAAATCAAAGCGGGCAATTTGAGCCAAACCATGGTATCATAAGGGAAAAATAACGCTGGGAGAGGAAGGGATATGGACACTTTTGCGACGACAATGGAGCCTTTGATCAGACGGAAAATATTCGCCACCGAGGAACAAGCCGGCCGGGAACTAGTCCGGGATTACGTGCTGCGGCAAATCGTGTCTTTGCAGCGAGACCTGGCGCGTTTCGAACACAAGTACGGTATGTCGTTCGAGCGATTCGGCGAGTATCTTCACGAGCGATCGGTCTTATTGGAAACAGAGCAACTCTCACCGCACCAACGCCAGTCGCTAGGGCAAGCGATTATGCTGGAAGAAGATGACTTTTTTGATTGGAAGGCATCTCTAGAAATGCTCGACAGTTGGTTGGGACTTCGCCAAGAGGCCACAGTATGACGTCTTTGCCTTCCTTGCTCGGCGCTATGACGGCCATCCTCCAGACACATTCGTTATGCAAACAAATAACGAACGTAGAGACCAAAGAATTTTCCGCCGATCAGTTCCTGTTCAAGATTTTAGTGGTTTTTTCCCCTGCTGCGCGGCAAGCCAATCATCCTGGGCAACGCCCTGGATGAAGTCTGGGCGCTCAAGGATATCAACTTCGAAATCCGGCGCGGGGAAACGGTGGGCGGACCGAAGGCGGACCGAAGGCATTATCAGGCACAACGGCACGGGCAAGAGAATATCTAAGAAAACGGTGTTATACTTGGGCTGAAGCGGTGCAAGATTAAGTCTCTATCCGAAAACTATGCTTTCGAGCATCTCTGGTGCGTCAACGGCAAATTTTCGGATAGGTTCTAAGGACGTTAGAACTACGTTTTCAGGAGGTCAGTATGCTTTTACGCTA
>OMKS01001841.1_pt1 | contig 18342 bp, 23 predicted proteins | sample 1674721 | NCBI WGS metagenome assembly OMKS01 (sample SAMN06264996, study PRJEB25208) | sediment metagenome | isolation source: hot spring sediment | place: USA: California | collected 2014-09-02
GCTCGATAGTGTCGTATACGATATTTTCACGATCTCTGCGCAGCGAATGCGGCGTCGCGATCATTATGCGAATCTCATTCATGCGATTTGCTTCTTTGTTTTTTTTGTTTAATCGTCGGCAAGCTCGTCGAGTTTCTTGCCGATTTTCTTTTCCGTTCCTTTTAGAACTTTGAGAATTTGGAGAATCAACTCGGGTTTATTCCCGAAAATTATGGCTGCGTTTTCAAGCACCGATATAGCTTCGCGTACGCAGAAAAGCCAAATTACAAGCAATTGTAGGGTTTTCATGGTCGCAAAAAATGCCGGCAAACATTCCAATGTGAGAACTGCCAGCAATGAAATGACCAGAAGCGGCACAAAATAACCCATGACTTTAATATAGGTCATCTTCCACATCTTCTGGGAATCCGGCATCTCTCCCGTGTTCCTTGCGCGTGTCCAACCCAATACACAGTCGAGCAGCATAAGCGAGCCGAAAATAGCTCCGATATTCAAAGAGCCAAACAAAAATGTGATAGCTGTTCCGACTCCCGCCAATATCCAAGTGGCAGGGCTGTTATTGCTGAAGATCTGCAGCACCCGTTCGGGCACTAGCAAAATGTAACTAGTCTTCATTTTTATGCCTCTGAATATACAACAAGATTTTCTCCGGCGTTCGGCTCTGTCGTAGGTGTAATCACACCATAATCGTAATCGACGGCGTAAGCCGTAGCAGGTATGTAAACTCCCCCAATGGTTAATCTATAAATTGAATTGAGAGTCTCGATATTGCCGACACCAAACGCCCTTGTTGTCCCCACATCGAATCTGTTCCTGTTGTCTCCTCCTGTAACAACCACATCAATCTCTGTGATGATCAAGAAGGCATTGTCTGTGGTCCTCTCCGTCTGTACATTGTCATTGATGTCGAAGGACTCTGATATAATTACGCCATCCGCATTGATTCCTGTAATCTCGATGGTCCCTATCATGGTCTGCGGGATTATTGGTCTCGTGGTGAGAATTAACCTCTTGGGGATGTCCGGTTGTCCAGACATGCTGACAGCCGCATAAGTCTGAGTTATCCATACAGCATCGGGGAGGATGAGATTTGGAGTTGCGAGGACATAATCTGTGTATGTGGTAATATAAGTTCTAGTCCAAGGCTCCGCTTCTCCGCCGACGATTTGACCAAACTGCAAAAATTGGACATTGTGTCCGATATGATTCGTGTAATCCAAATCGGTAAACATTTCCAATTGCGTCGCTTCGTCCCATTTGGGCCAAGGAATAATATCGGGCGTTGCGGGCGTGTTCAGAACGCCTTCGATTGTGTCCCAAGAAAGCGTCCATTCCTGCGTTTGATATGACCATGTCGCTTCGATTAAATGCCATTCGCCGCTGTCCTGCCAATCTGTTTCGTTCAGCGATATACTAACGAAAGTGGTGGGATACTCTGAAAGATTCGGATATAAACGAAGTTCGCCTTCGTCAGGCTCCCATCGAATTATTAAGGTTTCCACATCAACCGGCGTAGCATCGTCGTTGTAGTGATGCACGGACATTACATATTCGTAATCCGCTTGGTGCGCGCTTCCCAAACCCCTAACCCACACCCGCATCGAACCACTATCGTTCAAAAGCATCGTCGATGCGTGCGTGTGGTGAATTCCCTGATTATCGGCGGTTATCAGCAAACAATCTCCACCCTCGATTCCCTGTCCCGCACGCACAGTCGGTAAATTCGCTCTATCTCCGCCCTGTTCAATAAAGCCGGCTTGATAAATCGCGCCTTGTCCGGTAAGCGGAATTGTCACCACGCCGGTTTGTGGTTCGGGTTTAAAATGATCGGGGCGCGTCGGATAAACAGGTTCATCCAGCGGGTACATACGCTCGGGCATTCGTCTGGCACTTTTATTTTTCAACCACCGTTCGACGAATTTAAGCGGGTGATCTCTTCTGCTTGCAATTAGATTCTTCGCCATTATTATTCCTCACAATATCCGGACGGTTCATCGCCATCGGTCGATACATGATCCGATAGAACCAGCAAATGCCGCATTATGCCGGACGCCATTTCCAGTTTCGATTGGTGCACGAGAAACTTCTTATTTGGGTCCAACCGCGTGCAGCGGACTTCAGAGCCTATTCTGATGTCGGGTCGCGGCTCAATTTCAACTGTCCATTCGTTTGCTTTGCTCGCGGCGTCCAATCGCGTGACCAGATATTTATAGCCCATGCCAACCTCGTCCGGATCCGGATCGTGCTTAACTCCAAAATCCCACACATCGTCGGTTTCCAGAACCAGCGTGCGGTATTTGAGGCCCATTCCTTCGAGGATTCTTAATAATCCTGGTCTGTACATATCGACGAGCTCATTGGCTAGATTGTACATGCAGCGATCCGGATCCGCCGGATTGTCGGTGAAGCTCACTTCGGGAAGCTGATCGTTTTCTTTTATTTTGCTCGACTCAAGCACGATAAATTCACTCATAAACCATATAATCGCTCTGAATGCTTCGTTTGTCCAATTGGTTTGCGAAACTCGCGCAAGAAGCGGACTATTGATAATCACACGCAAATGTCTTGTTCTTTTGTTGATTCCGCCGACTTGTTTCCATGAATCTCTAGGAGACATCACATCCACCTCCGAACAGTATAAATCCGGATGCAACGCGTACCAGCTGTCGTCGGGAGGATTGTCCGTCAAATTGGTTGAGTACTCAACCGTTATTCGCTGATTCGAATTCACCACATAAATTCCGTTTACTGCGTCCTTCTTCGTAGTTGGATCGTAAAGATACGGCTGCGTTTCGTCGTTGGAATGAAAGCCGAACTTGGAGTTGTAGAAAATGCTCTCGATGTCCTTCTCTTCGCCAAAATCGACTCTGAATAGCGGCAGATCCAAAGGCAAATCCATATCGAGCGGGTATTGCCCCTTATTGCCGATGGAAAAATATCCCCACGAAGTTTTAGAAGTGCCATCATTTAAATTCTTCGGACCGACTGCTGAAGAATTGGGATCGTCGGGCGTTTCCTCTACGGCATAAATTACGCCCACCGGCGCGTGGGACATATCACCCCACGGGAAATCGCCGCTTGGGAAAATGTCGACAATATCGGCGTCACGCATGAGATTTTTGCGCTGGGCGTTGTCATTTACGATTACTGCACGAGAATAAATATTCGCGAAAGGATTGGGCAATTCCGCGCCGAAAATAATATCGATGTCTCTGACATGCTCTCCGTCTTGTAAAACCAATCGCGCATTTACTTTGCCATCGCCATTGAAATCGCGGATCCAGTATGACGGGGATAAACCTATCTTTGGGTCTTCATACAGATGCGACAGGAATGAATAAGCATCGCCGTCGCCTTCATTTGTTCTCCAAACCATCCCGGAAAGAATATCGGAGGTTGTTTCGTCGTCGATGTCATATTCTACGCCTTCCGTCCAACCCAGCCCGCCTTTATCAATGTCGTATTCGAAGGCCCGCCGGAGTAAATTAGAAATCATCGTCGAATCGTCGGCGTCGTCGTAATAAACGATGCCCGCGTAAATGTCATTTTCAATATCATCGATATTCCGCTGATCATCTTCAGTTTGTCCAACCGCTCTCACGGTGTCGTAATTAAACGCGATTCCACCGACCTCGTAAAGAGTTTTGTACTCCGAGAATAAAACTCTTTTCGCTTTCGCTCCTGGCTCGTCAGGATCGCCGATCCATACGGGAATGATAAATTCTTCCGCCCAGGGGCGAATTCTTAGCGGCGTCGCATCGTCCGTCCAAGAAAAGAAAACTGTGGAATCGGCGCCTTTTCTGGTTAATTTCACAAGTTTGTAAATCGTGCGCCTGCGAATATCTATATTTACGCAGGCATCCTTCAGCATCCCCATGCGATCATGTGCGACGACGGATAACGAGCGCGTGTTTGCCGTGTAAACCGGCGTGCAATCTTTTATCCAGCCAGTAAATCTCACGAATCCATCAACCTTCAGAACAATCCGCGAACCAGGCGCAAGCGGGTTGTGTTCGAGCCACGGATTAAAGTATCGGGTTCCTTCGGAAAATCGGACTTCCAATCGCGCCGATGCGGTATCGTCTCTTTGTTCGAGAACCCACGCTACGGGGCGAGTATTTCCTGGTGCGCCCGACTTAAAAATAACAGTCGAGCCGATCCCGCCCGTAGGCGTGCATTCCAATGTCCAATCGTATGTAGGCGAGCCGTGTGTGGGCATTTTAGCGTTCCCAATGTCCCCAATCTATTTCTTCATGCCTCACCCAATTCCCCGTTGCATCTCCGGCAAAAGCGACTGTTATTTTTACATTGTGCGCATCAACCACGGTCACTTGCCATGTCCCGTCGTATACCACGGTGTCGGTGACAATTATCCAGTCGCCACTATTTAATCCATGTGATGCCATCGCTAATATGGTCGTTCCCGCGCCGCCATCGGAGGCTGATGTAATTGCGCCGGACAACTCTCTCTTGTACATCCCGAATTCCTGCACGAAAATTTCTATTGGAAGAAGCGGTGTCAATCCTTTTTTCACGCTTCCCTGCTCATCGCTCCAAAGCGGTCCCTCAAATGCGCGAAGCCCATATTGGTAACCGATGTTTTTATCGAGAAGTATGAAATAATAGCCGTAGAACATGGATTCCGTTAAAAGATTCCTCATGCTTTCGCTCGACAGAACCAGACTGAAACTAACCGAATGCGGATAATTATTGTGTTTCTGATAATGAGGTTGCGCCCAAATATCAACCTCGGATACCAACTTTGGGAATTCAACTTTGTAATTTACAACCAAGAGATCCACACCATCATTTAATCCGGTGTAGTGCCAGTACCATGCCGCCACGGAATCATAAATCGGCAATGCGGGATCAATTGTCAGCCGTCCGGTAAGCGGTTCCATGTTATAATTCACGATGAATTCCGAATCCGCTCCGATCGTGCCCACAAGCCGCAGATTTTCGGTGCTCACGGGAACATTCGCAAACCACCACACACGGGCATTTATAGCATCCTGTACGAGAGCTTCATTGTTCACCCTCGCGTGCCCGTAATAAATCGTAATTCTCGATCCGATTGTGCCTGATTTGAAATGAGTCATTTTATACTTCCCATTATATTATTCCGTTTTCAAAAACTTCCTTGAATCCAGGAGAATAGGTGAAGCTGGACATTCCTCTGAAATTGAAGAAGTTCAGAAGCCTTGTTTCAATGTCCACGATTCTGATGTCCAACGGCTGCTCGATTTCGATTGGTTTATCGCCAAACAATCTATTCAAGGTCCAACCGGCCGCCCCGCTAAGCAATGCGCCGATCGGCCCGCCCAAACCGACCGCCCATCCGAAACGCTTAGCTATGTCCACGCCCCATTTCTGCGTCGGCTGAGACAAAAGCTGTCTTCCCAAACCGAGCCAATCCTGAGTTGTTTTCTTGCCGCCACTCCATCCCCAATCTTCGAGGAATCTGGAAAGAACATTCGCAAAGTTCTGCACAAAGTCGGAAAGAACCTTTTCGATTTTTTCCACACCTTCGGCGATTACGGATTCTTGTTTCTCGAAGCCCATCGCGCTCATAATATCGGTGGACGCCCGCAATGCTCTTTGTATTTCGGGATCGAGTCCTTCAAACCATGTCTGCAGCCTGCCTCGAAGCGCCTGCTTTTCCGGAGAAAGTATTCCTATCGCTTCGAGATACCCTTCGGTAATGCGCTCAAACTCCGCTCTGCTGTCATCGATGGCTTGAAAGAACGCCTTCATGTTGTCTTCGACTTGTTCCGTCGATTTCGCCAGCGAACCTAGAGATTTTATGTAATTGTCGATGATGACATTTAAGAGCTGATGCTGTTCATCAGTAAGTCCAAGAGTGTTATTAAGGTTTATCAGCGAATCAATAAGGTTCTTGTCTAAATTGATTTTTTCTGCCGCGAACTCTTCCTGTGTAATTAAGCCCGCACGCTCACTGTAAATCAAATTCTTGAGGCGCGTATTGTAATCGGACATTATTCTGCCGAACGCCTCAAGCTGTTCGTTGACCTCTTCGATAATGGAAGTACCAGCGCCGCCACCCGCCCCTCCACCAGGCGGCACAGCTGTAATTGTTGGCGCCGGTGTTCGAGGAGAAGGTAAAACTGTCGGGGTGCTTGGTGCAATAATAACACCGGCTCCTGGCACAGGTCCGTAACCAGAAGAAATTGGATCAAGCCCGAAAGCCCTTCTTATTCGATTAATGGCAGGCAAAGTTCGATTGAGCCATCTATCGAATGCGGTATTAAAATTACTCCAAGACAGTGTTCCAGTATTCAGCCAAGTTACGAGATCCCTTATTGCTCCGGTCACTCCCTCGATCGCGCTGGTGACTGTTATTAGACCAGTTTCAACAACGGCCATAATGCCTGCCATAACTTTCCACAAATCACTCAATGTGATAGATACATTTATTAATTTACCAAACCAATCTAAGATAGGCTGCGCGAGACCTCTTAACAATTTCCATAACCAATCCAAAATTCCGGCGAGCGCGACGCCTAGATTTTTCAGCGAATTCCACAAACTATCGGTAATTTCCCTCCAACTCTTAATCGCGGCAACCAATAAAATGATGGCGGGGGTTAAGCGGCCAATTACAAGCAACCACCCTTTAAATGTTGTCATAGAAAGATTTACAGCGACGTTGGCAGCAGTGATACGAGACCCGACATCTGCCATTCCCTCGGCAATCCAAATCATACGTAGATAAACATTGGCCAATATAACCTGTAACCAAACAAAAGCTCTTCCCCAGCCCGCCAACATACCAGGTAAATTAATCGCGCTGAGTGAAAGGACAGTCAGCCTCATAAAATCCATGCTTCTGCGCAGCAACTCAAAAGTAGCCACGCCCGCCGCTATCTTCTTCAACGAATCCAGAAATTCATCGATTTTCTCCTGTGGGATTTCAAGGAGTCGTTCTGTCAGTCTTTTTATACTGTCGGCCAACGTCTCAAAACCTTTTCCGGCTTCCCCGCCGAGCAGCTTAAACGCGATGGCATCAAAAAAGTCCGTAAGTGCTATTCTCAATCTCTCAAATGGATTTGATCCTGGCGCGGCCATGTCCGCAGTTCCCTTGAGAATCCTGTTGTACGCCTCTTGTTTTACCTGTAAATCAGTGATCTTATCGACAGACACGCCAAGACTGTCTGCCAACTCTTTCTGAATTTCATTGAATGTGCCAAAACTTATCCCGAGAGCGCCCGCGATTTGATCCAGTTCACGCCATCTGCCCGACGCGATCTGTTTCACTACACTTTCTATCGCGCCAGCCGTGTCGGTTCCCCAAATCTGTGCGAGCCTGCGTCCGAGTGTTCCAAGTCCGGAAATATCTTCGGCTAAGAACGGTAGTTTACCCAACGCAGTATTTGTGAGTTGAACGGCATCTCGAAAGGAGAGTGCCCCATCCGCAGAATCTATAAGCGCGTTTACAATACTCTTTCCGGCGGACCCTGCAAGACTTTCAAGTACTTGCAATTGATCTTGCAATCCAGCAACGCCCTCGCCGAGTTTAATAATCTGACGTGTAGCGAGCACGACTCCGGTAATCGCGAAGGCGGCTTTGAAGCTCTTTTCGAGATTCGAAAGTTTGCCTTTTAATCCATCGAGACCGGCTACGATTCTGCGGTCGTCAAATTCACCAACAAGTTTAAGAGGAACGTCAGCCATTTTCATCGCTCCCTGTGGTAAGAAGTTCTTCCAGAGGAACTATTCCCTTCGATCGGAAAAATGTTTCCAACTCAATAAGTTGAGGATCGGGCGGCAGCTCGATTTTCCGCTTGCCGACATGTTTCTGAAATTCCTCATCCAATTCTCTCTGCATACGCTTTACTGCATCCAAACTCAACATCGATAAATTCGCACCGACGGCCGGTAACACAATGATGGGTCTGGAACTATCCAAACTGTCCAGCAATCTGTAAGTCTCGAATTTTCTTCGGTTCCAATGATGTGGGTTTTTAAGTACCATCTCGTCGGTCCAGCCCGTCTTTAAAACGAGATAATCAATAAAATAGCCGATCAGCTTTTCCGTTTCATAGACGCTGTCGGCTTTTTCGATTTTTTTGTTGCCGCATCCTCGCTGTATCCTAAAGAGTCCTTTTCACGATCGAATACGACCTCAAGCATCTTTACGGCGGAAATCGGGGTAATCTGCGAAAGCAGACCCGGATACACTTTGTTTATTATTTTAGTGGCAAGCTTTAAAACAACGCTCCCGCCGATTTCCGCTCCGTCTGCAATATCTCCAAGCTCACCCAAAATGTCGAAAAACTGCTCAGAAGACATGTATGGAATTTCGACCGTGCCCTTTCGGCAAATTCCGTCTTCATCGCGGTCGAGATACTCAACCTCGACTTCATAACTTGATTTGTAAACTTTCTCGTCGGTCATTTTGAAATTACTCCTTGTATGTTTCTATTCACTATAGATTTGTGTATTGAACGATGTTTCGGAACGCCTCACCACTATTTTATTCGTAGTTGGCTAATAAAATAGTGGTGTCAACACCATAATTTTATTAATAAAGTAGTGGTATCACCACTATAAAATAGAGTCCTGGGGATAAAAACTTCCCCAGGACTCACCATCAAAAAGGAGGGGAGGAGAGTAGACGAATTTTAAACCAAATCCGCGAAAATATCCGGCAGCGTGTCCGAAATAACCACATAGCCGAGAGGCGCATCCGAATTGAAATCGGGATCCGCCACGATCGTGAATCGGATCGGCACTGTTATCGGATCGGCGGCATTACTATGCCTGATCGTGACATTCGGGACAATCTGACAGCGTGGAAATACATAAACATAATACTCTCCGGTAGTTGCATTCAGATGCCACGCCACGACGATGTGATCCTCCGCGAACATATTAAATGGAGGACGAACGATTTTCGCGTCGGCGGGGAAATCGACAAGGTACTCGTACGAGAAATACAATGTGTCGACTGCCTCGTCGAAATCGCCGGTTGTCAGCGTGAGAATGCCGGTGCATTCGTCGACTTCGACAACATTCAGCGGAGTTGTGGCCGATTCCCACGGGATCGTACAATCCTCGTCAGTGAAAACTTCCACATTATCGACATTGGGATTGTTGAGATTGATCGTCGCCGACCATTCTGTGGGAGTAGGCACATCTTCAGGTGTCCACTGAATTCCTTCGATTTTGACGCAGTCGACAGTCGGGGATGTGGTAAGAACCGACTTGACCGCATCGAGTGCGTACCGAAGCGTTGTCCAATTCAAGTTCAGAGCTTCGATGTTGATGTTCCCGTTCGGGTTCGTCCGGAGCGTGGTAACTTTGCCATACCTCGGATCGCATACGATCGGCACTTCATCCATCGCGAAAGTGAACTCAAAACTCTGAACACACTTGATCCATACGCAATCGATAAGTACGCTTACATTTCCAATCGTGACATCGGAAACGATAGGTTGAATTGTAGCCATTATAGCTCACCTTTAGTCTGCCGCAGATAATAAATTCTGGCGATGACATGCACCGAAATAAAATCGCCCTCGAATATCCAGTGCGTATCGGGTACTTTCACATGAGGAATTACCGTATTGTCACCATCATCCAATACCCCCACGGCATTTATTTGACAAAGCCATTCCCTTACAGCCTCGTGCAAAGCGGAAGCAATCGACCAGCCCTGTTCTTTGGTCTTAACGGCAATCCTGAAGTTTATCTGTAAAACATGTACGCCCCCACCACAACATTCCAAAGGCTGTCCAAGATGCGTTTCGTTCACGACCTGCATGCTTATCGAAGGATAAGACACGCTCTCGAACTGGTGAAAAAATGTGCTGACTGCGAATGGTCCACGATCACTGACTTCGGCGCCGAAATCGCCACCGCCGCCGACGGTCTTGTCATGGAATGTCATTCGTAAATTCAGCGCAAGATTTCTTATCAATGCTTCCATCAGAACTTCACCTTTATCGTGATGTCGTTCAGTAATTTTTTAGTTGCAAACTGTCGGTTAATCCGCCCTACAAGCCGGTTTGCAATAGTATCTATGGATTGGTGCACCATGAATCGACCGGGTGATTTATGCGTGCCAAACTCCACCTCGTCGGCATAATCGACTTCGTTTTCGATATTCCCATCGAGATCGATTCTGAATCCGTCCCGAAGATTGCCGGTTACCACGGGTGTTTTGGCTCTTATTTCGGCCACATCCGTCATATCGAACGAAGCGTCGGCTTCCGCTATCCCGATCTTTAATTTTCTCATGGCGTGGACTCCACTCTGCGTAAAAGATAAGTGTAAATTCTGGGTCCATGTAGATAATCCGTTATGATCTCTTTCGTGATTTCGTACAAGATTCCTTCGTGCTCGATTTGGCTCGTCATTTCGATTCTGTCAGATACGGTCAGTCCCGCATCCGCATTTTGCGCTTCCGCCATATAAATAAATTTCTGTGTGAACTGTGTGGTAAAAATGCCCGATAACTTTATTTTTATGCTGGTGGTGTGCGGGACATCCAAAAGAGAATGACCTTCCTTCACGAAATCCTTTTGCCGAATTTCCCACAAATCGGACGAAGTTAAATCCGTGAACATAGATTCAAGAACAGTCATAACTGCAATTCCTTTCTTCCGCCTCGTACGCCCACCGCAAACTGGTTTTGAAAAACATCTCGGAAAGTTGTTTCATGTCGAATGAACCGCCCGCAGTGGAAACCAACGAGGTTAATTTCGCGTGATTGCTCGATAAAGTTAAAAAGATTTCGCTTAGTATCAACGGAACATTCACTTCATCGTATGCCACCACCATCGTATCACCATCATCCGGAGCAGTGCCTGTGTTCTCGGGATCGTCCTCATCGAAATAAATAACGGCAGCATGTTCGTCGATTATATAAACACCGTTGTCGTCATAGCCTGAAATAAGTTCGATGTCCTTGACAGGATAGCTTATACATGAACAATCATCGAATATCTTGTACTTGCCATCGTGCGCCCTCACCGTGCGCTCAGTCTTGCCGTGTGAGCAAAAACGCTCGATGAATCCATCCAATTCGTCATCACCGAACAACTTTTTGGCTTTATCGCCAATTTGTAGACGAATGTAGTCGCGAAATACGGTTTTTTGTCTTGCAATCATTTTATTTCAACACCTTTATCGGAAACGGATCGAAAGTGAAAATCATGTCTATCGGACTCGGATAATCCGAAGATTCGTTGACGACGGTCAAAAAACCCTCGTAATCACCCGGCACTTCGGTGAATCCTTCGAGCATAAATACAAAGATGTGCGGCAAATACGGCGTAGCCAACACAAGTGTGTCAAAAACCCATTCGCCTTCCAGATCTCCACTCGATCTGCGCACCGTAAAGAAGCCTTCATACCCATCAAACCAGTTCGCGCCGCTTTCCTGAAACGCATGCGCCAATAAAATAGGGGTATCCCCAGCTCTTAAGGTTATATCCGCGTCGGGAGTCTGTCCCAAATACATTCTGACGGTGTACATATCGATCTCCTCTTGTGGGGAGCAGAATTAACTGCTCCCCACTAGTTTATTAGACAGCAGTGCTCGCTTACGAGGCGGTGTTGTGAATCACGGTCGCCTTCTGAATGTTGATGATTTTGTAACCAGTGCAGTACTTGAACAGCACCGAATTGGTTCCATTCTCATCATCCTCATTGACGATCAACTTCGTGCCCGGGAAATTCTCTCCGGACGGGGCGAAAGCATAGCCGTATTCATCGATCACAAACGCGCAGATATTGAGCGGTGTGGCGTCGGCTGTCACCAGATTCGACGGAGTAATGTAGACGGGGCTTCCAAGATAATAGCCGATAATCCCCTTCGGACTGCCTGGATCGATTCCGAGAGCGCCAGCGGGTTGGAATAAACCGCCTGCGGCAGTTGTGAACGGTCCGGCATAATCGCGATCGAAAATAATGGACATTCTCTGTCCGCCGCCAACCGATACGATTCCAGCAATGGCATTATTGACTGCGGCGAGAATCTGCGCTCCCGTGGGATTGAGCGCGCCGGTGGAATACCGAGTTCCATTCGCGGCAATATCCGCGTAAATGAGCGGAAGAAGCGTGGCGAACATTGCGTCGGCGGACGCATCGGCAAGAGCCATCATATCCCCATCAGTAAGCTCCGCAAATGCGCAGTCGTCAAAACAGTGCTTGATGATCTTCAGGAACTTTGTGAGCGCGATTTGCCCGTTGCACGATGTGCCAGGAAGAAATTCGGAGCAGGTAGGCGATGCAACGGTAAATTCGGCGGAATCCCAAAAGTTCACATATATAGCTTCACCTTTAAGCGAAGTTCCTTTCTTGGAAGGATGATATACACGACTAAGAAAATTCTGATCGCCTCGCACATTAAGCGCGAGATAATCGGAATATTGTCGGCTTGTAGTCCATGTACAAGTCATGATAACACCTCAAAACATGTGGTTTTTACCACATGTGATTTTATTTTTTCGCAACTTCTTGCGAAAATGGAGCCTCTCGTCCATCCCGAACAGCCTGCTTCATTTTTTCCCGTTCCTCCAAAGACGCGTTCAAAAATCGCGTCATCCAGTCGGGTTCGGATCCAGCATGCTTCGGGGGGATATTGCTAGTTGTAATAATCTGCTTGCCATCATTTTTTTGGTTGTTGGTGGCATCCTGATTACCAGCATTGTTATCCACAGACGAGGTCGCTGAGGCAGCGGCGAATTCATTCGTCACCAGCTCTATGCGCTTTTTGATTTCCTCTTCCGTATTCCCATCAACCAGCGGGAGCAATCGGGAAGGTATTCCAGCTTCGTAAGCCAGTTTGATTCGGAGATTCTCGACTTTGAGCACATCCATTTCGCCGAGTTTGCTCTCCAATTCAGTTACGCGCTTCTTTTGCTCGACGAGTTCTTTCTCGGTGAGACGATATTTGCCACCGATTTCGTCGTGCTTTTTCTTGAGCGCGGCTAGCTCTTCCGCAGAAGAGGGCGATTGATTCTGCGGATTGGCTGCGTTCTCATTAGTGGAATTAGAATCCATAATGGTTATTCCTCCATTAAATGGGATTTTAATCAATGTTTATTTCAAGAAGCCTTCTTAGACCTCTGTGAAATTCAATTTCGTCGATCGCGCCCTTTTCGTACGCGACCGTTAAAAGGTTTAGGTATTGATCTTTGTTTTCGATGACCGTGAGCGGGGGGAATTTATAAGTCAATTCCGGCGCGCCACCCATCATCTGTGCTGTTCTATGAATTAATTTCAGACCCGTCACAAAGACATCACGGATCTCGTCGGCGAGAATTAAAAGCGGCTGCATCGCGATCTGTCTTGAAATGCCCGATAATGTGGCGAGTTTTTCAGCGGATACGACACCGGATGCTCTGTCGATTGCGTCATTTAGATTGGCGAATTCCATTTCAATAAGTTCAACCCCAGACGGATCCGGAGAAGGAGAATGAAACTTCGCTCCCGCCGGCAACATGTGAACCGCCCTTCCCAGTCGCCTTGGCGCTATTTTAATTTGATCGATACTGCGAACGCCTTCTAAATAAAGCGCCATTCCTCTTCGCTCCGTGTTATCCGCAGCGATTATTCTCGCCAATCCTTCGAGACGAATGAGCGCTTCGCGATATTTACTCAAAAACGGCGTTTGGTTTCTCCAAATAAATGCCACCCACGGAAATATCGGAAGCTCAATCTGCAGTTCGATAACCAAATTTTCCAAGCCCGAGTCTTTTCGTGCCGCGTAAATCGTGTAAATTGTGGTCTCGCTCGGGTCCGTGGTAACTCTTTCCCATCTATCCGTGTAGTAATAACCGGTTTCCGTGTAATATTGCCGCGTGATTGTCAAAAGCTCCGCCGTATTGTAATCGAAAGTTACATCGACGATATTATCCGAATCCAAATACATCGTATCGGCATCACGAACTTCCAAATAACTCGCTCCGTCGACAAGCGCGTTCGTCATCGCGACAACCGGATCGATCGGGAATGGCGTTTCCGCGTCGCTCATGGCAAACGATACGGGTCGATCGATTAAATACTGGGCTTTGAGCGTGTACGATTCCATCTCGTAAAGATCCCGCGAAGTCATTCCCGCTAAATCGGACATGAATCGTTCGAGATCTTGTTTTGCCGCTAAATTGTCAATGTACTGATTCCAGTCGAATTTCGGTTTCTTTACTCTTTGCGCCATGTCTGATCACCTAGATGTAAACGGATGCGGACTCCTCGAATGTCAAAAACAAACTCGATAAAAAATCCGAGTGGTCGAGCGTGATATTTCTATTGATATTGCAGGTGTATGTCACTCCTTGGATTTCTTTGAGAAACATATCGGCGTGTTCGTGCTCCTCATTGTAGTAAAGCCTTCCATTGGAAGATTCGGAATGTATTTTTCTGGCAAACCTGTTTTTCCAGTCCTGATTTACCAATATCGGGTAGATGCCAGACAAGCTCGTTTCTTTTATACTTGCCAACAGTAAATCAACAGCCGCGTCTCCAACCCCATTCGTCTCCGGAAATACCGCGTCATATTCATGCAATTGCAGAAATTCAATGATGTCTATTATTTGTTCATCATACGGACCTCTCGCAATAAACCAATCACTTAAATAACTTGCGCCGCTTATCAATTTTCGTACGGTAATCACCGAAAGATCCACCCTTTTACCCCAGTCGATTCCAATCGTTATGCTTTCCGGTTCGCGGTCCAACGGCTCTTTATAAGGAATCAGTCGGGGTACCAGCATTTTATTCGAAATGTCCAACGGCTTACACTCGTAATGCGCCATGAATTCTTCGGGAAGCATTATTTTCTTTGCTTTCATGACGATGTTTTTATAAGTCGGATCGAATTTTATGTGTTTTTGCCACGGGTATCTGGTTCTATATTCCGCAGTTTTGCCAATTATTTCTCCGGCTGAAGTCGGATCCCCGCCAACACCGGCCAGTATCAGAATTCCATTTGTATTTCCGAGCATGGGGAGAAACGATTCCGACACCACTGTAGCAAGCATGTCCTGTTTTTCATCCACAATTACTACATGTCCGTGTTTTCCCTGCACATTCGTGTATTCTTTTCCACTCAAACAAACGACTTTTCCTCCGTTCCTTAGGATTAATTCATATCTGTTGTCGTATGCGGCGGATATTCTCTTTTTTCTAGTGGCAAGCATTTTAGCTTTCGCCCAATGCACCCACTCCATTATCGCCCATGTTTGAGCGATTGTGGGAGCGGTAATTATGATCGTCCATCCAAGTCTGCGCGCCAGAAAATATCCCAGAAGCCCCAAAACAAAGGATTTGCCCGAACCGCGACACCAGGTAACATCAATTACCCTTGTCAGATCGAGAACTCTGTTTGCCAGCTTTTTTTGTTTTGGACGCATCCTTACATGAAGCTTTTTCAGGTACTTTGTCCAATCTTCCTTCAGAGCTTCCGAAAATGTCGTCGTCGTATCCCTTAATTTCTTCATATTTTCTGCTCGTTTCGATTGAGTTTATGAGGTACTTGAAGATTTGAATCCGGATTTCAATATCGAGTTTTTCATTTACGGCGGACGCTGAAAAAAACGCTTGCAACTGATTATTTCTCTCCTCCGGTGTCATGGACGCAAACTTCTTGACCAGTTCCTCGTCGGAAAGTGGTTTTCTCATTTTGATTCCTCCGGATATGCCGGGTTATCTCCGGTTTATACTACCGGGCTTCCAACTACTATAGCTTTAGTGCTTTACATGAGTAACAAAATAGTGGCAAGCAATTTATTTTGATACCAGCATTTTATTAATAAAGTAATGGTAAGCAATTTATTTTTTATCGGCTTGAATCGAGCGAACATTGTCCGCCACGGCGTCGTAATCGATCCCTCTCTTCCGGATACGCTCGCGATTCAATGAATAATCCCGCAGAATAGTCAATTGCTCTTGAGTAATGCCGGTTTTTATGCGGATCTCCTCAAATGCGAATGTCAGCCGTTTCGAAACGGTTCCAGTGGATGTAGCCCGTTTTCTCTTGAACGCGGCTGCCTTTAACGCCAATGAAATCTCCCTCACTGTCAGCCCCATCCACCACAAAGCGAATTCCATTCCCAGTTCCTCGTCCACCTGCACGCCGAGCCGATATAAATGTGAGAGCAAATACGCGATCTTTCTTTCGTTCTTTTCCAATTCGTCAAGGTCTTCCTCCGTCGGCATCGGTACTTCGTCGAGAGCGCGAATCAATTCGTCGTGTTCCTTGTAATAAATCCTGAAATCGGGATTAGAGCGGGCACTGCCGATAAACATCTGTATGCAATTAAAATATGCGTGCTTGTATAAATAACCAGGGCGAAGTTCGAATTTTTTAGTGGTGATCCCAGCCTTTCGTTTCTTACGCCATTTCAAATACAATTCCATCGCGACAAGTTTGACCTGCTGCACAATATCCTGCTCGTTGGCCGACTGTCTGGTGCATATACCCTTCGCGACGAGGTTTTTGTAAATGTCCTCCCCAACCTTTTTGATCCGCGCTTCGAAATGTTTAAGAACTTTGCTCAACCGTAATGTTATCGACTCCGGCATATTCTACTCGCATTCCCTCGACTCCCTCCAGCGTAAGTAAATCGCAAGCAATCCGTAGGCCGGCACAAATAATTCCAATTTGCCCAGCACTGCGGCGATTAAAACTGTAAACCAGAATCCCACGCAGACATCGCAGAAAAATCCTTTCGCGAGAAAATCAAAATCGCGCTTGGACAACCATAATTCCAATATATCGGCGCATGGCTCCATTAGGCTCGACCGCAAGATTGTCAAAAGCGCGATAACACACAAAAAGATAATTAAAATGCTTACCATCATTTTATTGTGCTCCCGAAAGGTAAATTCTCGCGTGCCGTTACCGCCGACACGCACTGCTTGATCATATCCTCTGTTTGAGTTTCCAAATACCCCATCCAACTCCCTTCCTTGGCGCGGAGAATTAAATGGTTCTCGTAAAACTTCGTGAGTTTCCTGAGCTTTCTGTTTTTGTAAATAGCAATCGCGTAAATCGTGTGATCGAACCGCTTTTCACAACATTTCCGGCGATCGCCAGGCACAAGCACCCGCACGAGAATTCTGCGGATGTCATTTACTTTTACTTTTGCTTCTTCGGGTTGTTCGGTCTTCGCCGATTTTCGTTTTGCCATTATTGTCACCTTCGTAAAAAATGATTGTCTCGTTTCCCCGCATCAATTTTTCGTCATATATGCGTTTTATTAACTCTGCGTGCTCTGTCTCGTGTAATGGAATAAGCCAGTCCGAATCGTATCCGGCGCTGATTAGTTTAATCATGGACGAATATGGCGGGGTAAGCGTGAGCGTGTTGTCGTCCCAAACAATTAAAACTCGATAGCGTGTGCGGGATGTTTTGCGCCCGCAACATGAGGATTGGCTTTTCCTGGTTCTGAAAATGTGCGCTTTCATCGGATTATAAACGGCGTAAAAACCTCGCTAAGTATTTGTCGATGCCTCGCATCCCAAGTCTGCGCTTTCGCCCACCGCTTTCTAAGCATTCTCTTGTCGCGATCGTCTATTTTCGACTGATGAATGCATGCTTCGCCGAAATCGCAGCCATCGGCTATCGTTAATATCCGTTGATCGCACGCGTACCCGGCAATTTCGTCGCGCTTTGCCTTGTTTGCCGCCGTGCCCGTCATCACCACAGGCAACCCGACAGCCATGTATTCGTACAGCTTGATATGATCGGCGTAATTGGTAAGCGGAGTTATTATGTGCGGAATTATGCCCACCGACCAATGTGACATTATTTCGGGTAATTCCGACCACGACGCAATACCACCATAATACGGTCTGAACATTTCGGGCATTTCGTATTCAGTTCCATACAATTCCAAAGTGACCGGCTCCCGCAACAGCGATGTCAAAATATCCCAATCCATCCATTCCTGCATCACGCCGATGTACCCAATCACGGGATATTGCGGTCGAGTATCCCACAGTGATGCGCTTCCGAAAATAGAGTAATCACACGCGTTCGGCACAACTGTTGTCTTCTCGATGTGCGCTTCGCCGATTACATCGCCGAGCATCAGCCGCGTTGTGCAAACGATTCTGTCCGCGTGGATCAGACTTTGTTCGTGCATCTCGACAATCTTTCGGTGGGGTAATAAAAACCTGTAATTGTCAAGCACTTCATATATGAACAAACAATCGTCGCCAAGAACCGCTTTAATATCCTGAGCGATTTTCCACCAATACGGCGTCTGCATGTAAATAATACAGCTATCGTTCCCCAAAAGCCTGTCTCTTATACACATCTCCGAGCCCACGAGACCGTACTAGATCTCGTATGCCGTCTTCTGCTTGAAA
>OMKS01001843.1_pt1 | contig 18330 bp, 21 predicted proteins | sample 1674721 | NCBI WGS metagenome assembly OMKS01 (sample SAMN06264996, study PRJEB25208) | sediment metagenome | isolation source: hot spring sediment | place: USA: California | collected 2014-09-02
CTGCGGCACTGCTGAACGATTACAGCCCGTTAAATCGACAAGTTGTTGACCATGGTGAACGGATACCCCATGCCAGGCTAAAATGGCCAGAGCAGGCCCACGGCGCGTGAGAACCAACCGGGTTGCTGCTCGTCGGCCACCGCGCCTTTGCCGCTGTACTCGATGCGGAAATCGGCCACCCGGTTGGAGAGTACCGCGTTGTCGGCGGTGATGTCGTCGGGCCGGACCAGGCCGGAAAGGATGATGAACTGGGTTTCGTTGTTGACCCGCACCTCTTGGTAGGCCCGCACCACCAGGTTGCCGTCCATGGTTTTGTCGATCACCCGGGCGGAGATGGTGGCGGACACGTTGTTGTCGCGGGAGGTGCGGCCGGTGCCTTCGAACTCCTTGTTGATCCGGGCCTGGACGGTGCCGTAGCGGTCGATGAAATCACCCAGGCCGAAAAAGGAGTCGATGCCACCGGCCACACTGGACTCCCGTTCCGTTTTGGTGTTGGCGTTGCTGCGCCCGCTGGAGCTCTCCACCACCCGAACCAGGAGAATGTCCCCCACCTCCCGGGCCCGGTTGTCCCGGTAGAGATCTAGGCCCTGGCTACCGTTGTAGATGGCGCCTTCCCGGGCGACCTCCCGCGGGGTTTCATGTTCCGGCAGGGCGTAGCGTTCCGGCAGTCGCTGGGAAGGAGCCAGTTCGGCCGAGTTGCCGCCGAAGGTGGAGCAGCCCCCCAGCCCCAGGGCCAGGGCCGGGATGAGCAGCATCAATAGATTACGCATGGCGATTCCTCCTCAAAACGTGGTTTCCACGGTGGCGCTGTCCACCACCCGGGCCTGGATCTCCTGGCGGCTCATCAGGTTGCGGACCCGGACCAGATCACCCCGGGCGCCGGTATCCCGGACCTCGCCGGGGGCGCTGACCAGGATCCGGCCGTTGCCGGCCACGATGTTGACGCGATCCCCCCGGCGGACCAGGGGGGGGTCTTCCAGCAGATTGCCGTAAACGATGGCTCCGGCCTGGAGGGTGGTCCGGGACTGCTTGCCCACCGCCAGGCCGGGATCGGCGATGAAGTTGGAGTCCAGCATGCTGATCTCCCGGCGGAGTACCAGCAGATCGTCGGGGCCGATCACCTCGCCCCGGTTGATCCGTCGGGCGGTGACCACCACCTCCCCCAGGCGCAGCAGGTTGGCGCTTAGTCGCACCCGCTCCTGTTCCCGGCCGTTGACCAGCAGGGTAACCTGCAGGCTCTGGCGGCCCAGGCGGCTGGGTTCGGGCCGGCTTTCCAGGCGGTAATCCAGGATGCCCGCCGGAATTTGCACGCTTTCGGGAAAGGCGGAAAAACCGCTGAGGCTCAACTCCTCCCGGGGCCAGACGCTCTCTTTGGCGATGATGGCGGCAAAAATTTCCTCCAGCTCGCCGGGGCCCAAAGTGATCACGGCGGCTCCCCGGGCCGGGACCGGGGTCAGCCCCGCGGTCAGCAGCAACCCAATCAGGGTCGAAAAAATCAGTTTTTTTACGGTCATGGCGCTTGCTCCTTCAGGGGCTGGGCCTAGCGTTTCAAGGTGTTGGCCACTTCCAGCAGCTGATCGGCGGTCTGCACCGATTTAGAGTTCATCTCAAAGGCCCGCTGGGTGATGATCAGGTTGACCAGCTCCTCGGTGACATCAACATTGGAAACCTCCATGAAGCGTTGCAGCACCACCCCCACCCCCTCGGTGCCGGGATCGGCCTCACGGGGAGCACCCGAGGCCTCGGTGGAGCGGAAAAGATTGCCGCCCTCGGCCCGCAGGCCGCCGGGGTTGACAAAATCGTGGAGGGTGAGCTGACCGTTGGCGATGATCTCCTGGGCCGCGTTCTTGGCCTCGATGATCCCGTTGGCCCCGATGCTCAGGCTGGTGGTCTCGGGCGGAATCACGAATTCCGGCTGCAGGCGGTCACCGTTCTGGGTGACGATAAAGCCGTCGGCATCACGGGTGAAGGCACCGGCCCGGGTGTAAAATTCCTCCCCATCCCGCATCACCTGAAAGAAACCCCGGCCCTCGATGGCCAGGTCCAGGTCGTTGCCGGTTTCGTGAATGCTGCCCTGGGTGAAGATCTTCTGGGTGGAGGTGGCTATCACCCCCAGGCCCACCTGGATGCCGGAGGGCACCTGGCCGCCGTCGATGGTCTCCGCCCCCACCGCCCGCAACTCCTGGTAGTAGAGGTCTTCGAACTGGGCCCGGCTCTTCTTGAAGCCGGCGGTGTTGACGTTGGCCAGATTGTTGGAGATGGTGTCCAACTGCAACTGCTGGCCCCGCATGCCGGTGGTGCCGGAATATAGTGCACGGATCATGGTTTCCTCCTTGTTGGTGCCGAAGCTATGGTTGCTGCTAGCCTAATTTGCCTACTCTGCGTACCGCCAGATCGTCCATCTCGTCCACCGCCTGGACCATCTTCTGCTGGGCCTCGTAGTTGCGGTAGAGGTCGATCATCGAGGTCATCTCCTCCATGGAATTGACGTTGGATTTTTCCAGAAAACCCTGGCGTACCTGAAAGTCCAGGGCCGCCATCTCTTCCCCCTCCTCGGTGAGCCGAAAGAGATTCCGGCCCTCCTTGACCAGGGCTGTCAAATCGTTGACGGTTACGATCTCCAGTTGGTTTACCATGGCCCCGTCCACCAGAATCCGGCCGTGGCGGTCCACGCTGAAGTCAGCACTTTCCAGGACCACCGGGCCGCCGTCCCCCAGGACCAGGCCGCCGCCGGGCAGCCGCAGCTGGCCTAAGGGGTCCAGCTCGAAATTGCCGGCCCGGCTGTAGCGCACCCCCTGATCGGTCTGAATGCGGAAGAAGCCGTCGCCGGTGATGGCCAGGTCGAGGGGGTTGCCGGTGGGCTGGGTGTTGCCCTGCTGCTGGTCGGTGAGAATGTTGAGGGCCTTGCCCACCCGTTGACGATCCCGGGTGACGTTGTAAAGCATCTCCCAGAAGGTCACCGATTCGCGCTTATAGCCCACGGTGTCGACGTTGGCCAGGTTGTTGGCCGCCTGGTCCAGGCGCCGCTCCTGGGCCAGCATGGTTTCAACCCCTTCGATCATCCCCAGGCGGTTATGGATATACATAGCTTCTCCTCCGGTGGTTTGGTTCCCGTGTCGGAGGTGACTCTATGCAATCATCGTGCCACTTTTGGGGGCATCTCCTGGTTGGTTCGGTAGATAAAGGCGAGGATTTCGGCGACCAGCAGGTAGGTTTCGGGGGGGATCTCCTGGTTGAGATCCAGGCGGGAGAGGATTTCGGTGAGGTCGGCGTCCTGGTGGATGGGGATCTGGTACTCGCGGGCCAACTCGATCAATCTTTCCGCCAGCAGGCCGCTGCCTTTGGCCACCATCCGCGGGGCGTTTTGCTTTTGGGCGTCGTAGCTTAAAGCCACCGCCTTCTTGCGGGGCGTTTTCCTGTCGGCGGGTTTGGCGGTCATGGGCTCGATTTTCCGGATGGTTCGGCAACTGACCAGGATATAAACCGTAAACTCTTGGAAGTTCAAGGGCTAATTGGCACCGGCCCCGGTGGGGGCCGCATTTTATAATTTCTCCGCCCCTCTTTTATGATACCATGGCGGGGTGAACACAGCGTAATACCTTGGGCCCGCTGGGCCTTTCAGCTAATCGGCAACTTCAACGAGGTGAACCATGCAACTGCACGACCCCAATCTGCACCTGAAACTGATCGAGATGTGCGACTGTTACCTGGAAACCGACTTCCCCGCCCAGTTGCGCCAGGCCGCCGGCGAGGGGGGTGATCTCCGGGAAGGGGCCATCAAGTACCTGGCCCTGGCCCTGCTCCACGCTCTGACCGAAAAGGCCGGCAAGCTTACCCTGAGGCAGAAGAAGGGCAAGGTGACGGCGACCATCAAGAGTGATGCGGACAAGGAGACGATTCCGGCCCCGACTCCGGAGCTGTTCGCGGAGATCATCGCGGTGGTCCGGGCCATTCTCCACAGCGAGGCCGACAAGGAGAAAACCCTGCTGGTCCTCGGCCTGCGCAGCGGTGGGGTGGAGTTGCAGGTGAAGTTGGATCGGGAGGAGGATAAGGAGGAGCTCAGGATCAAGTTTCCCCAGGGCTGAAAGAGATTTGACAACCGTAAAGCGAAAGGAGGAACGTCCCATGCAGCTGCTGATTGTCTACTACTCCATGTACGGTCATATCCACCGGATGGCCCAGGCCGTGGCCCAGGGTGCCGCCGCCGTGGAGGGGGTGACGGTGGGTCTGCGCCGGGTGCCCGAAACCCTGCCCGACCAGGTGTTGGAAAAGATGGGAGCCAAAGCCTCGCTCGCCGGCCAGCAGGATGTGCCGGTCTGTACCCTGGAGGAGTTGGCGGCGGCTGACGGGGTGGTCTTCGGTACCCCCACCCGCTTCGGCAATATGTGCGGTCAGATGCGCCAGTTTCTCGATTCCACCGGCCAGATCTGGGCCAAAGGGGAGCTGGTGGGCAAGGTGGGCAGCGTCTTCACCAGTTCCAACACCCAGCATGGCGGTCAGGAATCAACCATTCTCAGCTTCCACACCACCCTGCTTCACCACGGCATGGTGCTGGTCGGCCTGCCCTACACCTTTGCCGGCCAGATGAATAGCGACGAGATCACCGGTTGTTCCCCCTACGGCGCCTCCACCATCGCCGGGGGCGACGGCAGCCGGACCCCCTCGGAAAACGAACTGGCCGGGGCCCGTTTCCAGGGCGAGCATGTGGCCATGATCGCTAAAAAGCTCAGCGCCTGAGCCGGAGCCCTTAACCGAAGCGGCCGGTGATATACTCCTCGGTGCGCTGCTGGTCGGGGTTGGTGAACATCTTGCTGGTGGGGTTGAACTCGATCAGGTCGCCGACGAAGAAGAAGGCGGTGTGGTCGGAGATCCGGGTGGCTTGCTGCATGTTATGGGTGACGATGACGATGGTCACCTGATTTTTCAATTCGCTCATCAGCTCCTCGATCCGCATGGTTGATTGCGGGTCCAGCGAGCTGGTGGGCTCGTCCATCAGCAACACCTCCGGCTCCACCGCCAGGGCCCGGGCGATGGAGAGCCGCTGCTGCTGGCCGCCGGAAAGGGAACCGCCGGGGCTGCGCAGCCGATCCTTGACCTCTTCCCAGAGGGCGGCCTGGGTCAGGGCCCGCTCGGCCACCTCGTTGAGAATATTTCGCTGGCGAATTCCCACCAGCTTGAGACCGGCCACCACGTTATCGAAGATCGACATGGTGGGGAAGGGGGTGGGTTTTTGGAAAACCATCCCGATCCGCCGGCGGATGGTGACCGGATCGATCTTGGGGGCGTAAATGTCCTGGCCGTCCAGCAGGGCCTGGCCGGTGACCCTGGCCCCCCGGGTCAGGTCGTGCATCCGGTTCAGGGAGCGCAGAAAGGTGGTCTTGCCGCAGCCGGAGGGGCCGATCAGGGCGGTGATCTGCTTGCTGTAGATCGGGATGCTGACATCTTTCACCCCGGCGCTCTTGCCGTAGTAAACCGTAAGGTTACGGGTCTCCATCCGGATCTCGCCGGGCTGGCTCGGTTGTCGCTGGCTGTTGCTTGCTTCCATCTTTGAAACTCTCCGGCTTGTTAGCGTCTGACGGCCAATCTGGCGGCAATGAAGGTGACGATTACCAGGCTCAGCAGCACGATCCCCGCCGCCCAGCCCATCTCATGCCAGTGTTTGTAGGGACTGATGGCCAGGCTGTAGAGCCGTTGCGGCAGGGTATCCACCGGTCCCAGCAGCCAGCCGCTCAAGCGACTGGGCAGATAGTTGTTGCCGAACGAGGTGAACATCAGGGGGGCCGCTTCTCCCACTGCCCGAGCAAAGGCGATCAGGATGCCGGTGACCAGTCCCACCCGGGCGGTGGGAACGATGGTGGAAAGAATCACCCGCCAGCGGGGCAGCCCCAGGGCCAGGCCCGCCTCCCGGATCGACCAGGGGATGATCATCAGGGCGCTTTCGGTGGCCCGGGCGATGATCGGCAGCATCACGAAGGTCAGGGCGATCGCCCCGGAGATCCCGGAAAAGGTTCCCATGGGCTTGACGATCAGGGCAAAGGCCAGCAACCCCTTGAGGATGGCCGGCATCCCGTTCAGGGTATCGTTGAGCAGCCGCAGCAGCGGGTTCAAGGGGTGGTCCGGATACTCGGAGAGCATGATCCCGGCTCCGATCCCCAGGGGCACGGCCAGCACCAGGGCCAGCGAGTCCACCACCAGGGTGCCGATGATGGTGTGGACCAGGCCGGTGGCCTGACCCATCTGGGCCCGGGCCGGCGAGCCCAGCTCCTGGGTGAAGAAATCCCAGTTGAGGGCGCCGATCCCCTGGACCACCACGTAGCTGATCACGATCAGCAGCGGCACCAGCACCAGCAGGGTGGCGATGGCCAGCAGGCCCAGCATCAGGCGATCGCGCAGGTAGCGGCGGCCCAGACTGATGGGGGCTGGCAGTTCCCGGATGCTCATACCGCGCGCCCTCCTGAAACCATCATTTTACGTTGAATATAGGCGGCGACCAGATTGACGATCAGCGAGATCAGAAAGAGGTAGAAGCCGATCGCCATCAGGCTGGAGAGATGCAGGTTTTCCACCGCCTCCCGGAACTCGTTGATGATCACCGAGGGCATGGTGGCCGCCGGTCCGAAGAGGTTGAAGGGCAGGGTGTTCTTGTTGCCGATCAGCATCGCCACCGCCATGGTCTCGCCGATCGCCCGGCCAAAGGAGAGGATGGACCCGGCGATGATGCCGCCCCGGGCATAGGGCAGCACCGCCATCCGGATCACTTCCCAGCGGGTGGCGCCCAAAGCCCAGGCCGCTTCCCGCTGGGAGGCGGGCACCAGCCGAATGGCATCGCGGCTCAGGGCGGCGGTAAAGGGGACGATCATCAGGGCCAGGACGATGGTGGCGGTGGTCATGCCGTAGCCGATGGGGTTGCCCAGAATCGGCAGCAGGTCGGGCTGGTTTTCCGCCGCCCAGAGATAGATCGGCATGTAGAACTTCTCCCGCATCCAGGGGGCGAAGACGAAAATACCCCAGATTCCCACCACCACGCTGGGCACCGCCGCGATCAGATCGACCATGGCGTCGATAATGTGGGCCAGCCAGCGGGGGGCGTATTCGGCGGAAAAGATGGCCACCGCGATGGCCGGCAGAAATGAGAGGGCCAAAGCCGCCACACTGGTGACGATGGTCCCGATCAAAAAAGGGAGGGTGCCGAAACTCAGGGTGATGGCCGGGTCCCAGGAGCTGCCGGTCAGGAAGCCGAAAAAGCCGAAGGTGGTGATCGCCGAGGCCCCTTCCCGGTAAAGCACCACCGCTAGCGAAATGGCCAGACCCATCAGGAGCAGCCCGAACATGGTCACCAGGAGCGCGAAGATTCGGTCCCCCAGCCAGCGGTAGAGCAGGGGCGGGGTGCGGCGGATCAGTTCCGAGGCGGTGGGGTTGGCCTGCAAGTCCGGGTTCCTCATCATTAAGGGTTGTCGCTTAAAAGGCGGTCAAGGCCCGGAGTTTCCATCCTCCGGACCTTGACGGGAAAGTAGGGGGGAAATGTTTGTTTTTGGTTAGAGTTCCTTTAGAGTTCGGTAATGCCTAGAGGCCCGCTTCCTGCAAAATCGCGGCGCCCAGATTTTCACTCTGCCACTTGATCTGGCCGATCATGGCCAGGTTGCGGTCGATGGCCGCCTGGGGCAGGCGGGCAAAGCCCAGGGACTCGGAGAGCTGCTGGCCGTCGGTGATCGCCCAGATCAGGAAGCGGAGCAGCTCCGCGGCCTGTTCCCGGTTGGCGATGGCCCGGTTTTTATCCAGGTTTTCATAGACCAGCATCCAGGCGAAGCCGGCGGCCGGATAGCCGTCCGGGGCGGGGGTGTTGGTGAAGAGCACCCGGGTGTCCGCCGGCAGCTCGATGTCGGCGGCGGCGGTGGTGGCGGCGTAGCTGGGTTCGATCAGGTTGCCGGCGGCATTGATCAGGTAAGCGTAGCTGATGTCGTTGAGCAGGGCGTAGGAGAGGGAGTTGTAGCCCAAAGCGCCGGGAGTGTTCATCACTACCCCGGCCACCCCTTCGTTGCCGTTGCCGCCCACCCCGGTGGGCCAGCTGACGCTGGTGCCGTAGCCGACCTGCTTGGCCCACTGTGGGGAAACCCTGCTCAGATAGCTGGTCCAGACATTGGTGGTGCCGGAACCGTCGGAGCGGTGAACGATGGTCACCGGCAGGGGCGGCAGCTTAACCCCGGGGTTGAGGGCGGCGATTTTAGGATCGTTCCAGCGGCTGATCTTGCCCAGGAAGAGATCGACCAGTACCTCGCCGTTCAATACCAGTCCCTTTTTGACCCCGGGCAGGTTGTAGGTGGGAACCACGTCGGCCAGGGTGATGGGCAGGTTGAAGGCGTGGCCGCCGGTGTTGCTCTTGATCTCGGCCATCACCTGGTCGGAGAGGAAGGCTTCGCTCATGCCGAACATCACGGTCTGTTCGATGAACTGGCGGATGCCGCCGCCGGAACCGATCGACTGATAGTTGAGGGTTACCCGGCCGGCGGTTTTGCTCCGGTACTGGTCGGCCATGGCGGTGACCAGGGGGGCGGGGAAGGTGGCCCCGGCCCCGAGCAAATCGATCCGCTGGGCCCAGGCCGCTCCGGCGGTCCCGGTCAGGGTGAGCAGGGCCGCGACCGCCAGAACCGCGAGGCGGCCGCCGGGGTTATGGCTGATGAGCTTGATGAACTTGCGCATATGATCCTCCTGTAATCCGTTTTGACAGATCGATGCCCGCCAGTCGGGTCACCGTGGTGTTTACGGTCACAGGATGGAGCAAAAATATTCAGTTTTGATTAGGAAATCTTTCGAAGTTGATGAACGGTTGACCGGTGCTTGGCAATTGTGGTCCAATCGGGTTTGGGCGGCAAACGGCCGAATTCAATTCACTCTGGGCTGGAGTGCAAGTCATGGCGGCAAGCAGTCATCGGCGGTTGGTCTGGTACCTTTACCCCAGTCATGTTCTGATCGCTTTAGCGGCCCTGCTGGCGGTTTCCTGGCTGGCCGGCAGTTCGGTGCGCGATTTTTATCTCCAGCAGGTGGAGCTGGACCTGGAAGCCCGGGCGGTGCTGTTGCACGGCAAGGTGGCCGAACTGGTGCGGGCCGGTGATCTGGAATCTCTGCAGGGCTACTGCCGGGAGGCGGGTCGGGCTTCCGGCACTCGCCTCACCGTGGTCGCCCCTTCGGGCCTGGTTCTGGCCGATTCCGAGCAGGAGGAGGCGGCCATGGAAAATCATGGCGGCCGGCCGGAGATCATCGCCGCCCTGGCCGGCCGGAGCGGAGGAGATCGCCGTTTCAGCAGCTCGGTTCAATACGACACCATGTATGTGGCTATTCCGCTGATGCTGGAGGGCCAGGTGGTGGGAGTGCTGCGGACCGCTATAGCCCTGACCGCCGTTGATGAGGCCCTGGCCGAAATTCAGAAAAAGATCGCGCTCAGCGGGCTGTTGATCGCCCTGCTGGTGATCGTGCTGGCCTGGCTGGTCGCCCGCCATTTAAGCCGTCCCCTGGAGGAGATGAGGGCGGGGGCCGAGCGTTTTGCCGCCGGCGAACTCAGCGGCGGAATCACCGAAGATGGGCCGGAAGAGGTGGTCGGTCTGGCCCGGGCGATGAACCGGATGGCCGGGCAGCTTGACCGGCGGCTGCGGACCATCGAGCGCCAGCGCAGCCAGTTGCAGACGGTTTTCTGCAGCATGGTGGATGGGGTGATCACCGTGGATGGGGCCGAACGGGTGGTGGAGATCAACCAGGCCGCCGCCGATCTGCTGGGGGTGCAACCGGAACGGGCCAAAGGTAAAAACATCGGCGTGGCCATCCGCAACACCGCCCTTAAGCAACTGATCCGCCAGACCTTGACCGGCGGAGAGCCGGTGGAGGGCGATCTTGTCCTGCTGGGCCCCCGGGGCCGGGAACATTTCTGCCGGGCCCAGGGCAACCGCCTGGCCGACCTGGATGATCGGGGCCACGGGGCGGTGGTGGTGATCAGCGATCTCACCCGCTTGCGTCGCTTGGAAAGCCTGCGGCGCGATTTTGTCGCCAATGTTTCCCATGAGCTGAAAACTCCGATCACCTCCATCGAAGGCTTTGCCGAAACCCTGCTCGACGGTGCCCTGGAGGAACCGGAGGAGGCCCGCCGCTTCACCGGCATCATCCTCCAGCAATCTCGCCGGCTCCACGCCATTGTCGAGGATCTGCTGACCCTCTCCCGGATCGAGCAGGAGGACCGTCGCCAGGAGATTCCCTTGCAGGAGTTGCCCCTGCTGGAGACCCTGCAGGCGGCGGTCCAGGTCTGTCAGGAGCGGGCGGTGGCGCGGGGCATGGAGCTTTCCCTGCACGGACCGGAGAAGCTGCGGGCCCGGATCAATCCGGCCCTGCTGGAGCAGGCCCTGGTCAACCTGATCGACAACGCCATCAAGTACAGCCCGGCGGGCAGGCCCATCGCCATCGAGGCCCGGCCGGGGGAAGGAGAGATTATGATCATGGTTCGCGACCGGGGCCCCGGGATTCCGGCCGCCTCCCTGCCCCGGCTCTTCGAACGTTTCTACCGGGTGGATAAGGCGCGCAGCACCCGGATGGGGGGGACCGGCCTGGGGCTGGCCATCGTCAAGCATATCATCCAGGCCCACCGGGGCCGGGTGGAGGTGAGCAGCGAACCGGGCCAAGGCACTGTTTTCACCATTTATCTGCCCGAATCCGCTAACGCTCCTTGATCTTCTCTTAATGGAAACCTAATCCAACGCTAACAAATGGGGGCTATCTACTAGCGAGTTGTGACGGAAAAAAACCATCTGTCCTTATGACCTTAGAGGAGTAATTCCATGTCCCGCCTGATCCAGGAGATTGATAAGATTAAAAACCGTACCGGGGAGCTGGCCACCCTGATCGAGGAGAATTTGCAGCGGGCGGTGAAAGCCCTGCTGGAGAAGGACGCCGAGGCGGCCCGCCAGGTGGTTCGCCTGGACAAGGAGGAGATCGACCGGCTGGAGATCATGCTGGAGGAGGAGTGCCTGCGGGTCATGGCCCTCTACCATCCGGTGGCCGGCGATCTGCGCTTTCTGGTCACGGTGCTGAAGATCAACGGCGATCTGGAGCGGATCGGCGATCTGGCGGCCAAGATCGCCGACAAGGTGCTGCAGATTGCCGCAATGGATACCACTGTTTATGATACCGCCGGGATGATGGTCCCGGAGATGTTCAAGTCGATGTATGAAAAAACCATGGGCATGCTGAAAAGTACCATGGACGCCTTTCATAACGAGGATACCGATCTGGCCTACAAGGTCTGTCTGACCGACGACGAGGTGGATACCGACAAGCGGGCGATCCGGGAGGAGCTGGAGGAGATCATCGCCCACAACCCGGCCCAGCATGTCTATCTGGCCAAACTGCTGGGGGTGGCCCGTTCCCTGGAGCGGATCGCCGACCACTGCACCAATATCTGCGAGGATATCATCTACATGGCGCAGGGCAAAATCGTGCGCCACAAGCTGGGGTGAACATGGGGGCGGAAAAGGCCAAGCCGGTCATTCTGATTGTCGAGGATGACGAAAATATTCAGCAGCTGGTGGGCTACAACCTGGTCAAGGCCGGGTTTCAGGTGATCTACGCCGATAACGGCGAGCAGGCCTTGACCTTGGTTTTTCGTGAAACCCCCGATCTGGTGATTCTGGATATCATGCTGCCCGGCCTGGACGGGCGCGAGGTCTGCAAGAAGTTGCGCCATGATCCCCGCAGCCGCCAGTTGCCGATCATCATGCTCACCGCCCGCGGCGCCGAAGATGAGGTCAGCGCCGGCCTGGATCTGGGGGCCGATGACTACATCACCAAGCCTTTCAGTCCCAAAATTCTGATCTCCCGAATTAAATCGGCTTTGCGCCGTTATCGGGAGGCCGAGGGTGAGGGCCGGGAAGGGGGCGAGGGCGGGGTGGTCCGGCTGGCCGAAATCGTGATCGATCCCCGCCGCTACGAGGTTCTGGTCAGGGGGGAGCCGGTGGCCCTGACCCTGTCGGAGTTCGGCATTCTGGAGCTGCTGGCCCGCCGCCCCGGCTGGGTCTTCAGCCGCCAGCAGATCATCGACGCGGTTCGGGGCTATGATTATGCCATCACCCCCCGGGCGGTGGATGTGCAGGTTTTCGGCCTGCGCAAAAAACTGGGCGAGGTGGGGGGGTGCATCGAGACGGTGCGGGGGATCGGCTATCGGCTCAAGGCCTAGACCTTCTTTTTGCCCGTGCGGTTAACCATTTAGTTGCTGTTTTAGGCCACCCGCAGCAAAAGAAAAAAGAGGATAATCAGCCCCAGTGAGCAAACCCCGGCCAGGGGCCAGGGGGTGGGAGCCTGTTGGGCCAGCCGTCCCCGTTGGCGCCATTGGGCCAGCCACCGCCGCCGCCGGAACTCGCCGGCGGCCTGGAGGTTTTGCCTTTGACCGCGGTGGCGTTGCCACCAGCGGACAAGTCCGGCCAGCCGGTCATGGGGAATCAGCCCGATCCCCAGCCCGATTCCCGGGGCATCCACCTGGGGCCGCTCATCCCGTTTTCTTGGCCGAATCCTGAGGCGGCCGGCCACTCCGGCCAGGGCCAGGGCCAGGATAATGGGGAGCAGGGCGGCACCGATTTTGGCGCCGCCGGTGGACGGCAGCCGGGCCGTTAATTCGCCAAGCCCGGGCAGCAAAGACCAGAGCAGCGGCAGGCCGGAAACGGCCAGGATCGCCAGAGGCAGCAGGCGGCCGCCGTTCGCCAAAGCGGCGGACTCTTTCTTCCCTTGCCCGAGAGCTTGGAGCCGGCGCAGGAAGTGCAGCATCAGCAGGGCGGTGAGCAGGGAGGAGACGCTGAGCAGCGGGGGAATAAGCTCTCGGCCGGCGGCGGCTTCCAGCAGCAGGTTTTTGGCGGCAAAACCGCTGGTCAGCGGCGCGCCCGCCAGGGAAAGAGCCGGGAGCAGCACCGCCGCCGCCAGGAGCGGTTCGCTCCACTTGATCCGGCCGCCCACCCCCACCGCCAGAAAAAGGGCTCCTTTGGCCAGGCCGTGGTGGACCGCGAAAAGCTGGATGGCGGCCAGGGCCGGTTCCCGGGCCGCCCCCCCATCCAAAAACAGTCCCAACCCCATGGTGAGCAGACCCATCTGGCTGATGCTGGACCAGGCCAGCACCGTTTTGGGATCATCCCTGGTCAGTCCCCTGAGGGCTCCGTAACCGGCGGCGACCAGTCCGAGCACTATGCACAGCGAACCCAGCTCCGGCGGAGCGCCGTCTCCGGGCAGAAAACGGAGCCAGCCCAGCAGCCCCGCCTTGATCATCACCCCGGAGAGGACGGCGCTGGCCGGGATCGGAGCGGCGGGATGGGCCAGCGGCAGCCAGAAGTGGAGCGGCACCATCCCGGCCTTGATCCCGAAACCCAGCAGCAGGCAGGCGACCAGCGGGACGGGCAATCCGGCCAGGCCCTGCAGGGCGACCAGTTCGACGACCCCGCCCGTTTGCCAGACCAGGCCCGCCAGGCCGGTAAAGATCAAAACCTCCCCCAGTACCACCAGGGCCAGATAGATCCGTCCGGCCCGCAAGGCGGCGGGGTCGCGGTGGTGGATCACCAGACCGTAGGCGCTCAAGCCCATCAGGGAGAAAAAAACGTTGAAGCTGATCAGGTCCTGGGCGATGATAAGGCCGAAATTGCCCGCCATTGCTGGCAGAAAGAAGAGCAGGAAAAGGTGGCCGCGCCGGTCGTGGGCGAGATAGTCGGCGGCGCACCAGGCGGCGATCAGCCAAAGCCAGGCGGCGAGCAACAGAAAGATCCGGCCGGTGGCGTCCAGGGCCAATTCGGCCCCCAGAAAGAGCCACGGCAGAGGCAAGGTCGCCCCTTCGATCCCGAACAGGGCCAGCAGCAAGGCGGGCAGGGCGGCCGCCGGCGCTAGCCGCAAAACCCCCTCCCGCCAAGCCGGCCGCCAGAGCAGCAGGGGCAGCAGCAAAGGCCCCAGCACCGTGATAATCAGTAACCAGATGGTCAGCTCATACATCAAAATCTCCCCAGATGGGGGGACGCTGATAAGATTATAATTTTATCAGCGTCTGCAAGGTCCAGCCACGCTCCGCGGCCATCTTCTCCCCCCGTCGCACGGCCTGACTCACCGCCGGCTGACTGATTCCCAGACGACGGGCGAGGGCTGTTGCCGTGTGCCCCAGTTCCCGCACCGCCCAATAGCAGAACAGGCTGCGCGCCTGTACTCGTCGGGGTTGTTTCCCGGCCAGATAGATCTGCTCCGCCTCAATTAGCAGTAATTCGCTTACACAAGCCGCCAGAGTTTCCAGCCCGATTCCCGCGGCCTGGTAACGCTGCCGCCGAGTTAACTGCTCGTCTGCCCGCTGCAGAATGGCCTCGACAAATTCCCCTGCTCCCAAAATCCGGGGATCGCTTGTCGTCCGCGTGTCGACAGGAGCATCTCGCGGAACCTGTTTGACCGGATTCCGAATCAATCCGCCCCCCATCAACTCGAGACGCTCCCCCTGTTCGGCTCCGTCGGCAACAAAAGCGGCATATTGTCGGCGTGCCGTGGCCGTGTCACTGCTAAACAGCGCCAGAACCTCATCCGTTGACACCACCCCCTGCTCCGTTAATCCCAGCAATTGCCGGTGACCGCTGTCGGCAATTTCGGCCAGGGCGGCCATCGTCTTCACCAGCCCCGCCCGCAGAGGATTCAAGTGGATGTAGCGTACCAGTTCCAGCAGATAGAGATTTTCCTGGCAGATGATCGATTTGTAGCGATTCTGGAACAGATGACCACTGCGCTGGTGGCGACGGTTGAAAGCAACGGCGTAACCGGTCAGCAGGCGACGCATCACGTCGCTGATCGGCGTGGCGCCGGTACGTAGCAGCAGGTGAACGTGATTCGGCATCAGCGCCCAGGCATAACAAGGAGTGCCGGTTGCAGCGAGAACGGTCTCAAGGCGGGTGACGAAATCCTTCCGGTCTTCGTCACCGGGGAAGATACAGCGCCGTTCGATACCACGGCAGATGATGTGATGAAGGACGCCGGGGGCGTCGATGCGGGCTTGGCGGGGCATGGGGAGATTATCTCTGAGGCAAGACAAAAAAGCAAGAATCAAATTATCTTATGTACGTCCCCTTTTGCGTCCCCTTTTGCCCTTGCGAAAACGCCTGGTCTGGTGGATTTCCAGCTGTGGCGTGGCCATCACGGCATCCCGGCGGCGTGCAGCGCCGCCCCCAGGGCGCCGGTGATGTCAGGCATATCAGGCACCACCACCTGGGCATCAGGCAGCTTCTGGCGCAGCATCTCCACCATGCAGGGGTTGCGGGCCACGCCACCGGAAAAGGCCACCATCTCACCATAGCCCAGCCGGGCCAGCATGGAGGCCAGCCGGTCGGCCACCGAGCTGTGGACGGCACGGGCAATATGCTGCCGCGGCACCCCCCGGTTCTTCATGGAGATCACCTCGGACTCGGCAAAGACAGTGCACATGGAGTTGATCTGTACCTCCTGCTCCGAGGCCAGGGCAGCGGCGCCAAACTCCGGCAGGGTGAAGGCCAGGGAGGCGGCCATGATTTCCAGGAAGCGGCCGGTGCCGGCCGCGCACTTGTCGTTCATCTGAAAAGTTCTCACCCTGCCGGCGGCATTCAGGGCAATGACCTTGGAGTCCTGGCCGCCCACATCGACAAGGGTGGTGCAGCCGGGAAAATGATGAAAGATGCCGGCGGCATGGGCCTTGATCTCGGTGATCACATCATGGGCAAAATATTCAGCGGCCAGATGGCGGCCATAGCCAGTGGCCACCACCCGCGTGGCCCGAAACGGGGCAATCATCGCCTCGGCCTGGCGATGGGGTTCGAAACCAGACTCAATAATCCGGGTTTCCACCACCCGTTCGCCGTCCCACACCGCCATCTTGACGGTGCGGGAGCCTAGATCAATACCGATAAACATCTTTTACCCTCCGATCTGCTCCAGAAAGGCCTCGATCCTGGTCTGCAGCTGCCCCATGTCCTCCGGCGAATAGTCACTTTCGATGAACATATAGGGGATGCCCTCGGCCTCGCAGGCCTGGCGTATACGGACCTCTTCGATGTTGTAGGTATGGCAGAATTGCAGGGAGTAGCTGATGATGCCCTGGGCCCTGGAGTCGCGGAATTCTTTGATAACCTGAGTGATCCGCTCGTCATTGGGCGTAAAGCAGGAGCAGTCGATCTCCTTGTAGCGGTCAGTGAGGGCCGCCAGCATGGCCTCCATGCCCGTAACGCCTTCGTCCACCAGATCCTTGAAGTAACGAGTGCCGATACATGACTCCTCGTTGACGATCACCGCGCCGGCTCCCTCCACCAGGTTGTGGATCTTCCAGTTGGGCAGGGCCATGGGGGTGCCGGCCACCATGACACGGGTGGCGCCTGTGGCAGGCACGGCCACCCGGGCCTTGACGCGCTCCTCAAGTTCATCACAGAGGTCTTTGACCTTTTCGGTGAAACGAAGGGGCTCGTCATAAAAGGCGATCTGCTCAATGAGCAGGCCATCCTTGCCGGAGATGGGGCTCGGGTTGTGGTGACGCAGACCATTCAGGCGCTGCAGGGCGCGGCGCTTGGCATTCATCACCTTGATGGCACCAGCCAGATCCGCCTCGGTGATGGCCCTGCCGGCCACCTCCTCCACCTTAGCCTTGAAGTCCCGGATCTCCTCGTTCCAGAGGGCGATATCGCGGGGCCGTTTGCACTGGGGGATCTCCATGACATAGGTGGGCACCATTTTGTCAAGGATCTCCCAGCATTTTTTCTTGGCGTCGCAGGTGGTCTCGCCATAGACAAAATCCACGGCCTGAAAATAGGGACAGATCCGGCCCGCCTTAAAGCCAAAGGCGGATTTCACCATGGGGCAGATATTGCGGGGCAGGGTCTTTTCCGCATCCGGCACCGAGCCCTGGGAACCACCGCACAGGCCGACGCAGATACCGCCGGCCGCCAGGACGATCTCCTCGGGGATATAGACGCAGAAAGTGCCGATCACCGGGCGGCCCTCGGCTTTGGCGGCCAGCAGCTCCTTGATCCGGCCGCCGTGGATCTCGGCGATCATGTTATCAAAATAGGCCATGCCCGCCGGGCGGTTTGGCTGACCCAGGTAGGATTTGGCAAACATATCGCCCATCATCAGGCGCATCTTGTCAAAGCGCTCCACATCCATGCCCAGGGCGCCCCAGAGTTCCGGATAGGGTTTTATTTCAAAATCGCTCATCTTCTGTTCTCTCCTTTTGTGGGGATGTATGGTATGGAAAAAATGCCGATGCCGCCACGGCTCTGGGTGCACATCATGGCTTGGTCGCAGGCGGGGCGGACTTTTAGCGGGCCGCCAGCATGGCGCGGTAAGGCCATTTAGCCACACCGCCCTTCAAAATGGTGAGTTTGTCTTTAGGAACGCCCCGGCTCTTCAGGTAGGAATAACAGCGCTTGGCGCCCCCACCGCCCCGGGGGCAGACCACCACCACGTCATGGCCCAGCTTGGTATAGGCGGCCACGGCAGGGTCAATCATCGTGCGCTGTGCTTCGGTCTCCACCGGAAAGGCATTGGTTTCGAGGGGCCGGAGAAATGGTGGGCGGCAAATTCCTCCGCCACCTGGATATCAACGATGATCATCGGCTTACCGCTTTCCAGCCACTCTCTGAACTGGTCCGCTTGTGCTATGAGGTCATTTCGCGGCTCACCCGCAGCTCCCGGAGCTGCAGGAACAACCGCAGCCCCCGCTGGCCAGCGGTTTCGCGCTGGTGACGCGGAAGCCGCCGCTGCCGCCACAGCCGCAACCGCCATCGCGTTTCTCGATGAAATCAATCTTGATAACGCCACAACTGGCCAGGAGCGCCTCCTCCACCACAAAACGGACGCCGTCCTGATCAAAGGTGCGGTCAGTGGCCTTGACATCGTCCAGGGCCAGGCCAAGGCTGGGGCCGGAACAGCCACCGGAGTTCATGGTAACGCGGATGGGGGAGTCACTCTTCTGCTGGCGCAGATAATCCCTGATATTGACCAGGGCTGATTCGGTTACTTCAAGCATGCTCTGTCCTCCTGACAAAAAATGATAAATTGCCGCCCAGGCCAGCGCCCCGCTGTCGCTCTTTCATCACGCTGCATGGCTGGACACCAAACTTCAAGAAAATTTGAACCATCCTCCCTAAAGTACCAGCCAGTCCCAATATATCAAATAGGAATTAGCTATAGAAAAGACTGCTGGTATCGCCGCGTCCAATCCCATTTCAAAAATTAATTATTCAAAGCGGCAACTGGTGTCCGGTTAAATTAAGCACTCACGGCCGCAAGGCCAGTATTCATGCTGGATTCGGCCGATTAACAGGTGTC